>Ga0210386_10001489_pt1 | contig 20886 bp, 13 predicted proteins | sample IncBWH32OmetaG_FD_160091 | JGI IMG/M metagenome (GOLD analysis project Ga0210386, IMG submission 160091) | Forest soil microbial communities from Barre Woods Harvard Forest LTER site, Petersham, Massachusetts, United States - Inc-BW-H-32-O ...
CGCTTCGGCCAGGAATGTCTGCGTGTGAAGGCTGTAGCCATCGAGGAGTGGCGCGGCGCGGCGTTCAATGTTGGATAGAGTTTGATCCGCAAAGGCGGGGAGAGATGCGTAGAAACTGTCGGAGCAGGTGTTCCCGCGGCGCAGGTCGTAGACACGACGGGGATGGGAAGACGAAACGATTTCGTCGCACGTCTGACGACCGGTGTTGGTCCTGGATTCGCAGAGCGGATTGAATTGGGCGGGCACGTGCGTTCCTCTTACTTTCCGCCACTCCGCTCCGCGTTTTCGAACTCCGCGGATGGCAACAGAGGATCATACGCCGGGATGTGGACGGAGTTGAGGGGAATCTTTGGTTCCAAACGAGACGTTCCCGGGAAGAGATTTCCCATGTCCGAAAACGGACAGGTTGCGATGCCAGCGGACGGAACGAATCCCAATGAATCCAATGGGATAGTTGTATGTTGCTGAAAGACTTGATGGTTGAATAGGACGTGCTTTGGCGCACGGCGTGCATAGATAAGAGGCGATACTCTTATTCCCCGAGAGCAAAGCTCCTTAAGGAGGCCGTCCATGAGTGGACTGCTCCAGGATGTTCGCTTTGCCTTGCGGCAACTGCGCAAGAGTCCGGGATTCACAATTACCGCAGGGTTGATGCTGGCGCTGGCGATCTGCGCCAATGGCACGGTGTTTAGCTGGATCGACGGGACCATGCTGCGCCCCATCCCCGGTGCGCACGATACCGGCAGCCTGGTGAGCGTGATGCGGGGGCAATGGAATATTTCGCCTTCGCCGCCGTTGTCATATCCCGACTACCGAGACCTTCGGGAGCAGAATCACAGCTTCGTCGGAATCCTCGGGTATAACCAGGACTGGCTGACGCTGACGGGCGGAGCAACGCCGGAGCGGATTTACGTTGGCAACGTGACTTCGAACTTCTTCGACCTGCTGGGCGTCCGGCCCTTACTGGGGCGTTTTTTCCTTCCGGAAGAAGAGACGCGCCCCGACGCCGTTCCCTACGTGGTGTTGAGTTATTCACTGTGGAACACGCGGTATGCACGAGACCCGGCAATTGTGGGCAAGACGATTGAGATCGCCAGGCACCCCGTAACCGTGATCGGTGTGGCGCCGGAGGCGTTCATCGGAGCGATGCCCGGGATTCGGGACGATTTGTGGGTCACACTGAACCCGCTCGGCTCAAATGCGTGGCGTATGACGCATCGAAATGCGACATGGCTGAATGTGCTGGGAAGGTTGCGGCCGGGAGTAAGCCGGGATCAAGCTACGCAGGATCTTGAGACGATCATGCGGAGGATCGTTGCCGCGTATCCGAACGATCATCTGGGAGTAAATACCATCACGCTGGATCCGATGTGGCGGTCACCGTTTGGCGCCAACATTTATATGGCGACGACACTGCCAATTCTGCTGGCGATTGCAGGGGTGGTGCTGCTGCTGACGTGCGCCAACGTGGCCACGCTGGCGCTGGTACGCTTCGTCGCTCGCCGTCGGGAGATTGCGATACGTCAATCGCTGGGTGCGGGACGGATTCAGCTGATACGACAGATGGTGCTGGAGGGATTCCTGGTGTCCTTTGCGGGCGGGGCGTTGGCGTTGCTGCTGACGTCGTGGACGGCGAAAAGCTTTGCGCGATTCATTCCGCCAAACGCAAATCCAGTTGTCCTCAACGGCACTGTGGATCACAACGTGGTGACTGTGATTGTGCTGCTCTCTGCGTTGGCGAGCGTCATCTGCGGGGCATTTCCTGCATTGCGCTCGTCCCGCGTGCCGGCTGCAGAAGCGCTGAAGGAAGAGTCGGCCAGCGTATCGGGCGGATCGCATAATCGCCGGCTGCTTAGCGGGCTGGTGGTGGCGCAGATTGCGCTTTCACTGGCACTGCTCGTGACGTCCGGGCTCTTTCTGCGCACTCTGCGTAACATCAGCTCCGCCCATCCCGGGTTTGAGCAGGACCATATCCTCACCGCTTCCGTGGGCTTGAACATAGCAGGCTACCCGGACGAAGAAGTCAGCGTGATCCGGCACAAGATTCTCGATCGTGTCGCGGCGCTGCCGGGTGTCACAGTTGCGTCTCTTACAGACTGGGTTCCTTTCAACTTCAATCGCAAAACGGTGGATGCGTATCCCGAGGGGTATGTTCCACGTCCGCACGAGTCTCTCGAACTGCGAAGGGCCGATGTGACGCCGAGGTATTTTGAGACGCTGGGAATACCGATTCTCGAGGGACGCGATTTCACGCGGGATGATAGCGACCCGGCGCCGCGGGTAGTGGTTGTGGATCAAACGGCGGCGAAACGGTACTGGCCAGGGCAGGATCCGCTGGGGAAGAAGTTGGAGATCTGGGGCCAGCCTTTCACGGTCGTAGGCCTGGTGAAGAACTCGAAGCATAATTTCATGAACGAGCTACCGGAGCCCATGATCTACATGAGCTACTTCCAGGAGCCGGATAAAGAGATGACCGTACAGGTGAAAACGAGGGGCAATCCCGCGGATATGGCCCCGCTCCTGGAGCAGACGATCCACGAGGTGGACGGGCGGATGCCGGTTTTTGATGTGCGCACATTGCGGGAAACGACCCAGATGTCGAGTATGTTTGCGGTCATGCAAAGTACATTCGCGGGAATGTTCGCGATGATTGCGTTGATTCTGTCGGTAACCGGAATCTATGGCGTGGTGGCGTACAGAACTCAGCTGCGTACCCATGAGATCGGGATTCGCGTAGCCCTCGGCGCAACGCGAGCTGATGTGTTGCGGCTGGTGCTGATGCAGGGAGTACGCCTAACGATTGTGGGACTGGTGCTGGGGCTGGCGCTGGCGTTCGGTCTGACCCGGTTTATAGCGGCATCGCTCTACGGCATCAGCGCCACAGACCCAACGACGATTATCGCTGTGGTCACGCTGTTGGGGCTGATGGCGGTGCTGGCGTGCTATCTGCCAGCGTACCGCGCGATGCGCGTGAATCCAGTGTCGGCGATCCGCGAGCAGTAGCAGAAAAGCCCAGATCGTTACGACCTGGGCTCTTGTTGCGGACAATGTTTGAACGCGCGCTACATGCTGCCGCGGCTGGCGGGCGGAACGATCCCATTCATGCGCAAGTAGACGACCATCTGGCCATAGTGATCCATCATGTGGGCGATGCCGAAGGCGGCCATGCCACCGCGGGTGCCGTGTTCAGTCATGACGAAGGCATTTTGCGGTGTGATTCCCGCGATGTAGGTATGCGCCTGGGTGAAGGAGTCTTTCAGAGCCTGGATGATGTCGGCCTTGGACGTCAGCTTTTCGATGGCGTCGTTTTTGGCTTTGCCGTCGGCATCGGACATGCTGCCGCCGAAGAAGTAGTAGTTGGCTTGAGCAACGTGCTTGACCTGCGCGCCGAAGCTGCGTACACCTTTGAATTCCCCTGCTGAGGCGGGCGGCGCGAAGTCGAATTTGTCATCGGGCATGGCTTCAGCGGCATCCACAAATTCCTTCTCCATTCCGCTGAGCAGCTTGTCGTAGGTGGCTGCGGGTGTCATCTGCGCGCCAACGGCTGGCTTGGCCGGCGCGGCTTGAGCAAGAGCAAACGCCGGCGCAGCTGTCACGGCACAACACAGCAGGATGCGTGCGGCAAATTGTGAGGGGATGTGCATGGAAATTCTCCTTGCGCGGCCGTTCGGTTCTACGTGAAGAGCAAAAGGCTTGGGCCGCGTGAAGGCAAATCTAGCAGACAGACTCCGAGTCCAGATAGCTGATTTATGTGAATCTGTTGCGGAATGCGGGGAAATTGTGACGAGGCGGTCTCTAGCCAAGTTGAGTAGCTGCGCGCCAGGAAACCAGATTCCACGGCCAAAGCAGTTATGGCGATTGCGCCAGAAAAACGGAGACATCCGTCTCAATGCCGTTTTTCCAAAACATGCGCTTTGAACTTAGACACCGTCGGCGTTGCTCAATTTTCCGCGTTTCACCGTGAACCGCTCTCCGCGCCAGACGATGGTATTGCCTGCGAATCCCGCTATCCAGAGTCCCGTGGCGACGAGATCGCGCATCGGGAGAAGCCAAAGATTCGGAAGCACCTGGTGGTCTCCGAGGACTTCTGCGCCGACCGTCATTGCCAGGGAGAGTCGCAGGAAGAAACTCAAAGCGAAAATCCAAAGACTGATGGGGCTAAGGCCGCTGGCGAGCACGTTGATCAGAGCAAGGGTAAATCCCTGGGTGAATAAAAGTCCGGCATAACCTCCCGGGCGTGCGTCGCGCACGGTGCGAAGCCAGCGGAGCTGATGATCGCAGAAGCCGCTCCAGGGATAGGCGGGAACGCTGGTTTCAACGATGTCGCTGGAGAGTGCAAGGCGGAAGCCGGCTTTGTAGATGCGCTCACCGAGCTCGTAGTCGTCAGCGAGATGGTCGACGAGCGCTTCAAAGCCGCCGATTCTCTCGAGTGCCTCGCGGCTCACGGCGAGCGTGGAACCGAGCCCGTAGCGCAGGCCACCCTCGATCATGCGCGCAACAAGGACGCTGGGCATGAAATCAGTGGCGATGCCCAGCGATTCCAGACGCGAGCCAAGGGTGCCATGCATGCGTCCGCGATAGAGCGCGGTGACGAGGCCGGTTTCGAGCTGGTGTTTGGGGAGTGCGAAGTGGGCCATGATGCGTTCGAGGTAGTGCGGGCCGACCGTGATGTCGGAGTCATTGATGAGGAGGAATTCGTGGCGCGTGTGCGGAGCGAGTTGCGCCAGCGTGCTGACCTTGCCGTTCGTACCCAGGCGTGCTGGACACTCAATAAGACGAATGGCGCGCTCGGGGAATTCGCTTTGCAATTGGCGGACGGCAGGAACCGCGGGGTCGTCGAGGGCAGAAACGCCGAAAAGAAGTTCGAATTCACCGAGGTAATTCTGGTGGCAGTGGGAACGAAAGGCGTCGAGCATGCCCGGGTCGAGGCCCTTCAATGATTTGAGAATGGATACGCCGGGAGCAAACGGTGCGAGCCTGGCGCGCCGGGAAGAGAGGAATACGCGCGCAGCGATGATGGCGAACAGATAGTATGCCATCCCTGCCACGGCCAGGACCGTGGTGAATGCCTCAACGGCCAATGGAATTGAGTGTGGAACCACAGGGGATAGTGTAGCGGATGAAAGTTCACAGTTCTTAGTTCAGAGTTCACTGACTGTGATTTGCAGTCTTCCGACATTTGACAGCTGAAAACTGGCGTTTGTTTCACAAATATCCCGGCGCTGGTTGAAGTTCCTCAGGGGTTAAAACCCCTTGTCTTTTAGGTCCTTTTCGGCACGACTGAAGCCGTGCCCTGACACAAAGCCAATGTATGAAACACGCTCAAAGTACGACGTACGACGTACGACGTACGACGTACGACGAACTACGAACTGTGAACTGTGAACCCTTTTCACTCATAGCGCAGCGCCTCGATCGGGTCGAGGTTGGAGGCTTTCCATGCTGGGTAAATGCCAAAGATCAACCCGATGGCGCACGAGACGCTGAACCCGGTGATGACCCACATCGTTGACATCGCGGCGGGCAGACCAATGGGCAGGAAGTAGATGATCCACGTGAGTACGGCGCCGAGGAGAATACCGATGACACCTCCCATTGCCGTGAGCGTGACAGCTTCGGTGGTGAATTGCAGCAGCAGCGCGCGCTTGGTGGCGCCGATGGCTTTGCGCACTCCGATCTCGCGGGTGCGCTCGGTCACGCTGACCAGCATAATGTTCATCACGCCAACGCCGCCCACCATCAGGCCAACGCTGGAGACAGCAATCATGAATAGAACCAGGCCGCCGGTGAGCTGGCCCCAGAGCTTGGAGAGCGAATCGGGCCCGAAGATCTCGAAGTTGTCGGGCTGGTCGACTTTGACCTTGCGGCGAACGCGCAGCATCTCGCGTATCTCTTCTTCGACCAGCGATTTGTTCTTCGGGTCGTCATACTTCACGCTGATATACATATCCTTTAATTCGGGGTACAGGTTATGGAAGACGCCAAGCGGGAAGAAGACGCCATTGTCCCCTGGGTTCTTGCCGGAGCCGAAGGGCTGCTTGCGCTTTTCCAGAACGCCAATCACTGTGAAAAGGCTGGAAGCCACATTCACACTTTTGCCGAGCGGGTCTTCTTCTCCAAACAGTTCTTCCGCCGTATCGTGGGCCATCACGCAGACATGAGCGTGCCGCTGGTCCTCATCATCGGTCCAGAATCGGCCTTCTTTCATGGTGAGTTCCGACACCGCTTCGAGCTCTGCGGTTGAACCTGCAAGGAATGCTCCCGCCACTTTTTTGCCGTTGTACTTCACGTCTACGTCGCCAACGTGGAAGGTTTGATTCACGTGCTGATATGTGCCATCAGCGGCTACCACGTGAGGCAGGGCGCGCAGGGCCAGGACATCCTCGAGGTTCAACTTTTTGCGGGTGAGCATTTCGGTGGTGGGTTTCACGCCGATCAGCGGCATGTGGAATACCCAGAAGACGTTGGAGCCCATCGAAGAGACCCAGTCATTCACGCGGTTATTAAGACCGGTGATGACCGAGGAGATGGTGATGACGGTCGTGACGCCGATGACGATTCCAAGGATGGTGAGCCCGGAGCGAAGCTTGTTGGTTCTCACGGTATCGAGAGCCATCTTGATAGATTCGCGCGTCTGTCCCCGTGCCATGTGGTGCCTGACTTTCTACGGCCTGCGGCCAGTTCTAAGTGCGCTTAGTTCGCAGTTGTTCCGCTTTTGCTTTGAACTACGAACTCAGAACTGTGAACTCACTTTGAACTAAGAACTACGAACTATCCTCTCACTCATACCGCAATGCTTCAATCGGGTCGAGGTTGGCGGCTTTCCAGGCCGGGTATATGCCGAAGACCAACCCGATAGCGCAGGAAACGCTGAAGCCCGTGAGCACCCACATGCTCGACATGGTTGCGGGCAAGCCGATGGGGAGGAAGTAAATGATCCACGTGAGCACGGCGCCCAGAAGAATACCGATGATGCCACCCACGGCGCAAAGGGTCACCGCTTCCGTGGTGAATTGCACGAGGAGCGTGCGCTTGGTGGCGCCGATCGCCTTGCGGACTCCGATTTCGCGCGTGCGCTCAGTGACGCTAACCAGCATGATGTTCATCACGCCGACGCCGCCGACCATGAGGCCGACGCTGGAGACAGCGATCATAAACAGGACAAGGCCGCCGGTAAGCTGGTTCCAGAGCTTCGAGAGTGAGTCGGGGCCGAAGATCTCGAAGTCATCGGGTTTGTCGACCTTGACCTTGCGGTAAATGCGAAGCAATTCGCGGATCTCTTCTTCGACAAGCGCCTTGTTCTTGGGGTCGTCGTACTTGACACTGACCCACATGTCTTTATCTTCGGGATGAAGGTTGTGGTAGGTGCCAAGCGGGAAATAGGCCATGTTATCGTTGGGATTCTTGCCGCCACCGAAGGGCTGTTTCTGCTTGTCGAGGACACCAATTACGGTATACAGCCCTGACTCGACATTCACTTCCTTGCCAATAGCATACTGCTCGCCAAAGAGCTCTTCCCATGTGTCGTGTCCCAGAACGACAACGTGCTCTGCCCGCTCATCTTCAGCGTCGGTCCAGAGGCGACCCTGCAGGAAGACGAGGTCGGTGACCAGTCCGACCTGCGACGTGGAACCCTGCAGAATGGTGCCGGCAATCTTCCTGCCGTTGTATTTGACGCTGACATCGCCTACGCGGAATTCCGACTTGGTGTGCTGGTATCCACCATCAGCCGCAACGACGTGGGGCAGCCTGCGGAGAGCCATGACCTCATCAATATTGAGCTTCCTGCGAGCCAGCATCTCGGTGGTCGGTCGCACACCAATCACAGGCATATGGAAAACCCAGAACACATTGCTGCCCAGCGAAGAGACCCATTCCTGAACCCGGTTGTTCAGACCGCTGATGACCGACGAGATGGTAATAACGGTAGTGACACCGATGACGATGCCCAGGATGGTCAGGCCCGATCGCAGTTTGTTCGTGCGAATGGTCTGCAGCGCCATCTTGACGGATTCGCCGGTTTGTTGTCCTCGCATGGGTTGCTCCGCGAAAGTTCGAGAGTTATCAGTTGCCAGTTGTCAGTCTTCGGTTATCGTCCATTCGTTGATGACGGAGACTGCATTGATCCCGAAAGTGCAAAAATCATTGTTCCAACTTTCTGCGATAGCCTCGACGATGATTCGATCTGATCGAGGGAAGCGAACTCGAGCGGCTGCTAGCTCCAACTGCGAACTAAGAACTCTCTTTCTACATTTCCGCTCTCAGCGCCACCACCGGATCCAGTCTGGCGGCCTTGCTGGCGGGATAGACGCCGAAGAAGATGCCAACGCTGCTGGCCAGAAACAGGCCCAGAAAAATTGCCCAGATGGGCACGGCAGTCGGAAAGCCGACGACTATTGTGATCAATTTGCCGACAAGCACGCCAAGAAGAATTCCGAAGACGCCGCCGACCGAGGCGAGTGAAGCGCTTTCAATAAGGAACTGCATCAGAACATCCCGTTGCTTTGCGCCAAGCGCTTTTCGCACGCCGATCTCACGCGTGCGCTCGGTGACGCTGACGAGCATGATGTTCATGATAACTACGCCGCCGACAACGAGCGCAATCGAACCAAGGCCCAGGACTACCCACGCGAAGACGCCGAGGAGTTGGTTGGCGATGTCGAGGAAGGTGTCGTTGGTCTGGATCTCAAAGTCGTCAGGCTGGCCGGGTGCGACGTGGCGTCGCGTGCGCATGATCACGCGGGCCTGGTCTTCGGCCTGAACCATGACCTGGGAGCCCCCGGATACGCGCGCGTAGATGTCCACCGAGTCGTTATAGCCGTAGATCTGCTGATAGGTGCTGATGGGGATGGCGACCCAGTTGTCCTGCGACTGGCCGAGAGTCTTACCCTGCCGGTCGCCGACACCGATGATGGTGAAGGGAATGCCGTCGACGCGGATCTCCTTACCCAAGGGATCGCCGTCGCCGATAAGATTGTCGACGATATCGTAGCCGACGATGCAACTATGGAACGCGTGCTCCTCGTCTGCCGGCGTGAAGCCGCGGCCGAGGGCGATGTCGAGGTTATTCAGCGACATCATGGAAGCGGTGTATCCGCGTACTCCGGTGTTGTTGCTGGAGTGGCCGTTGTAGACCACGTTTGTGTTCTTGTTCAGCAAGGCGCCGACTTCGCTGCAGGCGTCGCAGCCATCCTTAATGGCTTCGTAGTCTTCGATACGGATGATCTTGCGTTTCTGGTAGCTGAAGTACTGGTCGGCGGAAAGAATCACGCTCGACATGCGGTTGACGGTGAAGACATCAGCGCCGTACCCCGAAAGCTTGGTGGAGATATAGCGCTTGGCGCCTTGCACCAGGGTCAGAACCATGATGACCGAAGCCACGCCCATGACCACGCCGATAAGCGTGAGGATGGAACGCATCTTGTTCCCCCAAAGGGATTGAAACGCGAGTTTGAAGGCTTCGAGGATGCTCATGGGTCGTCTATCTGCTTCTTTCTGCCTTGGGTTGCAACGCTGCTTTCAGTGTACGCAAGGATCGATTCATATTCGACTGCGGTCAAAGGCAGAATTACGTTCCCTCTGCGCTATGCAGGTGGTGTTGTCAGGTCAAAATCGCCGCGATATTAGACAGACGGCTCAAAGCGTTGTCGGGCCGCAGCTTCGGGCCGCCGACCCTGCGCTTGATGGATGGTACGCAGCAGCTCCGATAGAGGTTCCGTTGGAGGGCAGGGACGTTTCAGCCCAATGCGGACAAGCCCCGGAGCCGAAAGAGGAACCTTCTAGATCGGCCGCGGGCTGGTGTTCTTGGCGTCGGTCACATTGTCCGGCGCATCGGTGAAGGATTTGCCGGCGCTATAGGCGAATTTCTGGTCTCTTCCATCGATTCTGCGGATCGCGTCCATCGCGCCGTCGTCCCAGGTAACCCGTGCCTCGCCATTGACATAGGCCCACTTGCCATGGATTCTGTGAAGCGAGCGCCAAGCGCTCCCATCGTCGTCGAGGGTGATATAGAAGGTGCTGCCCGCACCGTCGCCGACCTCCCACTTTCCAAGGAAATGGCCGCGAGGCGGGGTGCCGGACGGTGTCGAACCTGCGTCGCCGATCGGTACGCCGCCGGTGCCGGAAAACTCGATGCGCGCCACGTCGGCGAAGTTGAAGGTCTGGCGGTGGCCGTCTTTGAAGACGATGACCAGTTGGCCGGAATTGTTCTTGTTCGCACGGTTTTGGCCCTGTACCGAGGCCAGCCCCAAAAGCATCGCCGTGCACCCTGCCAGGACAACGACCAACTTGCGCATCGCATTCTCCTTCGCTTCCAGCGGACTAGACAAGGATGAATCTGATCCGCGACACCATTATCTACGCGCTTGGCGAGGTGGCGGTTCCACCGAGGTCGCGATCCAGCTCAACAGTCTTGTGCTGAATTCAAGAGCTGGGCATCTAATGGGTGTATGAAAGACAGGTCGAGGCGCATCCTGGTGATCGGCGCGGGGATGGCGGGGCTGACTGCGGCTCGGCAACTGGCCGAGGCGGGCCGAAAAGTGCTGGTGCTGGAGGCGCGTGATCGTGTGGGCGGCCGCATTCGCACGCGGCGCGATGAAGGCGAGATTCTAGAACTGGGAGCGGAGTTTATCCACGGACGCCCTCCCGAGCTATGGGAGCTGATCCGCGAGGCGGGGCTTGAGACCTATGCGCTGGACGGGAAAAATGTGTGCTACAGAAACGGAAAACTGAAGAAGTGCGACGAGCTGGGCGAGATCTTTAAATTTCTCAATGGCCTCGAAAAGTGGAAAGGGGCCGACCTCTCGTTTGCCGATTATCCCCCCCTGGAAAAGCTCCCGCCGGAGAAGCGGAAAGAAATCATCAACTACGTTCAGAGCTTCAATGCGGCCGATTATCGCCAGATCGGCGTCCATGCCCTTGCAGTCCAGCAGCGGGCCGAAGAGGAGATTGGGAGCGACGAGGTGTTTCGGGTCCGCGAGGGCTATGACCGGGTGCCAGAGTTCCTTGCAAAGAAGGTGCGCGAGGCGGGTGGCCGCATCGAGTTGTCGCGGACGGTGGAGAGGATTGAGTGGGAGCGCGGAGAGGTGCGCGTGCATGCGCGTGATGGCGGCGAACTGGCGCAATACCTGGCGCAGCAGGCGGTCATCGCGTTGCCGCTGGGGGTCCTGCAGCACCTGGGAGTGGTGTTTGATCCTGTGCCGGCGGCGTTGATCGCAGCCAACCAGTTGGTGATGGGGTCGGTACGCCGGTTCACGCTTCTGTTTCGCGAGCGCTGGTGGTCCACGCACGAAGAGGTGATGCTGGGGAAGCTGAGCTTTCTGTTTGCGCGGGATGCGATGCCGTCGGTGTGGTGGACGGCGCATCCATGGGAAACCCGCACGCTGACAGGATGGATAGGAGGACCCCGCTCGGCTGCCTTCGACCAGTTCACCCGCGAGCAGGTGGGCGATGCTGCATGCAAGGAGTTGGCGAGAATCTTCGCACTGCCCTTGGCGGAGCTGCGCGGACAACTGATTTTCTGCGCGACATATGACTGGCAGGCCGATCCGCTGAGTCGCGGGGCCTACAGCTATGTGCCTGCCGGTTCGCTTGACGCGGTGCTGAAAATGGCGACACCCATTGAGCGGACGCTGTATTTTGCCGGAGAGCACACCGATACGACGGGGCATTGGGGCACGGTGCACGCGGCGATGCGCTCGGGGATGCGGGCGGCAAAGCAGGTGCTGCTCTCCACCATCGAGCCGAAGCTGGAGACAACCGCAACCGCACAGCGGGGCTAGCCCATTTGCGGAATTAGCGTAGACCGAAGGAATTTCGGCCCGCTGCCCTGCGTCAAGTGATACCTTCGTTGCGCAAGATGCTTTCAATTTCCGTTTGCGAATCGCCCAGGACTCCGATGAACACTCTTCGTTCCACACCGTCACAATTTGTCATCGTTTTTGCCGCGCTCATCTTTGGCGCTGCCTATGCATTCCCGCAACAGCATCCGCAGCCTGCATCCAGCCACACGCTCAATCTCAACGTCGTCAAGCCGGAGACAGAGGGCTTCTCGTCTGAGCGTCTGGAGCGCCTTCACGCGCTTATCCAAAACGAAATTGACAAGAAGCAACTCGCTGGCGCCGTCACCATCCTGGCACGCCATGGCAAGGTCGTTGAATACCGCACCTACGGCCAGCGTGACCTCGCCACCAATACCGCGATGACCCGCGACACCATCTTCCGCGACTACTCCATGACCAAGCCAGTCACCGGTGTCGCCATGATGATCCTCTACGAAGAAGGCAAGTGGCAGCCATCCGACCCGATCTCGAAATATATTCCTGAATTTGCGCATCTCAAAGTGTTCAAGGGTATGGACGCCGACGGGAAGATGATTCTCGCTGATCCCGACCACGCGCCGACCATGCGCGAACTGATGACGCATACAGCCGGCTTTGGCTATGGCATGGGTAAGGGGCCGGTCGATGCGATGTATCACGAGCAGAAAGTCATCCAATCCGCGAATCTGCAGGAGATGATCGACAAGCTCGCGACGATCCCGCTGTTCTATCAACCCGGCAAGGGCTGGCTCTACAGTGCATCGATGGACATCCAGGGCTACATCGTCGAGAAGCTCTCAGGCGAATCGCTGCCCAACTTCATGCGCGACCACATCTACATGCCGCTGGGTATGCGCGATGCCGGCTTCTACGTCCCCGCGGACAAGCGCCAGCGCTTCGCTACTCTCTACAATGCCAACCCGCAGGGCGAGCTGGTCCCCGGCGAACCCGGCGACTACGCGAAGGAGCCTACCATGGCGTCGGGCGGCGGTGGCATGGTTTCCACGGCTGAGGACTATTATCGCTTCGCGCAAATGCTGGCCAACGACGGCGAACTTGACGGCAAACGCATCCTTGCTCCGTCGACGGTGAAGCTGATGACGTCAGAACATATGCCGGACAGCCTGCTCACCGGCGAATTCGGCATCGGCATGTCCGTCATCCGGCCCGGCTTCGCATGGGGATACGATTGCGCCGTTATCTTCGATCCCATTGAAGCGAATCTGTCTGACGGCAAAGGAACATTCTTCTGGGATGGGGCCGCGGGCACATGGTTCTTTGTCGATCCCACCAACGATATCGTCTTTGTCGCCATGATCCAGCGCAGGACCAGCCCCGACAACCATCCGCTGGAGTACCGTGTCCACGCAGTCGTCGATCAGGCTCTCGTCGACCCGTCGAAATAATCTTAAGACTGAGCGAGGCGCGGCGATCACAAGCCGCGCCACAGCCTCACTTCAGCAGGTCGAGTGCCATTCCCGTCATCGCTGTAACGCCCGTCTTGATTGTCGGCGCATAGACCGGCGCAAACAACGCAGAGTGCGGCCCCGGCAGTGGCACTCCGATCTCGCGGGCATGTGCGAGCTTCGAGGGATCGGACGCGCCCAGCCGGAACATCATCGCCGGAATCTTCCCATCCAGCGAATAGAGACCCACGTCCTCGGAGCCCATGATGGAGTTTGCGGTCTCCACGTGATCCGGTCCCAGCGCAGCCACGGCCACTTTGCGCATTCTCTCCGTCAACTCGGGATCGTTCGCAGTTACGGGCGTTATCTCCGTGGGGCTCACCGTCACTACCGGCATCCGGTCCTGTGGCACACCGTAGCCCACAGCGATGCCATCAGCTGTGCGTCGCACGTCGGCGACAATCTGGTCCCGCACCTTGTCGGAATATGTGCGCAGCGTCAGCCCCATCGTCACGTCGTCGGGAATGATGTTGCGTTTGGTGCCGCCGTGAATCATTCCTACCGTCAGAACCGCCGGCTGCTGCGGATCGATCTGGCGCGCCACGATGCTTTGCGCCATAACCACAAACTCCGCCGCCATCAGGACAGGATCTTTGGAGTTTTGCGGGGCAGATCCGTGCGCCCCGATACCGCGCATCGTCACGTCGATACTTGTCGAACTGGCAAACAGAGGGCCGGCCTTCAACGCAACGCTGCCTGCTGCATAGGTTGAATCGTCATGTTCCGACAAAACAAAATCGGGTTTGCCAAAACGTTCATACAACCCGTCAGCGAGCATCGCCCGCGCCCCGTCGATTGTTTCCTCTGACGGCTGCCCGATCAGCACCAGTGTCCCATGCCACTGGCTCTTGCGCTCCACCATCTCGTGCGCCACGCCCAGCAGCACCGTGATATGAATGTCGTGGCCGCATGCGTGCATCACGGCCACATCCTGGCCCTGCGCATTCGTCGATCGCACCGTCGACGCATAATCGAGCCCCGTCTTCTCCTCCACCGGCAGTGCATCCATATCGGTACGAATCATTACCCGTGGCCCCGCGCCGTTCTGCAGGACAGCAACTACGCCATACGCCTGCGAGCCATCCTGGTATTTGCCGACGCGCTCCGTCACCGAGTAACCCAACTTGCGCAACTCACCCGCAAGCAACGCAGATGTTTTTTCCTCGTGGTGTGAAAGCTCGGGATTGCGATGCAGGTGCTTGTAGGTCTCCGTCAGCGCCGGCATCTGCCGGTCAGCCGAAGCCCCCAAATCCGATGCCGCAGCTCCGGCAGTCTGCCCCATCGCCGGGAGCGCCCCAATCACCATCGCTACGAACGCCAAAGAACGTCGATTCATCAGCTCAAATCTCCACGGAATCTTTGGCAAGGCTAACATGCTGAATCCGCAGCGCCTCCGTTGTTTCGATCTGCAGGTCATATGCATGTTCCTATTGCATTCCCATACAAACGGGCGTAGATTGCTCCTATTGCTTAGCCAGAGGAGCAGGGAAATGGGCGACAAAACCGACGTATGGCAGGGCACGCTGGCCCTGATGATTCTGAAGACCCTCGAAACCATGGGCCCTCAGCACGGCTACGGCTTGGCGCGTCGCATCGAGCAGACCAGCGGCGATCTGCTGCAACTTAACTACGGCACGTTGTATCCGGCGCTCCTGAAGCTTGAGCAGGAGGGCTACGTCCGCTCAGAGTGGGGCACTTCCGACAACAATCGCCGCGCCAAGTTTTACGAACTCACCAAGGCCGGGCACAAGCAGGTACGGAAGGCTGCTGCCGAGTGGGAGCAGGCGACTGAAATCCTCTCCCGCTTTCTAACCCCCGCCGAAGGCGCGTGAGCGGAGGCTCTATGAATCGTTTGCGAGCAAATCTGCGGGCAATCCGGCTTCGTCTCTGGGGTTTGCTGAGGCGCGGCGATGCCCAGCAAGACTTCGAAGCAGAACTCGATTCGCATATCGCGATGGATACGGAATCCGGCATCAAAGCGGGACTCGACGCCGCAGAAGCCCGCCGTCAGGCTCTTCTCCGCCTCGGCGGCGCCGAGCAGACGCGCCAATCTCATCGCGAGCGGCGTGTAATTCTCTGGATTGACAATTTCTTCCAGGACCTCCGCTACGGCCTGCGCACCCTGCGCCGTACGCCCGGCTTTACGGTCACTGCTGTGCTCACACTCGGCCTCGGTATAGGCGCCTGCACCGCGATTTTCAGCCTCGTCAACGCGGTGCTGATCCGCTCTCTGCCGTATGGCGATCCTGAACGGCTGGTATATCTCTTCACTCCCAGTTCCAGGCTCAAGATTCCGGAAGAAGTGATCTGCCCCGGCTACGCCGATTTCTACGACATCAAGCGCGATACCAAGTCGTTTGCCGACATGACCACTTACGAGCAGGCAATGCTCAGTCTGGCATCGCAAGGTTCGGTGCAACAAATCGGCGGCGCGCGCGTCGACGGGGATTTCTTCTCGACCCTGCAATCTCCACCGGAACTCGGCCGCACCATCAACTCGGAAGACAATCAGCCTTCACATTCGAAAGTCGCCGTGATCGGCCATACCCTCTGGATATCCATGTTCGCGGGCCGCGCCGACGTCCTTAAACAGACCATCCAGCTTGACGGCGCAAGCTATCAAATCGTCGGCGTGATGCCGCCCGAGTTCAAATACCCGTTCAAGACCGATCTTCCTTATGGCGACTCGCACATTCAATCCACAAAGATCTGGGTCCCGCTTGCTTTGACTCCCAAGCAAAAGACGGATCGTGATATCGCAAACAACGTAGCGCTCGCGCGCTTGCGTCCGGGCGTCTCCATCCCGCAGGCGCAGGCCGAGATGAGTTCCGCGATGGCTAGATTTGATCGCCTTTATCCCACCGAGTATGGCGATTGGGGCGCGCTGGTTGAAAGCTTCACCGGCATTTCCATCGGCCCTGTTCGTCCCTTGATGGAACTGCTGATTGCCACGGTCCTGCTCGTTCTTCTCATCGCGTGTGGCAACGCGGCAAACCTGCTGCTCGCGCGTGCCACCGGTCGTGCCCGGGAACTGGGCGTACGTGCGGCGCTTGGCGCTGGCCGCGGTCGCATGATCCGCCAGCTCCTCACCGAGTCTTTGCTCATTGCCTTCTCAGGTGGTGCTGTCGGCCTCATTCTGACTTTCCTTTTCCTGCGTCTTTTGCCGCATTTCGATCCGGGCAATATTCCTCGCCTCAACGAATCCACGCTCGATGTGCGCGTCCTGGTCGTCGCTTTGACGGTATCTATACTCACCAGCGTATTCAGCTCGGTGCTCCCGGCAGTCGCGGTATCGCGCATGCACCTCACCGATTTCCTGAGGGCTCACGAAGTCTCTGGAAAAGGCGCCGGGCATAGCCGGATTCAGAGTATTCTCATCGTCGCCCAAACAGCCATGGTGGTTGTGTTGTTGGCAGGCGCGGGACTGCTCATCCGCAGCTATATCAACGTCGTGACTGTCGACACCGGATTCTCGCAATCCACATTGAGCATGAACGTCTCGCTCGGCGACCGCTTTCGCGAGCCACAACCCGGTCGCGCGGCATACTTCAAAGATCTCATTGGCAAAGTCCGTACACTTCCCGGTGTGAATGCAGTGGGAGCCGTCAGCAATCTGCCTCTAAGCCAGACCGAGAGCCTCGGAACAATTTGGATCGATGGCTTCGCCAATCAGGATTATCAGACAACCGAAACCAGGACGGTTACACCGCAGTATTTTGCTGCTATGAATACTCCCCTCATCGCCGGTCGCGACTTCACCGATGACGATGCTTCCAGCGCTGCGCGGCCTGCCATTGTGAACGAAAAATTCGCAAGAATCTATTTCGCAAATCGGAATCCCATCGGAGGCCGAGTCGCCGGAGACAACAAGCACCCGGACTGGCATACCATCGTGGGCGTCGTTGCCGACATTCGACACACCAGTCTTGAAGAGGATCCGCAGCCGCAGATGTACACTCCGAGCTACGATTTTAGCGGTGCTTTCATCGCCGTTCGGGCCACAATTCCGCCGGTGGCAGTTGTGAAGGAGATACGGACCGTTCTTAGAGCTATTGACCCAAATCTCGCCTTGACTGACATCCGCACGATGGGCGACCTGGTCTCAAAGGCTAGCGCCCGGCGGCGGTTTCAGACATCGCTGCTGACCGCATTCGCAGTGATTGCACTGCTGTTGGCGTTGGTCGGACTTTACGGACTCATGGCCTTCTCGGTAAACCGTCGGAGGCGCGAAGTCGGCATTCGCATGGCGCTTGGTGCTGAACGGAGCGACGTTCTGCTTCTCATTCTGCGCAATGCGGCGGCACTTGTCGGGACGGGGCTGCTTGCCGGGCTCGTATGCACCTGGCTCGTAACACGGACCTTGAAGTCATTTTTATTCGGCGTAAGCGAGCACGATCCGCTCACTGTGATCTCCGTATCTCTGCTGCTGATTGTCTGCGGTCTCGTCGCCGCCTTTGTTCCCGCGCGCCGCGCCGCGTCCATCGATCCCATGCAGGCTTTGCGTACTGAATAGGAGTGCCAATGCGAAAGTTTCGAGCACTATGGATGCGTCTCAAAGGCATGCTGCACTCCGTCCGCGCTGACCACGAGTATTCCAATGAACTGGAATCGCACATCGCCATGCACGTTGACGAAGGCATGCGGTCGGGGCTGAGTCCGAACGAAGCGCGCCGCCGTGCCCTCATTCAACTCGGCGGCAAAGAACAAGTCCTGCAAAGGCAACGCGAACGTCATGGTCTACCGTGGCTGGAGAGCACTTTACGAGACGTGCGTTATGCTTTGCGCACACTCGTCAAGCATCCAGCGGTGACCGCCATCGCGGTCCTTTCCATCGCCCTCGGCATCGGCGCCAACGCCACCATCTTCTCCATGGTGAGCCGATTCGTTCTCCGCCCTGCTCCTGTCGGCAATCCCTCGACGCTCCTATCACTCCACATCGCGGAGCGGGGCGAGCAGTGCTGCAACCCATTCCCTCAGCCGCTCTATAACGATATTCGTGATCAGGCCAAATCGTTCTCGGCCGTCGGCGCGTTCTATGAGCTTATTCCCGCATCCATCAGCGGCAGCAGTGAGCCCGAGCGCATCTGGGGACAAGCCGTAACGACAAATTTCTTCGATGTTCTTGAACTTCCCATGGTGCTTGGTCACGGCTTTGCGAAGAGCGATGATCGTCTTCCTGCCGTAGTGATCAGCGCACGTCTCTGGCAGCGGCGTTTTGCAGGCGATCACCAGATCATCGGAAAGACGATTTCTCTTTCGGGCCACGCATTCACGGTTGTCGGCGTCGCACCGGCGTCGTTCCATAGCGTCGATCAGATTCTAGACACTCAATTCTGGGTCCCGCTTGGCATTGCCCGGCAGCTTGTACCGGATCTTCCTCCGTCTAACTCACGGGAATTCCATTGGCTGGCAGTCGTCGCTCGCCTCCGTCCCGGCGCCACTCGCATGCAGGTTACGGCGGAGTTGGATACGCTGGCAAAGCGCTTTGCTCTTGCTTATCCGAAGACAGACATAGATAACTCATTTGTCTTTGAGCAGGCCGGGTCACTGCCGCCGCGTGAAAGAACCGCTGTCCTCACGTTCCTTACAGCACTCTCGCTGGTGGTGCTTCTACTTCTCGCCATTGCGGGCGCCAATGTAGCCAACCTTCTGTTCGCGCAGGCTGTCGACCGACAACGCGAGATGGCGGTGCGTCTTGCCCTGGGCGCTACGCGTGGCCGCCTGCGCAGGCAAGTGCTGATCGAAAGCACGCTGCTCGGCCTGGCCGGCGGATTGCTTGGCGCATTCTTCTCGTTCTGGTCGACGCAATCGCTCTCAGCGTTTCATCTTCCGGCGCCTGTGCCGCTTGATGTGCATGTTGGAATCGACTGGCGCACGCTGCTTTACACCGTTGTGGTGAGCATCCTCTGCGGTGTGCTGCTTGGACTTGCCCCTGCCTGGGCCGCTGCTCACCCCGCGCTTTCCAATGCACTCAAAGGCGAAGACGCTCTCACGCGCCGAGGGCGGCGATTCAGCCTGCGCAACATTCTTGTCGTGGCACAGGTCGCGATGTCTCTCGTGCTTCTGTTGGTTACCGGCCTCTTTCTCCGCAGCCTGCAGAGTGCCGCCAGCATCGACATCGGCTTCCGACCGCGGGGTTTGCTGTTGCTCTCCGTCGATCCGCGCCTGAATGGATACGCACCGCAGCAGATCAGCCAATTTCTCGCTGAACTTCGGCGCCGCGTCGCAGCTTTGCCCGGCGTTGATGCCGCTGTTTCCACTGACGTCGCTCTCCTTTCCGGTGGCAATCGCAGCGATGGCTTCACGGTTGCGGGCCACTCCGGTAAAGATGCGGCATTCACCAATGCTGAGCTCTACATGACCACGCCCGGCTATTTCGATGCGCTGGGAACTCCGCGCCTCTCCGGCCGCGACTTCCGCAATGAAGTTGCCGACGGCCCAAGGGTCGCAATCGTCAATAAGGCGTTTGCCGATCGGCTATTTCCCGGCGCAAATCCCATCGGCCAACACGTGAACGGCGGCCATTGGACTTACGAGATCATTGGCGTCGTCGGCAACGCAAAATCGCGCACTCTCGGCGAGGACTCGCGGTCTATCCTCTATCGCTCACTCGATCAGAGCATCACCGAAGATCCATCCGTCATGGGCTACACGCTTATCGTTCATACTGCCGGCAACCCTGCGGCACTCGCCGAGTCCGTGCGCCGTCAAGTCTATGCTCTCGATTCCAACATCGCGATCTACAACGAAGAAACCATGGACGAGCACGTGCGCACAGCTTACTTCCTGCCTCGTCTTGCGGCCACGCTCTTCGGCGTCTTTGGCTGCATCGGGCTGGTTCTGGCTGCCGTGGGGCTCTATGGTGTCATGAGCTACGCCGTCAGCCGGCGCACGCGTGAAATCGGAATCCGTATGGCTTTGGGCGCACGCATCGCAACAGTGGAACGCCTCATCGTTCGTCAGGGCATGTTGCTTGCCGTCATCGCCACGGCTCTTGGTTGGCCTGCCGCCTGGATACTTTCCAGGCTGGCGTCCAGCTTTCTCTATGGCATTCAACCGCACGATTTGCTGACATTCACGATCGTGCCGCTCGTTCTTGCTGGCGTTGCGTTGGTTGCCTGCTGGCTTCCTGCGCGGCGCGCAGCTTCCATTGATCCGGTGCAGGCCCTGCGCGCGGAATAGGAGTTCAGGTTATGAGATCAATCAAAGCGTTATGGCTACGGTTTCGCGGTATCTTCGTGCGCCGGCAGGCTCTGGAATTCGACGTCGAATTGGAAAGCCACATCGCGATGCATGCCGATGATGCGATGCGCTCAGGCCTCAGCAATGAAGAGGCGCGTCGCCAGGCTCTCCTGCGTCTCGGTTGCGCGGAACAAACCCGGCAGGCATTTCGAGATCGCGCCACGTTGCCGCCGGTCGAAAGTCTCCTGAGCTTCCTCCAGGATGTGCGCTTTGCGATGCGCCAGATGCGCAGGGCACCGGGGTTCGCCATCACGGCCGTTCTGACGCTGGCTCTCGGTATCGGCGCAAATGCGGTGATCTACACTCTCGTCGATTCCATCCTGCTGCGTCCTTTGCCCTACGCTCGTCAGGATCGCCTC
>Ga0210386_10001491_pt1 | contig 20877 bp, 19 predicted proteins | sample IncBWH32OmetaG_FD_160091 | JGI IMG/M metagenome (GOLD analysis project Ga0210386, IMG submission 160091) | Forest soil microbial communities from Barre Woods Harvard Forest LTER site, Petersham, Massachusetts, United States - Inc-BW-H-32-O ...
CTGGACCGGGACCGCCGAGCTGCGGTTCCCGCTGCCAGTGTCATCGGATTTCGGCCTCACCGGGCGCACCTTCGTCGATGTGGGCGGGCTGAGCCAGGCAACGTTCGAAAAGGGCAACTGCAATGGCGCACCGGGCGGCGTGTGCCCACCGATCTTCGACTCGGGGACGCCGCGCGTCGGTATCGGCGTCGGCGTTTCCTGGAAGACCCCGCTGGGTCTGATCAACATCGACCTGACGCCGTTTGTCATCAAGCAGTCGGTCGATCAGACGCAGATATTCCGTTTTGGCTTTGGCACGAGGTTCTAAGTGTTCCACCATCGGCTTCTTCTGACCGCCGTCGCGGCGGTCGTTCTGCTTGGCCCGCTCACCGCAGCCCCGATTACGGCCCGGGCACAGCAGGCGCCGTCGCAGGAGTGGTTTGTTCCCGGACAAGGCCAGAAGGCCGCGCCCGCGCGGCCCGCCGCGCGACCCGCCACGACGCCAACGGCTGCCGCGCCAGCCACGGAGGGCGTGACGCCGGATGCCGAGGCCGCTGCGCCGGTCTCACCGCAGCAGTTAGAGGTGGTGCTGCCGCCACCGCCTGATGTGCCACCGATACAACGCGGCAGTCTTCCCCCGGCCGCGGTCATCGGCGTCATCTCGGTACCCGACGTGATGCGCGGCTCCACCGCCTATCTGGCGGTCGACAAGGAGTTGGGTGTTCGCCGCCAGAAGTTGAACGAGGACGCGCAGAAGGAACAAACCACGCTGCGTGATATGGGCCAGACACTGACCAACGACCGCGCCAAGATGACGCCCGAGCAGATCCGCAACAAGGAGCGCGAGCTGCAGGACCGCATCGCCGATTCGCGCCGCAAGTTCGCGGATCGGAACCGGATCATTCAGGAGGCCGGCCAGTACGCCTTGGCGCAGATCGAGCGCACGTTGCGCATCGTGGTGCAGCAGGTGGCTGGCTCGCGCGGCATGAACCTGGTGCTGCATGGGCCGCAGGTGGCGCTGAACATCCCGGAGTTCGACATCACACAAGAGGTCGTCACCGAGATGAACAAGGTCCTGCCGTCGGTCAGCCTGCCGCCGGATGGCGTGTCGGTGCTGGATCTGAAGCCGACCGCCGCGGCCAAACCTGCTGCCACGCCGGCGGCCGCGAAGCCGGCACCGAAGAAACCCTGACCTCGAGGGAACTTGTGACGCGCGGGAGCGCCATCACTGGCGGGCGGATGTGACAGACTGGCCCGAGATTGCCGGCGATCCCCGGTTCTTCGAGCGGGCGGGGCCGTTCACGTTGGCCGCGGTGGTGGATGCCGCCCAGGCGGAGGCGGCGCCGCACCGGTTGATGCTGACTGGCGTGGCGCCGCTGCAGACCGCGGCGCCGGACCAGGTCAGCTTCCTCGACAACCGCAAATACGTCCCGGCGCTGGAGGCCACGCAGGCCGGCGCGGTGGTCGTGCATCCCGATATGGCGGCACGCACACCGGCGGGCTGCGTCGCAATTGTCACGCCTGAGCCGTACGTCGCCTGGGCCAGGGTGGCGGCGCTGTTTCATCCCCTGCCCCCGATTCGCACCGGCATCCAGCCCAGCGCGGTGATCGATCCGACGGCGCGAATCGACCCCTCGGCCGAGATCGGTCCGCTGGTGGTGATCGGCGCCGGCGCCTCGGTCGGCCCACGTTGCCGCATCGCGCCGCTCGCGGTGCTGGGCCCTGGCGTAGCGCTGGGCGCCGATTGCCGCATCGGCGCGCATGCCAGCCTGACCCACGCGCTGCTGGGCGATCGGGTTTATGTTTATCCCGGCGCCCGCATTGGCCAGGAAGGCTTCGGCTTCGCCATCAGCTCCGAGGGCTTCCACAGCGTGCCGCAGCTCTGCCGGGTGATCCTGGAGGACGATGTCGAGGTCGGCGCCAATTCGACGATCGACCGCGGGTCCTTGCAGGACACGGTGATCGGCGCCGGCTCGCGCCTCGACAACCTCATTCAGATCGGACACAACGCGCGTCTTGGGCGTGGCTGCGTGATCGTATCCCAGGCCGGCGTGTCTGGCTCGACGATCCTGGAGGATCACGTCATGGTTGGCCCGCAGGCCGGTCTGACCGGGCACCTGCGGATCGGCCGCATGGCGAAGATCGGCGCTCAGGCCGGCGTGATGGCGGATGTCGACGCGGGGGCGGAGATGGTTGGCAGCCCGGCACAGCCGAGGCGAGCCTTCTTCCGTGAGGTGGCCGTGCTGCGGCGGTTGGCGCGCGCCAACCGGAACGGCAGCAAGGACAAAGCAGACAAGGGAACGGATACGGACTGACCGCCATGGACGCAACGGCAATCGCGACAGCCGGCGCACCGCCGCCCGGCACAGTGGTCGAGCAGATCGACATCGCCCGCATCCTGCGGGCGATCCCGCATCGCTATCCGTTCCTGATGATCGACCGGGTGGTGGACCTGGTGACCAACCAATCAGCGATCGGCGTCAAGAATGTTTCGGTCAACGAATCATTCTTCCAGGGGCATTTCCCCAACCACCCGGTGATGCCAGGTGTGCTGATCATCGAGGCGATGGCGCAGACCGCGGCGATCCTGGTGGTGGAAACGCTCGGCCCCGATGCCGCCGGCCGTGTGGTGTATTTCATGTCGGTAGAGGGCGCGAAGTTCCGCCGCCCGGTGGTCCCCGGCGACCAGTTGCGCATCCACTGCGTCAAACAGCGCCATCGCGGCAACGTGTGGAAGTTCACCGCGAGTGCAAAGGTGGATGGCGTCGAAGTGGCCGAGGCGACCTATGCGGCGATGATCATGGACCGGGCCACGCCGGCTGCCTGAATCTTGCCGCGATTGTGGCCCACGCAGGCGTGAAGATATGCCCAGGATTGACGCGTTTGCACGACCGCTCGATGACGGCACCTGCCGAAACACCGGGCAACAATCAGTGAGTTGGCCGTGACGGACTGCCTGCCTAGGGTGCAACGCAACATATTGGGCGAGTCGCTTATCCCATGACACCTGTATTGGCCGTGAAGCTGCCGGGCGCTTCCATCCACCCCACCGCGCTTGTCGCGCGCGGCGCCGAGCTGGGCGCCGGGGTGAGCATCGGGCCGTGGTGCAGCGTGGGGCCGAATGTCATCATCCATGATGGCGCGCGGCTGGTGTCGCACGTCGTGGTCGACGGCCACAGCGTGGTCGGCGCCGACGTGGTGTTGTTTCCCTTCTGCACCATTGGGCTGGAACCGCAGGACCTGAAATACAACGGCGAGCCGACGCGTTGCGAGATCGGCGCGCGGACGCAGATCCGCGAGCACTGTACCATCCATCGCGGCACCGCGACCGGCGTTGGCACCACGCGCGTTGGTGCCGACTGCCTGATCATGGCGGTGGCGCATGTCGCGCATGATTGCCAGTTGGGCGACCATGTCATCGTCGCCAACAACGCGGTGATGGGTGGGCATGTCAGCATCGGCGATCATGCGGTGATCGGCGGCGCGGCGGCAATCCATCAGTTCGTACGCATCGGCCGCGCGGCAATGATCGGCGGCGTGTCTGGTGTCGAAGCCGACGTGATCCCATTCGGCAGCGTCATCGGCAATCGTGCGCATCTGGCCGGGTTGAACGTGATCGGCTTGAAGCGGCGCGGCTTCAACAAGCAGCAGATCGGCCAGTTGCACACCGCCTTCGGCTTCCTGTTCCGCGACGAAGGTCTCTTCAAGCAGCGCCTGGCCGAGACGCGCGACCGGTTCGGCTCCGATCCATTGGTCGCCGAGGTACTGGCCTTCATTGACGCCCCCAGCCATCGCGGCCTGATCCGCGCCGAGTAGGCGCGCCACCCGCTCCGCGCAATGGCAGGTGCATCGCTTCGGCCTGCCTCGAATCATCGCCTCGCTGATCGCTCGTAACCTCCATGCGTCACCACAGGAGGACGACATGCAAAGCCAACCCCACACGCACGGCCTCGCGATCACCGCCAGCTGGGAAGCCAAGCCCGGCGAGGAAGACGCCGTCGCCAACATCCTGGCCCAGCTCGGCGCCAAGGCACGCGAGGAGCCAGGCGTTCGCTTGTTCCTGGTTCATCGCAACGTCTCGAACCCGGTACAGTTCCTGTTCTACGAGCTGTTCGAGGACGAGGCCGCCTTCGCCGCGCATCAGCAGACGCCACACTTCAAGGATCTGGTGCTCGAACAGGGCCTGCCGCGCCTGACCAAGCGCGAGCGGACGCAATACGCCTTGCTGTGAGCTGAACACGAACCCGGCCGGCACCGCCTCTCCCCATCATGCCGTGGCCAGGCCACGGCATGATGGGACGGCGCATTTTCTGCTGCGCCCGGACCGACATCGGAACTTCACTTCTTCCTCGCCAGGAATGCGGCCATCAACCGCCGCGCTTCTTCGCTGCCATGCGCGGCCGCCACCGCCTTGGTCCCCTGCTGCACCGCATCCTCGATCGACATCCGCTCCCAATCTCGGACCAGCGCCTTTTGCGCACGGATCGCATGCGGACCGGCGGCCAGGATCGCCCCAACCCATTCTTCCACCCCCGCATCGAGCTGATCCGGCGTGGCGACGCGCTCGACCAACCCACACGCCAGTGCCTCGCGCGCATCGATATGCCGGCCGGTGAACACCAGCTCCCGCGTCTTGCCCCAGCCGATCAACTGCGGCAGCAGGCACGCCTCCATACCCGACGGCAGGCCGAACAGCACCTCCGGCATGCCAAACTTCGCGGTGTTTGCCGCCGCCCGCATGTCACATGACGCGGCGATCTCCAACCCGGCGCCGAAACAATGCCCGTTGATCCGCGCGATCACCGGCACCGGCGCCGCCCGGATCGCGGCACAGGCGCGATGGGTCAGCGCGGGTCCTTCATTGGCATGACCCGCGGTGAAGCCCGACATCTCGGCGAGATCCGCGCCGCTGATGAAGGCCCGATCGCCTGCGCCGGTCAGCACGATCACCCGCAGCGACGCCTCGACGGCCAGCCCTTCCATCGCCTCAGCCAACGCCCGCTTGCCAGGGTTGCCCAACGCGTTGCGTCGCGCCGGATTGTTCACCGTCACCCGCGCAACGCCGCGCGCATCACACAAGGTCAGCACCAATGAGCGGTCAGCGCTCACGTGCTGCTACGCCAGTCACACACCCGCCTGCCGATCATCAGTGCCCTCGCTTTCGATACGGTAGCGCCGTCAGGGCGCTCCACTCGCACGGCCATAATCATCGTCGAGCCGTTCGATGTCATCCTCGGACAGCGTCGCGCCCGTCTGGACCTCGATGAACACAAGGTCCACTGCGCCCGGGTTCGCCACCCGATGTGCCTGGCCGCGGCCAATACGCGTGATCTGGCCGACCCCCAGCAACAAGCTCTCCGCATCCCGCGTCACCGTGGCCGCCCCCTGCACCACCACCCAGTGCTCGTCGCGATGCTGGTGGCGCTGCAACGACAGCCGCTGGCCCGGCCGCACGGTGATACGTTTCACCACGAACCCCGCGCCGGTATCGATCACCATCCACTCGCCCCACGGGCGCGTATCACGTTGCCCGACCGCGTAGGCCTGCACTGCCTCTGCCATGGTCCCTCTCCGGCGATTGACGCTCAAAACGTTTTGGATTACCCGATTCAGTAACTCAAAACGATTTGGAACGTCCAGTCGCGTGTCCCTCCGCGCCATCGCCAAGCGCCTCGACCTGTCGGTCACCACCGTCTCGCGCGCCCTCGGCGGCTATCCCGAGGTCGCCGCCGACACCCGCGCGCGCGTGCTGGCGGAAGCGACACGCATCGACTACCGCCCCAATCAGTTGGCCCGCCGCCTGCGCCATGGCCGCAGCGAGGCCATCGGCTTGGTGCTGCCCGCCGAGGCCGGCCAGTTCGGCGACCCCTTCTTCCTGCGCCTGCTCGCCGCGCTCGGTCCGTCCTTGCAACGGGCGGGCCTCGATCTGCTGGTGATGTCCGCGCGCCCGGGCGCCGAGGAGCTGCGCGCCTACCGTCATCTGGTCGAAGGCCGGCGCGTTGATGGCATGCTGCTGGCGCGCACGCGCCGCGACGATCCGCGCATCCGCTATCTGCTGGACCGCAACGCGATCTTCGTCGCGCATGGCCGCTGCGAAGACCCGCGCCCCTACGCCTTCCTGGATATCGACGGCGTCGCCGCCTGCCGCGCGGCCACGCAACGGCTGATCGCGCTCGGCCATCGGCGCGTCGGCCTGATCAACGCCGCGCCGCACTACATGTTCGCGCATCACCGAGAGCAGGGCTGGCGTGACGCGCTGGCCACGGCCGATCTGCCCACAGGACCGCTGCGCGCCGCCGAGCCCAGTGAGGAAGCCGGCTTCACCCTGATGCGCGCGCTGCTGGCTGAACGCGACGCGCCCACCGCTGTGCTGTGCGCCACCGATCGGCTCGCCGTCGGCGCGCTGCATGCGGTATCGCAAGCCGGGCTGCGCGCCGGGCGCGACATTTCGTTGATCGGCTATGACGATTTGCCGATCGCCGGCTGCACCGATCCACCACTCACCACAATCGAGCAGCCGATCGCGCGGGCCGGCGCGCGCATGGTGCAGATGCTGGTGGCGCTGCTCCGCGGCGCCGATCCGGCCACGCAGCACGAGATCTGGCCGGCGCGGCTGATCCCACGCGGGTCCGACGGGCCGGCGCCCACGCGCGCCGGTATCGCAACCACAACACCAAACCCCGTCCAGGGAGGACGACATGACGCCACGCGTTCTGACCGCGCTTAGCGCGCTGCTGCTTGCGGTGCCGCTGACCGCGCGCGTCGCCGCCGCCGACACGGTCTTCATGTCGACACAACTGCGCCCCATCGAGGAAGCGCAGAAGATGCGCGACATTATCCTGAAGGATTATTCCGGTAAGGTGACATATGTGCCGCAGGAGCCGGCACAGTTGCCCACGCGCATCCAGGCCGAACAGCAGGGTGGCACGCACACGATCAGCGTAATCGGCGCACTGCATGGCGAGCTGGAACCGCTGATTCCGCTGAACGGATTGGTACCAGTGGATGATCTGGCGGCGAAACTGAAGGATCGCGGCTTTCCTGCCGGGCTGATGCGGCTGGGCCGGCTGGGCACCGCGCATCAGATGTATATCCCGTGGATGCAGGCGACGTATTTCATGGTCGCCAACAAGCAGGCCCTGCCGTATCTGCCGAAAGGCGCCGACCTCGACGCGTTGACCTATGAGCAGCTCGCGGAATGGGGCGCGGCGATCCAGGCGAAGACCGGCAAGCGCATGCTGGGCTTCCCCGCCGGCCCGACCGGGCTGATGCACCGCTTCATCGAGGGCTTCCTCTATCCGTCCTACACCGGCGGCCTGGTCACCACGTTCGATGGCGCGCCGGCGGATGCGATGTGGACGCGTTTTGCCGGGCTCTGGAAATACGTCAACCCGAACTCGACCAACTACAATTTCATGCAAGAGCCGCTGCTGTCCGGTGATGTGTGGGTCGCGTTCGACCACGTGGCGCGCCTGCTGAACGCACTGCGGCAGAAGCCGGATGATTTCGTTGCGTTCCCGGCGCCTTCCGGGCCGAAGGGGCGCGGCTTCATGCCGGTGCTCGCGGGTCTGGCGATCGCCAAGGATGCGCCGGACCCACAGGGTGCCGCCGCGCTGATCACCTACCTGACGGACCCGAAAACGCAGTTGGCGACCGCCACCGCGACGGGGTTCTTCCCGGTGGTGAAGGCCGATCTGCCAGCGGATCTCGATCCGGGACTGAAATTGGCGGCTGCGGCGATCGCCAAGACCGAAACCGCGAAGGATGCGGTGCCGGCGCTGCTGCCAGTGGGCTTGGGCAGCCATGGTGGCGAGTTCGACAAGGTGATGCTGGACACATTCCAGCTGATCGTGCTGCGTGGTGTGAAGCCGCATGACGCGCTGGCACGTGAGGCCCCGATCCTGCAAAAGGTCCTGACGGATTCCGGCGCGCCGTGCTGGGCGCCTGACCCGCCGTCCACCGGCGCTTGCCGGGTGAAGTAGGTCCCCATGCGTCGCGGCGCGCTCACGCCCTATCTGCTGATCGCGCCCGCGACGATCTTCCTCGGCGTGCTGTTCCTGGTGCCGCTCGTGCAGACCGTGGCGCTGGCATTCCATGCCGACGGGTCGCTGTCGCTGGGCAACTTCACCCGCATGGCGGGCGATATCAATTTCAACGACGCGATCACCGACACATTCGAGGTGGTGCTGCTGGCGGTGCCGCTGCAACTGGCGCTCGCGCTGGGCATGGCGATGATGCTGCGCCATGTGCGGCGCGGGCGCGATATCGTGCTGTGGATCTGGTCGATCCCGCTGGGCATCTCCGATCTGGCGGCGGGCCTGGTGTGGCTGGCGATCCTGACGGATCGCGGCTATCTCAACACGCTGTTGTTCCACCTAGGGGTCATTCCGGGTCCCGAAAGCTGGCTGACCTATGAGACGCCCGTGGCACTGCTGATCGCAATCGTGATCGCCGAACTGTGGCGCGCCACCGCGATCGTGCTGGTGATCCTGGCCGCGGGTGTGCAACTGGTGCCGAAAGAATATGCGGAAGCGGCTGAGGTGTTCGGCGCGTCATCCTGGCAGCGCTTTATCCGCGTCACGCTGCCGCTGTTGCGCCCGTCGATCCAGACCGCGCTGATCCTGCGCACGGTGCTGGCGTTCGAGATGTTCGCCACCGTGCTGACCCTGGGCGGCCGGAATTTTCCGGTGATGATGAGCGAAGCCTTTAACTGGCAGTATTCCCAGCAGAATTACGGCGTCGCCGCCGCCTATGCGGTGCTCGTGATGGCGGTCTCGCTCGGCGCCACGCTGATCTATCTGCGCGTGCTGCGCACACCCGCGGCGCAGTTGCCATGACGATCCGCCGCGGCATGTTCATGGCCGGTGTCGCGACGCTGTGCGTCTGGACCCTGCTGCCGATCTATCTGATCGCAATGAGTGCGTTCGGCGGCGAGCCGGTGGTGAACGCCTGGCCTAAATCACTCTGGGCGGCGTCATTGTCCTTCTCTCCGCTGCAGGCCTTCCTGCATATCAGCGGGGTCTGGCTGAGCGTGCTGTACAGCGTGGAGGCCGCGTGCCTGTGCATGGTGGTGTCCATCTTGCTGGGCGCACCAGCGGGCTACGCGCTCGCGCGCTACCGCTTCCGCGGTGCCACGCTGTTCCGCCTGTTCGTGTTGCTGACCCGCGCCTTCCCCGTCGCCATCCTGGCCCTGCCGCTGGCGGTGGGGTTCATCAGGTTGGGACTGTATGACTCCCCAATCGGCGTCGGCCTGATGCACAGCGTGCTGGCAATGCCGTTCGCGGTGCTGATCTCCGCCAGCCTGTTCCAGGCCATCCCGCGTGAGCTGGAAGAAGCCGCCTGGGTGTTCGGCTGTTCCGGTCCCAAGGCATTCCTGCGCGTGGTGCTGCCGCTGGCACTGCCCGGCATCTCGGCGGCGGCGATCTTCGCGTTCGTGATCTCATGGAACGAGGTCTTTGCCGCCTCGGTGTTGACGGTCCGGCACAAGACACTCACTGCCTATCTGCTGGCCGTCCTCGCCGAAAGCCCTCTGCACATTCAGTTCGCGGGTGGTTTCATTCTGATCCTGCCCTCGGTGCTGTTCATCTTCCTGGTGCGCAAGCATCTGTTCAGCCTGTGGGGCATCGCCGGACGATGAAGGAGCACATGCATGGCTAACATCGTCATCGACGCGGTGCGCAAGGATTTCGGCCCCATCACCGCGCTGGCCCAGCTCGATCTGCACGTCGCGGACGGCGAATTCCTGGCGCTGCTGGGCCCGTCCGGCTGCGGCAAGACCACGCTGTTGCGCATCATCGCCGGGCTGGAGACGCAAAGCGCCGGCCGCGTGATGATCGGCGGACGCGATGTGTCATCCCTGCCGCCCCGCAAGCGCGGGTTGGCGATGGTATTCCAGAACTACGCGGTATTTCCGCACATGACGGTGCGCGACAATGTCGGCTTCGGCCTGCGCATGACCGGCGCCGAGGCGGACCGGATCAAGCGCCAGGTCGATCGGGCCGCAGCGCTGCTGCATATCGAACCGTACCTGGATCGATATCCGGCGCAGCTCTCGGGCGGGCAGCGGCAGCGCGTTGCGGTGGCTCGCGCGCTGGCAGTAGAACCCGCCGTGCTGCTGATGGACGAACCACTGTCCAATCTCGATGCGCTGTTGCGGCTGGAGATGCGTGCCGAGCTGAAATCGGTGCTGCGCGAGGCCGGCACCACGACGATCTATGTCACACATGATCAGACCGAGGCGATGGGCCTCGCCGACCGCATCGCCGTTTTGTATGGCGGGCGCATCGAGCAGATCGATTCGCCAGCGGAACTCTATCGCCACCCACGCAGCATGTTCGTTGGTGGTTTTGTCGGCAGTCCGCCGATGAACTTCCTGCGCGTGACGCTGGCCGATGGTGTGGCACGGCTAGGCAATCTGCGCCTGACGCCACCCGCCGGCGCACCAGCGACCGTGACGTTGGGCATGCGCGCCGAGGACCTTGAGACCGCGACGGCGGAGACCGGCTTCGCGTTCGAGGTGCTGATCAGCGAACCGATGGGCTCGCATACCCTGGTGACAGGCCAGACGGAGGGACAGCGCATGCGCGTGATGGTCGGCGCGGACACCTACCCGGCGCCGGGTACTGTGCTGCATCTGATGCCGCGCGCGGGATGCGCCACCTGGATGGACTCCGCCACCGGACTAGCCATGGAGATCGCCGCATGATTGTCGACGACGCAAGCGCGATCCTGCGCGGCAATGACCGCGGCGGCTACTGCGTGCCCACGGCGCGGCTGTATCCGTTCCAATGGAACTGGGATTCGGCGTTTGTCGCGATGGGCTGGGGCACATTTGATGAGGCGCGCGCCTGGCAAGAGATCACCTCGCTGCTGAAAGGCCAGTGGGAAGACGGCCTGATCCCGCAGATCGTCTTCCACGCCCCGTCGGATGATTACTTTCCCGGACCGGATGTCTGGGGCATCACGCGCACGCCACCGACCTCGGGCATCACACAGCCGCCGGTGCTGGCAACCGCGGCGCGGCATTTGTGGGAGTTCGGCACCGACCGCGCCCTGGCCGAAGCCAATGCGGCGTTGGTTTACCCCGCACTGCTGCGCAACCATCGCTGGTGGCAGATGGCGCGCGACCCCGAGCAGCGCGGCCTGGTGGCGACGCTGCATCCCTGGGAAACCGGGATGGACAACTCGCCGGCCTGGGACGCGGCACTGGCGCGCGTGCCCACAACCACGGTGACACCGATCCGCCGGCGCGACACCGCGCATGTGGATGCCTCGATGCGTCCGCGCGGTGATGAGTACCAGCGCTTCATCCATCTGGTGGATGTGTTCCGCGAGGCCGGCTGGGATCCCGCGCGCATGCTGGCCGCTTCGCCGTTCCGCATGGCCGATGTCGGTACGAACGCGATCCTGCTGCGGGCGGAAGGCGATCTGCTGGCGCTGGCGACGCGCTTTGGCACGCCGGCCGAGCGGGCGGAAATCGAGGCGCGCATGACGCGCCTGCATGCCGCGTTGGACCGGCTGTGGCGTGATGATCTCGGGCTATATGCCAGCATGGATCTGATGACGCACACGACGATCGCGATCGGCACGTCGGCGGGATTCCTTCCGCTGTTCGCCGGGCATGCGACGCACCGCGCGGCCACGCTGGCGGCGACGCTGACGCGTTGGGGCGCGCAGGTGCGCCGGCTGGTGCCCTCCACCGATCCATCCTTCGATGGGTTTGAGCCGAAGCGCTACTGGCGTGGCCCGATCTGGGCGGTGGTGAACTGGATGATCGCGGATGGGTTCCGCGCGGTGGGCAATGCTGCGCTGGCCGATCGTATTCGCGATGACACGGTGGCGCTGATCGAGACCGGCGGGCCAAGCGAGTATTTCGACCCGACCACGGAGGCCGGCATCGGCGGCGCCGATTTTTCCTGGACCGCGTCGATCTATCTGCTGTGGCGCGCTGGCACGTAGACGACCGCCGCCACGCCCTCGGCTGCGCTGCGATAGTCTTCTGATTGAAACGCCGGTGGGTTTCACCCAGGGAATTGATCCCGCACGTCCTCATAAACGGGTGTAACGCCTCGCGCGTTGGGTGGTCAGATCGCAAGGAGCGGCGGGTCTGTATGGCCCGGCGCGCCGTCAACGTGGAGCAGGCCGCATGCAGGCGTTCGCACTGGGTGACTTCCTGACCCAATGGGCCGGGCAGGCGCGCTATGACCTGTCCGCGTCGGATTCCGAAACACTCACACTGCGCAACCTGTTGGCGATGGCCATGCCGGTGGATGTGCAACGTTGGCACGCACTGCCACTGGGTTATGGCGATCCACGCGGCGCGGTCTGGTTGCGCCAGGCGATTTCCGAAACCTATGCCGACGCGAACGAGGACACGGTGCTGTGCTTCGCCGGTGCACAGGACGCGATGACCTGCGTCGCGCAGGCGCTGCTGTCGGCGCGGGATCACGCGATTGTGGTGGTGCCCTGCTATCCCCCATCGGAAGCCACGGTGACCCTTGCCGCGCCCTGCACCGGCGTTGCGTTGGATGCCGAGTATGGCTGGAGCCTGGACCTTGATCGCATCGCCGCGGCGATCCAGCCGACCACGCGCATGGTGGTGACCAACTTTCCCAACAACCCGACCGGCGCCATGATCGCACGGCACGACTTCAAAGCGCTGATCGCGCTGTGCCGGCGGCACGGGCTGTGGCTGGTGAACGACGAGGTCTATCAGCTGATCGACCGTGACCCAGCCGCGCGGCTGCCGCAAGTGGCTGAGGTTTATGAACGCGGCGTGTCAATCAACAGCCTCTCAAAAAGCTTCGGCCTGCCGGGTCTGCGGGTCGGCTGGGTAGCCTGCCGCGACAAGGCGGCGCTGGAACGCATGGCGATGGTGCGCAACGTGCTGTCCGGCGGCCTCGCGGTGAGTTCCGAGGTACTGGCGCATATCGCCCTGCGCGCGCGGGAGCAGATCCTGACACGCAACCACGCGATCGCCGAGGCCAATCTGCGGCTGTTGCGGCCGTTCATGGCGCGATACGCGGACTGGTTCGGCTGGGATGAACCATCCGGTGGCGTAACGGCATTCCCGCGCTATCGAGGTGCGGGCAGCGCCATGGACTTCGCCGCGAGGTTGGTGCAGGAAGCCGGCGTGCTGGTGCTGCCGGGCTGCGTCTGGCACTCGGCATTGGCATCGGTACCGGACGATCGCATCCGTGTTGGGTTCGGCAAGCAGGGTGTGGGCGCGGCATTGGCCGCGTGGGACGCGTTTCTGGCGGGTCGGGAGAACCTGGCGCCACGACAGCACTACGCTATATCCAGCTAGGCTCGCAGCCACTGCGATGATACGACGCCCCTAGCCGCGTGTAGTCGCACTCGACCCGCGCATCAACAGGATCAGCAACAGCGGCGGCACGATGACGAACGCCATCATGTGAAAATCGTTGTTGTAGGCAATGATCTGCGACTGTCGCGTGATCTCGTCGTTCAGCAGCGCGGCGCCCTGACTGACCAGTGGATCATACAGCCGCGCCACCGCCCCGGTGTGCTGCAGCAAGCGATTGAACGGTGTGATATCCGCGGCGATGTCGGCGTGCATCGCCTGCGTGCTGCGCTCCAGCGTGAACTGGGTGACCGAGATGCCGATCGCCGAGCCGATATTGCGCGCCAGTGCCTGCAACGCGGTCGCGTCGCCGCGGAAGTTCGCGGACAATGAACTGAAGGCAATCACTGCCAGAGGATTGAACACCAGGCCGATCGAGAAACCTTGCACGATCAGCGTCGCGATCATCTGCCCCTCGGTTACGTCGGGCGTCCAGTCGCTCATCGCGTGCAGCGCCCAGCCCAGCACCAGCAGGCCGAGGGCCATGATCTTGCGCTGATCGATCCATTTCGACAGCCGCGCGGCCAGGAACATCGAGGCGACAGTGCCGAAGCTGCGCGGCGACAGCGACAGTCCGGCGGTGTAGACTGGATAGCCCGCGAGGTTCTGCAAATACGGCGCCAGCAACGCCGAAGTCGCCAGCATCACCATCGAGACGCAGACCACCATGATAAACGAGGCAATAAAATTCCTATCCCGGAACATCGCCGGTGGCAGGAACGGCCTGTCGGCGGTGAACATGTGGACGATGAACAGGTAGAAGCCCAGACCCGCCAGCGTCGCCTCGATGATGATCTCGCGGGAGCTGAACCAGTCCAGCAACTGGCCGCGATCGAGCATCATCTGCAACGCGCCCAACGCCAACGCCAGCATGGCGAAGCCGGACCAGGAAAACGGCAGGCCCTGCTTGGGTTTCGTGTTCGGCATGAACAGCAACAGCCCAACAATGGCGATGATGCCGAACGGCAGGTTCACATAGAACACGTAGCGCCAGTTGTACCAGTCGGTCAGATAGCCGCCGAGCGTCGGGCCCATCAGCGGCCCCATCGTCACGCCGGAGCTGAAGATCGCCATCGCCTGGGCACGGCGCGCATAGGGATAGATGTCGAGCATCGTCGCCTGCGCCAGCGGCACCAGCGCCGCACCGGACACGCCCTGCAGCAGGCGGAACAGCACGATCTGTTGCAGGCTCTGCGCTGCGCCGCACATCATTGACGTAATGATGAAGCCGGTCAGACAGACGATGTAGAGCTTCTTGCGGCCGTATCGTGCCGCCATCCACCCGACCGGTGCCGTCATGATCGCTGCCGCAATCACATAGGACGTCAGCACCCAGGTGATCTCGTCGGCCGAGGCCGACATACTGCCCTGCATGTAAGGCAACGCCACGTTGGCGATGGTGGAATCGAGCGCCTGCATCAGCGTGGCAAGCATGACGCAACCGGTAATGATGGCGCGATGCGGCACCTTGGATTCGGGGGTGGACGACTCCATCCTTGGTCTTCTTATGGCGTTGCCGCAGTCTGGACCCTGCAATGCGGCAGCGCCAGAGCGCCGCTACGCCGTCGCGCCGCCTACCCGTCCCACACGCTGCTGGGCATCGGCAGCTTCGCGAACGCCTCGTCGCCCAGCGGATGATCCGGCGTGACCCCGTTCATCCCCAGCAGCATCATCCACTGCCGCACATGCTGGCCGATATGCCAGGTGGTGCGTTCCAAATACTCATGCAGCAACTGCGGGCCGTAGTAGGTCTGCACCGTTTCCTGACCGGATTTATCCGCCTTGGCATCCCACCACGCGTTGAACCGCTGATGCACGCCCCGACCATACGCCACGATGTCCGCGGTAGACTGCATCTCGGCCGGCGGCGGCGCCGTCAGTCGCTCATAGGCCAGCGTGGCCCCGCCTGCGACCTCCAGAAACGCTGCGGCAATGCAGAATATGTGATGCCCCAGCACGCGATACGTCCGCGGGCGGTTCGGCACCTCAATGGTCAATCGCTCATCCGGCATCCGTGAAATGAATCGCTCGGCCGCCGTCAGAAACAGATCTACCCGCGCCGCCAGCTCCGCCGGCGTCAGCACCGGACCAGTCGCCTCATTCAACCCCAGGAACTGCACGACCTGCGCAATGTTCTGCGCGAAGGTGTATTCATTACCGCGCGACAGCACTGGCACCGACCGCGCGCCCAGCCGTCGCAGCTCGGCCAACCCCGCCGAGTCCTCCAGCACATTTATCGATTCAAATTCGATCTCACGGACCGATAGAAACTCTTTGAGTCTCAGACAGCTGGTTCATCCAGGCTGCCAGAACACCTTCAATCGCACCGCGTCCATCGCCATTCCCTTCATCGAGGCCCCGCCTCACGCCCCGCGACTATGCCCACCCCAGCGCCCGGGTCAATCACCCCGCTGGCTGAGGTGTGGCGAAGCCCCGACCCTCGGGCGGCGGCTGGGGCGTGGCGGTGGGTACGCAGGCGTTGGAGTTCGCTCAGAAGGGCGGCGGATTCGACGGGTTTGGGCAGGACGGCGTCCATGCCCGCGGCCAGGCAGGCTTGGATGGTCTCGGGCATGGCGTCGGCGGACACGCCGATGATGGGCACTTCGGAGGTCCAGCCGGGCATGGCCCGCAGGCGGGTGGTGACTTCCAGGCCGTCGATATCGGGCATGCGGATGTCCAGCAGGATCATGTCGTAGTGGTGCTGGTGGATTAGACCGAGCGCCTCGCGGCCGCCACGCGCTTCGCTGACGGTGTGGGCGGCGCCGGTCAGCATGGCGCGCAGCACGACGCGATTGACCTGCACGTCGTCGACCACGAGCAGGTGAAGGGCGTTGGTGGTGGGAACCGGTGGTGCGTGGCGGCGCCGCGGGTCGCCGGGGGCTTCGGTCCAGGGCACCATGAGGCGGAAGATACTGCCGGTCGTGTCCTCGCGCGGCACGTAGCGCAGGCTGCCACCCAGCCGTTCGGCCAGCCGTGCGGAGATGGCGAGGCCCAGGCCAGTGCCCTCGCTGGTGCTGGGATCGAGCTGGCTGAAATCCTTGAACAGCAGGTGCCGTTGATCGGGTGGCACGCCGGGGCCGGTGTCGATGATGTCGAAGCGGAGGCCGGCCGGCAGGGTGACGGTGCGCAGTGTGACGCTGCCGCGCTCGGGGGTGAATTTCAGGGCGTTGGACAGCAGGTTCAGCAGGATCTGCTGCAGGCGGGTCTGGTCGCCGAGGACGCGCAGCGGCAACGCACTGTCTGGCTCGAAGCGCAGCGTGATGCGCTTGTCCAGTGCGTTGGGGCGCAGCAGGGCAAGGCAATCCTCGGTGGTGGAGGCCGGGTCGAACGCGCGGGAGGCTGGTTCCAGGCGGTCGGCGTCGATCTTGGCGAGGTCCAGGGCGTCGTTGACAATCGACAGCAGGTGGCGGCCGGCGATTTCCAGCGCTTGCGCGTGCTCGCGCTGGTCGGGCAGCAGGCGTGAATCCTGAGCCAGCACCTGGGCCAGGCCGAACACGCCGTTCAGCGGTGTGCGGACTTCATGGCTCATTTGCGCAACGAAACGGCGGCGGGCGTCACTTGCCCGTTCGGCAGCTTCCAGATTACGTGCGGCGATGTTTTCGGCGCGCTGCTTGGTCAGCGCCAGTACCAGGAACGACGTGCCGATGACGCGGAACTGCCCCTCGATGATCAGGATGTTGGACAGCAGGTCGCGATATTGCCCGTCTAGTCCGGTGCCCGCGAGGAAGGCGCGCAGGGCGAAGACAATTCCGTGGATGCCGAGGAAGATGAGGGCCGAGGTACGGGCCGGCAGGTATTCCGTGCCATCTGGCCGCAGCGCCCAGGTCAGGATGACCATGTAAAACGCGCCGATCCCCCAACTGAACATCATTTGCCAGCCGGGGTCGTTGGCCACGGCGGGCAGGCGCGTCACCAGCAGCCAGAGCAATGGCCCCACCGCCGCGACATCCCATCGCGGCGACTTGTCGAAGAACTGCCGCAGCGCGATCCAGGCGAACGACCCACCGGAGAGCACCATTGCGACCCCAAGGCCCCGCGTGATGAACATTGGGCCTGGCAGGACCACTATCACCAGGCCCAGCGCGTTCAGGAACAGGCCGGCGCCAAGCCAGGGAATCGGATCCCGTTCCGTGCCGCTTGTGCGCGCAACGAACAGCATCGCGCCACACATCAGAACCGTTATGGCCTCGAGAATCACGAGGAGGGGGGGATGCAACACAGCACTCCAGGTGGGCAGACGAAGCCCTCATACCACTCGAATGGTAAGGGGTCTGCCCCATCGTAGAGACGTCGTCGTAGCTGCCCAGAGGGCCGTCTCTTGGCCGTGCGGCGGGTTTCGGCCAGAGTGACGAGAGGCCCGAGTGGGGCGACCTGAGAGGGAGAGTATTCGATGGGCATCACCAGCGAGCTGTCACGGTTCAGCGCGGAAATCAGCCTGGATCATCTGCCGGCGCCGGTGGTGGAGCGGGCGCGCTTCCTGGTGCTGGACCTGGTGGGCAACATCGTTCGCGCGCGGCACGACGCGGAGAGCACGGCCTCATTCCTGGCGGCGACCCGGGCGATGGGTTTGGCGGCCGGCAATGCCGGCGTGTTCGGCGATGCCTCGCGCTATACGCCGGCTGGCGCGGCGTTCCTGAACGGGGCGTTGGCGCATTCGCTGGATTTCGACGACACCCACGCGGCGGGATCGCTGCATCCGGGCGCGCCGGTGATCCCAGCGGCGCTGGCGGCGGGCGAAATGGTGGGCGCCTCGGGCGCCGATGTGTTGGCGGCGATCATCGCGGGCTATGAGATCACCTGCCGGGTCGCGCTGGCCTTACCGGCTGGGGAACATTACGACCGCGGTTTCCACCCCACCGCGACCTGCGGCGCGTTCGGCGCGGCGGCGGCGGCGGCGCGGGTGTTCGGGCTGGACGCCGCGGGGGTCGAGGGCGCGATGGGCACCGTGCTCAGCCAGGCCGCCGGTAGTCTACAGTTCCTCGTCAACGGCGCCTGGACCAAGCGCTTCCAGGTCGGCTGGGCGGCGATGAATGGGCTGATGGCCGCGACACTGGTGCGCGAGGGATTCAAGGGCACGATTGAGGCGCTGGAAGGCCGGCACGGCTTCATGCGGGCCTACGCACCCAATCCGACACCGCAACGGGCGGTGCAGGACCTGGGCACGGTCTTCGAGCTGATGAACACTGCGGTGAAGCCTTACCCGTCGTGCCGCTATGGCCACGCCAGCATCGATGCGGCGCTGGCCTTGCGCACCGAGCATGGGCTGAAGCCGGAGGAGATCGAGCATGTCATGCTGGGCCTGCCGCGCGCGGGCATGATGCTGGTTGGCGCGCCTCCGGAGAAGAAGATCAACCCACAGAACGTGGTGGACGGTCAGTTCAGTGGCCCGTTTGTGGTGGCATCCGCGCTGGCGACCGGGGCGATGGACTGGGACAGTTACCAGTTGCTGCAAGACGCAACGATCCGGTCGCTGCTGCCGAAGATCGCGAGTGAGCTGGATCCGGAGATCGAGGCGGAGTTCCCCGCCAACATGTCGGGCAAGGTGACGATCGTGGCGCGTGGGCAGAACTTCGTGCGGAAGGTCGTGGTGCCGAAAGGCGAGCCGTCGAACTTCCTGACCGAAGCCGAGCTGCGCGCGAAGTTCTCCGGGCTGGCCGAGGCCGTGCTAGGGCCGGAACGGACGGCGCGCCTGGCAAGCGAAGTATTGGCCATCGACCGGTTGTCCGACGTGGCGTCGTTGATGCGTCTGGCGGCACCGCTGATGGCCGCGCGTCTGGCCGGAGAGTAGCGCGGGGCCGTGCCACGCGCGCGCCTGCGGGAGTTGGGGATCGCCACCGGCACGCTGCCAACCGGAGCTTGGAACGCCATCACTGACGTGCCGGGCGTGCGTGTTGGATACACCACGGTTGTCCGCGACGAACCGGCGATCGTGCGCACCGGTGTTACCGCGATCTGTCCGCGCGGGCCGGAGCTGTGGACCGACGCGGTGTTCGCGGCGATCCATTCGTTCAACGGGAATGGCGAAATGACCGGCTGGGCGTGGATCGCCGAGCAGGGAATGCTGGCCTCGCCGATCTGCATCACCAACACGCATTGCGTCGGCGTGGTGCGTGATGCGGTGTGCGCCTATGCGGTGCGCGAGGCTGTGCCGATGCCGTGGCTGCTGCCGGTCGTGGCGGAAACGCATGATGGCTGGCTGAGCGAGGCCGGAACGTTTCCGATCACCACCGCGCATGCGTTCGCGGCACTGGATGGCGCGACGTCGGGACCGATCGCCGAGGGGAATGTCGGTGGTGGCACCGGCATGATCTGCCATGAATTCAAGGGCGGCACGGGGACATCATCACGCGTCGTTCGGATCGTTGACGAAACTTATACGGTGGGCGCGTTGGTGCAGGCGAATTACGGCACGCGGGAGCTGCTGCGCGTCGACGGCGTGCCGGTGGGCCGCGCGATCGGCACCGACGTGGTGCCGTCGCCTCGCGATGCGCCGAAGGACGCGGGATCGATCATTGTGATCCTGGCCACCGATGCGCCGCTGCTGCCGATTCAGTGCCAGCGCCTGGCGCGGCGCGCGACGACGGGATTGGCCTGGGTCGGCGGTGTTGGCTACAATGGCAGCGGCGACATCTTCCTGGCGTTCGCCACCGGCAATCACGTGCGGCATGGCGAGGCTATCGCGTCGCTGCGCATGCTGTCAGCCGACACCATCAATCCGCTGCTGCTGGCCGCGGCCGAGGCGACCGAGGAAGCCATCCTGAACGCTCTGACCGTTGCCGAAACAATGACCGGCCGGCTGGGTCACGTCGCGCATGAATTGCCGCTCGACCTGCTGGCGAAAACCATGCGACGCCATCGCCCGACCTCTTGAGCCCCATCCCTTGATCATCGACAGGACGCACCATGCCGACGCTACGATCGCAGTCCCTTCACGCCCTGATCCACCTGGTCGCCTCCCGCATGGGCAGCGACGCGACCGAGGCGCAGGAGGTCGCCGACCACCTGACCCGCGCCAACATGACTGGGCATGACAGCCACGGCGTGGGCATGCTGCCGGCCTATGTGCGGCTGCTACAGGACGGGCTGCTGGTACCGAACCAGACGCCGGAGACAGTGCTGGATGCCGGCGCGCTGCTGGTGATCGACGCCCGCCGCGGCTACGGCCAGCGCATGACGGCAGATGCGGTGCGACGCGCGATTGGCAAAGCGAAGGAGCTGGGCGCCTGTGTGCTGGCGTTGCGCAATTCGTCACATCTCGGGCGCGTCGGCACCTATGCCGAGCTGGCGGCGAAGCATGGGATGGCATTCATCGCCTTCGTCAACGTCGCTGACCACCGCGACATCCAGGCGCCGTATGCGTGCGCCGAGGCCCGGCTGGGCACCAACCCGTTCTGCGTCGCGGTGCCGGGGACGGACGGATCCCCTGCCCTGCTGCTGGACATGGCGACGACGACGATCGCCGCCGGCAAGGCCCGCGTGGCATTCAACAAGGGCGTCGATGTGCCGGAGGGCTGCCTGGTCGCTGCTGCCCGCAA
>Ga0210386_10001492_pt1 | contig 20858 bp, 19 predicted proteins | sample IncBWH32OmetaG_FD_160091 | JGI IMG/M metagenome (GOLD analysis project Ga0210386, IMG submission 160091) | Forest soil microbial communities from Barre Woods Harvard Forest LTER site, Petersham, Massachusetts, United States - Inc-BW-H-32-O ...
GCCGAAGCCGCTGCGCGGCGTCCGCGCGCGCCGCGCGCTCACCTGACTTTCGCCGCGAGCGTGCTCAGCGCGACTTCGAGGCCGTGATTGCCGTCGACGCCGTGGCGCACGAGCACTTCCGGCGTGATTCCGGCCCCCTGCTTGACGCCACCGCCGCCGAGGTTGCGCCCGTTCGGCGTGAAGTACTCGCCGACCGTGATGTCGAGCGCGCCGCCGTTCGACAGCGGCGCCTCCTCCTGGAAGACGCCCTTGCCGAACGTGTGCGTGCCGACGACCGTCGCGCGACGGTGGTCCTGCAACGCAGCCGTCACGATCTCGGCCGCCGAGGCGGTGTTGTCGTCGACGAGCGCGACGACCGGCACGCTTTCAGAAATCGCGCCGCCGGTCGCGGTCAGCGTTTGGCCCGGCTGGTGGCGCCCACGCGTCGAGACGATCGTGCCCTTCCGCACGAAGATGCTCGCGATCAGCTGCGCCTCCTCGACGAGGCCGCCGCCGTTCGCGCGCAGGTCGAGCACGATCCCGCGCGCGCCGCCGTGCAGCTCGCGCTCGACCGCTTCGCGCACTTCGCCGTGCGCGCCCGGGCTGAACGTCGCGAGCGCGACGACGCCGAGCTTCTTGCCGTCGACGGTCCTGCTCAGCGACGCGACGACCGGCTCGGAGATCGTCGCGCGCGTGATCGTCAACGTGTTCAGCGCCGCGTGGCCGGCGCGTGGCTCCTCGACGCCGAGCTGCACGTCGGTGCCGGGCGGGCCTTTGATCAGCGCGACCGCCGCGTCGGTCGACAGGCCGCTCAGTATGCGCGAGCCGACGTCGACGATCACATCGCCGTCGCGCATCCCTGCGCGCGCCGCCGGCGAGGCGTCGAACACGCGCGTGATGCGCAGCCCGTGCGCGACCGGCTCGACCGACACGCCGATCCCGGTAAAGCTCGGCGGCGCGTTGAATTCACGGGATTCAGCCGGCGAGAGGTAGTGCGAGAAGCGGTCTTTGAGCGTCGCGACGGCGCCGCTGACCGAGCCGTTCGCCAGGCTGCCCTTGCTGACCGGCCGGTAGTAGTCCTGCGCGATCCGGTTGATCGCTTCGTCGACGACGCGCGTTTCGTGGTCTGCGACGAACGCGCTGCGCGCGAAGCTGGGGAGGTCTTCGGGATGTCCTCCCAGATAAACGCCGAGGACCAGCAGCAGCGGCAGCGCGATCGCCATCGCCGCCAGGAGCGATTGTCCTCGTCCGGAGAGCATCGCCCCCAGAGTAAGGCTCAGACCTTCAGGAAGCGCCGCAGCGAGAGCCCCGATCCCGCCGCGGAGACAGCGATCGCCGCGCCCATCAGGATCGCGATCAGCAGCGGGAACGCGATCATGTCGGGCTGCGAGATCAGCTTGACCGTGTTCGCGAGCGGGTCGACGAGCGTGACCTTCGCGAGCGCCAGCAGCCCGATCGCGGCGGCGCCGCCGAGCGCGCCGAGGAACAGCCCTTCGAGCACGAACGGCCAGCGGATGAACCAGTCGGTCGCGCCGACGAGCTTCATCACCTCGACCTCGCGCCGGCGCGAGAACAGGGAGAGACGAATCGTGTTCGAGATCAGCAGGATCGACGCGATCACGAGCAGCGCCGCGAGCAGCGCCATCGTGATCTTGATCACGCGCGTCGCCGACAGGATCTTGTTGGTCTGCGCCTGGCGGTTCTGCACGGCGGCGATCGCCGGATCGCTCACCAGGCGTGTCCCGAGCGGGCTCGACTGGTCGAGCTCGGCGCGCAGCGCATTGGAGCTCTCGGGCCTGTCGGGCGTCAGCCGGAAGATGTCCGGCAGCGGGTTGTAGCCGATCAGCGCGAACGCCTGCGGGTTGAGCTTCTTCTCTTCTTCGTAGCCGCTCTGCTTGGAGACGAACTGCACGTGCTTGACGTGCGGCGCGCGCTGCAGCTCGCCGCGCACGCGCGCGACTTCGGCGTTCGTCGCGCTCGGACCCAAATCGACGTCGACGAGCACGCGCCCGCGCACGTCGTTCGCGGCTCCGTTCGTCGCCTCGACGACCGGGATGAAGACGCCGAGGACGAGCGTCGTGACGAGCACCGACGCGAGCGCCGCGAAGCTCGGCACGGCGTTGCGCCGCATCGAGCGAAACGCCTCTTTCAGGAAGAAGCCGGGCCTCAACGGACTTCTCGTTTGAGGCGCTCGCCGAGCTCGTCGGTGTTCTCTTCGCGTGCCCCGTACAGCCCCGACGCCTCGTCGCGCACGATCCGCCCGCGCTTCAGCTCGATCACGCGACGGCGCATGCGGTCGACCATCTCATTGTCGTGCGACGCGACGATCACGGTCGTGCCGGCGCGGTTGATCCGGTAGAGCAGCTGCATGATCCCGATCGACGTCTCCGGGTCGAGGTTGCCGGTCGGCTCGTCCGCGAGCAGCAGCGGTGGATGGCTCGCGAACGCGCGCGCGACGGCGACGCGCTGCTGCTCGCCGCCTGACAGCTGGTGCGGGTAGTTGTGCAGCTTCGTCGACAGGCCCGTCAGGCGCAAGATGTCGGGCAGCGTCGCGCGGATCTGCTTGCGCGAGGCGCCGGTCACCTGCAGCGCGTAGGCGATGTTGTCGTACACCGTGCGCGTCGGCAGCAGCTTGAAGTCCTGGAAGACGACGCCGACGTTGCGCCGGTAGTACGGCACCTTCTTGCGCTCGATCTCCTCGAGATCGCGGCCCGCGACGAGGATCCGGCCGTCGGTCGGCTCGAGCTCCTTGATCAGCAGGCGCATGATCGTCGACTTGCCCGAGCCGGTCGGACCGACGAGGAAGACCATCTCCTGGCGACGTACGGCCAACGTCGCGCGCTCGAGCCCGACTCCGCCGGGGCCGTACAGCTTCGAGACGCCACGGAACTCGACGACGATCTCGCGCTCGTCGCGCGCCGGCGCGACGCTCCGCCGCGGCAGCGCGTGCGCACCGCGGCGGCGCTCGATTCCCGGCGGCGCGTCCTCGCGCGTGCGTCGCTCGCGCGACGGCGAGACGATCGTGTCGGTCGCTGGCATGGCCCGTGACGGTACAGCGGCGGCGGCGCTTCCCAAAGCAAAAGCCCTGCATGCAATCGGTTTTGCACGGTCGAGCTATCGTGAACGCCGATGGCCGAGATCACGACGACGACCGTTGAGAGCAATGAATTGCCGATCCACCGGATCGCGCTGCCCGGCACGCGCGCATTGACGGTGCTCGTCGCGTTCGACGCCGGCGCGCGCAACGAGCGTCCGCAGGAGAACGGGATGGCGCACTTCCTCGAGCACCTCGTGTTCAAGGGCGGGCAGAAGTATCCGACGTACAAGGACGTCAACGAGACGGCCGAGCGGCTCGGCGGCGCGCTCAACGCGTACACGAGCCACGACCTCGTCGCGTTCCACATAACGGTCCGAGCCGAGAGCGCACCGGCCGCGATCGACCTGTTGAGCGACTTCGTCGGGCGCCCGAAGATCGACGCGGAGGAGCTCGATCGCGAGCGCGGCGTCGTGATCCAGGAGATCAACCGCGCGTTCGACCAGCCGTCGATGATCGCCGAGTACCTGATCGACGAGGCGGCGTTCGGCGATCACCCGCTCGGGCGCACCGTGCTCGGGCCCGAGCAGAACCTGCGCAACTTCACGCGCGAGGGCATCGTCGCGTTCCGCGAGCGCCGTTGGGCCGGCGCGCACGGCGGGGCGTTCCTCGTCGGCAACCTCGACCACCTGCCGCCCGAGGCCGAGTTGCAGGAGGCGTTCGCGCGCTTCCCCACGCTGCCGGCGCCGCCGCCGTACGAGCCGGCGCCGGTGTTTGCGCCGAAAACGCTCGTCGAGCAGCGCGAGACGAACCAATCGCACCTGCGGATGATCTACCGTCCGGACGTGAGCGTCGGCGACGTGCGCCAGCGCGCGGCGCTGTCGATCTACTCGACGCTGCTCGGCGGCTCGATGGGCTCACGCCTGTTCGACGAGATCCGCGAGAAGCGCGGCCTCTGCTACTCGGTGTACGCGCTCAACCACGCGTTCGCCGACGTGCCGATCCTGCAACTCGGCTCGGGCCTGGAGTCGGCGAAGTGCATCGAGGCGTACACGCGCATGCGCGAGATCGTCGACGAGCTGCGCGACGACGGGCCGACCGAGGAGGAGGTCGCACGCGCGCGCGCGTACGCCGCCGGACGGCTCGTGCTGTCGTTCGAGAACACGAACGCCGTCGCGCGCTACGCCGCCAACCAGCAGATCGTCTTCCGCGAGTCGATCGACCCCGACGCGGCGATCGCCGCGCTCGACGCGGTCACCTACGACGAGGTTCGCGACGTCGCCGCGGGCGTCGCCGACAAGCTAGCCGTCGCGTGCGTCGGGCCGCACGCGGTCGAGGAGTTCTAGACCGTCGGGCGAGTACAATGAGTCTCATGGTCGCTTCGTCCGCCACCTCGCTGCTTCGTCCGGGCGACCCGCGCTGGAGCCAGATCAACGCCGAGCAAGAGGCTGAAGATGTGGCGCGCTACCGAGCGATGACAGTGGCGGAGCGGCTTGACCACGGAGTGGATCTCTCTCGGTTCGCCGCGGAGCTTCGCCGCTCTGCCTGGGAGGCCCGCCATGGGCGTCCCGCCGTTTGACGCGCCCGATCTCGTCGGAGTGATCACGGCCGCGAACGAAGTCGGGCTGCCGTACGTCGTCATCGGCGGCTTCGCCGTCATCGCCAATCAGTACGTGCGCGGCACAGAGGATGTCGACCTTCTGATCGAGGACGATCGCTCATTCGACGAGGCGCTCTCGCGCTTTTTCGAACGCATTGACGCAAGACGCAGCGGGGAGCCCCTTCCCCGCGGAGCAATCGCAACTGCCGAGACGATGCGCGTTGACAGTCGTTTCGGCCGTGTTGACCTGCTGCGCGCCGGCGGCCCACCAGTCGACTTCGCATCGGTCTCCGCTGCCGCGATCCAGCTCACTTACCACGGTGAACCAGCCCGGGTCGCGTCGCTGGCAAGCCTCGTGGCGTTCAAGCGCATCGCCGACAGACCAAGAGACCAGCTCGACCTAATCGAACTCGAGCGCATCCACGGCCCATTGCCGATCCAGCCGATCCCCGGCCTGGACGACTGAGCAGCCAGACATCGCCCGTCAGCCGATCACCACCATCCGGTCGATCGGCACGCGCGCTGGCTCGGCGATCTCCGGCGCGACGCGCACCTCGAACTTCATCTCGCGCAGCGCATCACGCAGCTTGCTCAGCGTGATCATCTTCATATACACGCACGCCGCCCGCGGGTTGGCCGGGATGAAGCTCACGTCGGGCGCGGCCATCTGCAGCGGGTACAGCATGCCGGTCTCGGTCGCGACGATCGCCTCCCGCGCGTTGCCCGGCGCGCCGTTCTCGGCGGCCGCCTGCGACGAGCCGTCGAAACCGGGTTCCTCGACCTGCGCGCCTGAGTCGCCGTCGCCCATTTCCGGTGCCGCCGCGTGCTCGGCGTGCTCGGCGTAGCGGAGCATGCCGCCGGTCGAGAGCATGTGCACTCCCTCGCCGGAGATGTCGCCGGCGGCGACGTACTCCATCACGCTCGTCGTGCAGCCGCACTCGGGATGGATCAGGAAGTCGGCGCCCGGGTGCGCCGCGCGCGTCGCCTCGATGTCGGCCGGGCGGATTCCGGCGTGCACGTGGCACTCGCCGTCCCACACGTGCATCGGCTTGCCGAGCTCCTTCTCGACGTAGGAGCCGAGCCACATGTCCGGGCCGAACAGGATCTCCGTGTCGGGGCCGTGCGTCGCGTAGATGTGACGTACGACGTCGACCGCGTTCGCCGACGTGCAGCAGTAGTCGGTCAGCGCCTTGACCTCGGCTGTCGTGTTGACGTACATCACGACGACCCCGTCCGGGTACTGGGCCCGCCACTCGGCGAGCTGCTCGGCGTCGATCGACGCCGCCAGCGAGCAGCCCGCGTCGAGGTCAGGGATCAGGACGGTCTTCTGCGGGCACAGGATCGACGCCGTCTCGGCCATGAAATGCACGCCGCAGAACGCGATCACGTCGGCGTCGGTCGCCGCCGCCTGACGCGAGAGTCCGAGCGAGTCGCCGACGTAGTCGGCGACGTCCTGCACCTCGGGGACTTGATAGTTGTGAGCGAGGATGACCGCCCTGCGCTGTTTGGCCAGCGCGCGCACCTCTTCCTTCAGCGCGCCGACCTCGGCGGGCGAGAGGTGCTCCTGCACCTGCTCCGCTGCGGCCAGCGTCGGCGCCATCGGCAGGTTCATGCGCTCATTCTAGGAACAGATCGCAACGCTGCTCATGTCGCGCTCGCGCGGCCACGCGATCGTGTGCACGTTGCGCTCGGCGTCGGCCAGCTCTGGGCTCGCGCCATCGATCACGCGCGCGGTGTACTCGATCGAGCGTACGAAATCGGCGTATGAGTCCTTCGTGTCGTGCAACTCGCACAGCAGCAGCGGCTGCTTGCCCCGTAGCGTCTCGCGCATCCCGTCGACGACGATCAGCTCCGCGCCCTCGACGTCGATCTTCAGCAGGTCGGGCGTGGCGACGCCCTCGCCCTGCACGAACTCGTCGAGCGTGACCGTCTCGACGACGATCTCGCCGGCCTCGGCGCCGTGGTTGTCCTGTTTGCTCGCTCCCTCGACGTTCAGCGAGTGAAACGCCGACCACGGCGAGACGAACATCGCGGCGGTTCCGGTCCTCGAGGACAGCGCCTTCTCGACGACGACGACGTTCGTCAGGCCGTTCAGCGCGATGTTGTGCTTCAACGTCGCGAGGTTCTGCGGGATCGGCTCGAACGCGTACACCCGACCGGTTGGCCCGACCAGCCGTGAGCAGAGGATCGTGAAGAAGCCGATGTTCGCGCCGACGTCGTACACCGTCTGCCCCGGCTTCAGCAGCTCGGCCAGCGCCTCCTGCACCTCGGGCTCGGCGTCGCCAGTCAGGTAGCGCACGAACGAGCCGCCGAGGTTGATCCGCACGCCCGCCATACGCCCGCGCAGCACGCGCAGGTCGCGGTAGCGGATCGGCCGCGTCAACGCTCCGACCAGCCGCCGCCCGAGCGCGCTCGAGTGCTGGACGCGGTTCAAGGCCTGCCACAGCACGCGCGCGATCCGCTCGGCGAGACTCTTGGCCGGTCGCGACGCGCGATCCCGAAGTGAGCCCCTCCCCGTCAAGGCGCCGATGATACAGCGACCTTCCAGCAGCCACCGCGGCCGCCCGCGAGCGGCTACCGCGGCACAAGATCGAGCAACATCGAAAGGTCGAGCGCCGGCGCCGAATGCGTGAGCGCGCCGATCGAGACGAACTGCACGCCCGTCTCGGCGCGCGCGCGCAGCGTCCGCAGCGTTACGCCGCCGCTCGCCTCGAGCTCGGCGCGTCCGGCGACTCGCGCGACGGCCGCGCGCAGCTGCTCGTCGTCCATGTTGTCGAGCAGCAGCCGCGGCGCGCCGGCCGCGAGCGCCTCGTCGATCTCGCGCTCGTCGCGCACCTCGACCTCGAGCGTCGACGCCAGCTCGGGCGCCGCCGCGCGCGCGCGCCGCACCGCCGCGGCGATGCCGCCGGCCGCGGCGATGTGGTTCTCCTTGATCAGAATTGCGTCGTACAGTCCCGCACGGTGGTTGCTCGCGCCGCCCGCCGCGACCGCCGCCTTCTCCAGGGCGCGTAGGCCCGGCGTCGTCTTGCGCGTGTCGAGCACGCGCGCGGCCGTGCCGTCGACCGCGCGCGCCGCGCGCGCCGCGATCGTCGCGACGCCAGACAGGTGCGCGAGGAAGTTCAACGCCGTGCGCTCGGCCGTCAGCAGCGCGCGCGCGCGTCCGTCGACGCTCAGCACCGGCCCACTGTCCTCGCGCCAAACGCCCTCCTGCACCTGCGCCTCGACGCGCGCATCGACGTCGAGCAGCGCAAACGCCGTCCTCGCAGCGTCCAACCCGAAGATCACGCCCGGCGCCTTCTGCGTGATCGACGCATGCGCGAGCGCGTCCTCGGCGACGGTCGCGATCGTCGTCACGTCGCCCGCCCCGACGTCCTCCGCGAGCGCCCGCTCGACGAGCGCCGCCAGATCCTCGGCGGCGTTCACTGCGCGGCCCTCTCGCGCTCGCCGGCGGCGAACGCCACGGCTAGCTTTCGAGCGCGGCCGACGCGAGCAGGTACGCGCGCACGAACCCATCGAGATCGCCGTCGAGCACGCGCTGCACGTCGCCCATCTCGTGGCCCGTGCGGTGGTCCTTGACCATCGTGTACGGGTGCAGCACGTATGAGCGGATCTGCGAGCCGAAGTTGACGTCCTGCGCCTCGCCCTTCTCGCGCGCGATCTCCTCCTGGCGTTCGCGCTCTTTGCGCTCGAGCAGCTTCGCGCGCAGCATCGCCATCGCCGTCGCACGGTTCGACGACTGCGAGCGCTCGTTCTGGCACTGCACGACGATCCCGCTCGGGCGGTGCGTGATCCGCACGGCCGAGTCGGTCTTGTTGACGTGCTGCCCGCCGGCGCCAGACGCGCGGTAGGTGTCGAGGAGCAGGTCGTCCTCGTTGATCTCGATCTCGGTCGTGTCCTTGACGACCGGCGCGACCTCGACGCCGGCGAAGCTCGTCTGACGCCGGTGCGCCGAGTCGAACGGCGAGAGACGGACGAGCCGATGGACGCCGCGCTCGGCGCCGAACAGGCCGTACGCGTTCTCGCCCGACGCGCGAAACGTCGCCGACTTGATCCCCGCTTCCTCGCCGGCGCTGACCTCGAGCAACTCGACCTGAAAGCCTCTGCGCTCGGCCCAACGCATCTCCATCCGCAGGACCATCTCCGCCCAGTCCTGCGCATCGGTGCCGCCCGCGCCGGCGTTGACGCTGACGAGCGCGTCGCCCGTGTCGTACTTGCCCGAGAACAGCCGCTGCTCCTCGAGCTCGGCCAGGCGCGCTTCGACCGACGCGATCTGCTCGTCGACCTCCGACTGCAGCGACTGCTCCTCGACCGCCATCTCGGCGAGCGCGTCGAGGTCGTCCACGTCGCCCTGCAGCGCCGTGAACGTCTCGAGACGCCTGCTCGTGCGCGCGTGCTCGCCCGACACCGCCGCGGCGCGCTCGGAGTCATCCCAGAAGGCCGGCGCTCCCATCTCCGCCTCGAGCGCCGTCACGCGCTCGCCCAGCGCAGCCGGGTCAAAGATAGTCCGCGAGCAGCTTCATCTGCTCACGGATCGAGGCCAGCCGCTCAGGCGTCGACTCGCTGGTTGCGGCGCTGGCCATGCCTCCCACGCTATCAACAGCGTTCGACGCGACCGCCTCAGGCGCCGTGGCACTTCTTGAACTTCTTGCCCGAGCCGCACCAGCACGGGTCGTTGCGCCCGACCTGGTGCTCCTCGTCGACGACGCGCTGCTCGACGACCGGCATCAGTTCGGCCTGCTCGTCCTCGGCATATCCTTGCGCCGCCGACCCGACACCTGCCGCCGCCGCGGCGGCGGCCATCGCGCTCGCGCCGGTCGGGCTCTCGCCGCCCGAGTACGACACGCGTCCGGCGCGCGTCGAGCTGCCGGCGGCTGTGAAGCTCGGCGCCGAGGCGCCGTCGCCGTTCTCGCCCTCGACGTTGACCTGGACGTTGAAGATCATCCGCGCGTAGTCGGCCCAGACGCTGTTCATCAGGTCGCCGAACAGCGTGAACGCCTCGTTCTTGTAAGCGACGAGCGGATCGATCTGCGCGATTCCGCGGAGGTGGATGCCTTCGCGCAGGTAGTCCATGTCGAACAGGTGCTCGCGCCAGCGTTCGTCGATGATCTGCAGCAGCAGGAAGCGCTCGAGCGCCCCCATCAGCTCCTCGCCGAGCGCCTGCTGACGCGCGTCGTAGCGCGCCAGCGCCTCCGCGGTGACGCGATCGGTCAGGTCGTTGCGATCGACGCGCTCCGGGTTGAGGGCCTCGTCGTCGAGCTCGACGGGGAAGAACTGGCCGAGCGCCGTGAACATCCCATCGAGGTCCCAGTCCTCCATGAAGTCGCCGGCCATGTACTGGTCGATCGTCCGCTCGATTACGGCGGCGACTTCGCGCCGCGCCTCCGCGCCGATGCTCTTGCCTTCGAGCACCTCGTCGCGGTACGCATAGATCACGCGCCGCTGCTCGTTCATCACGTCGTCGTACTCGAGCACGCGTTTGCGGATCAGGAAGTTCTGCTCCTCGACCTTCTTCTGCGCTTTCTCGATCTGCTTCGAGAGCATCCCCGCCTCGATCGGTTCCTCGTTGCCCTCCTCGTCGACGCCGCCGAGTTTGTCGAGGATCTTGTAGATACGATCGCCGGCGAACAGCCGCACGAGATCGTCCTCGGCGGACAGGAAGAAGCGGCTCTCGCCCGGGTCACCCTGACGGCCGGAGCGGCCGCGCAGCTGGTTGTCGATCCGGCGCGACTCGTGGCGCTCGGTGCCGCAGATGAACAGGCCGCCGGCGGCCATCACGTGCTGGCGGTCCTCCTCGACTTTCGCCTCGAGCGCCGGGAGCACGTCGGCGATGCGCCGCTCGTAGTCCTCCGCGTCGGGCTCCACGCCCTGGCGCGCGAGCTCCAGGCGCGCGAGATGCTCAGCGTTGCCGCCGAGCTTGATGTCGACGCCGCGCCCGGCCATGTTCGTCGCGATCGTCACGGCCCCCGGCTGCCCCGCCTCCGCGACCGTCTCGGCCTCGCGCGCGGCGTGCTCGGGCTTGGCGTTGAGCACCGTGTGCTTGATCCCGTGCTTGGTCAGCCGATCGCCCAGCAGCTCGGAGACCTCGACCGAGATCGTGCCGACGAGCACCGGCTGACCGTTCTCATGGCGCGCGGCGATCTCTTTGACGACGGCGTTCCACTTGCCCTCCTTGGTCTTGTAGATCTGGTCGTTGCGATCCGCGCGGACCATCTCCATGTTCGTCGGCACCTGCACGACCGGCAACTCGTAGATCTTCATGAACTCGGTCGCCTCGGTCAGCGCCGTGCCGGTCATCCCGGCGAGCTTGTCGTACAGGCGGAAGAAGTTCTGGTAGGTGATCGTCGCGAGCGTCTGGTTCTCCTCCTGGATCGAGACGCCCTCCTTCGCCTCGACGGCCTGGTGCAGACCCTCCGACCAGCGACGACCGTCGAGGATCCGTCCGGTGAACTCGTCGATGATCTTGACCTCGCCGTCGATCACCGCGTAGTCGACGTCGCGCTTGTACAGCGCCTCGGCGCGCAGCGACTGGATCAGGTGGTTGACGAGATGGCCGTTCTCGGCGCGATACAGGTGGTCGAGGCCGAGGAAGCGCTCCGCCTTGGCGACGCCCTGCTCGGTGATCGCGACCGTTTTCTGCTTCTCGTCGATCTCGAAGTCGAAGTCGGCGAGGAACTGCTTCTTCGAGCGCGGGTCCATCCCTTCGGGCGTCTTGCCGACCGCCATCCGCGGCGCGAGACGCGCAAACTTGACGTACAGGTCGGCCGCCTGTTCGGGCGCTCCCGAGATGATCAGCGGCGTGCGCGCCTCGTCGATCAGGATGTTGTCGACCTCGTCGACGATCGCGAATGCGTGCCCGCGCTGGACCTTTTCGGCGATGTCAGTCGCCATGTTGTCGCGCAGGTAGTCGAAGCCGAACTCGGAGTTCGTCCCGTAGACGACGTCGCACGCGTACTGACGGTGCTTCTCCTCGATCGGCTGCATGTTCTGGAGCACGCCGACCGTCACCCCGAGCGCGTCGTAGATCGGGCTCATCCATTCGGCGTCGCGGCGCGCGAGGTAGTCGTTGACGGTCACGACGTGCACGCCCTTGCGCTCGGGCCCGGCGCCGTCGGCGGCGCGCTCGCGCACGGCGAGCGAGTTGAGCACGACCGCGAGCGTCGCCGTCAACGTCTTGCCCTCACCGGTCTTCATCTCCGCGATCTGCCCGTCGTGGAGCGCCATCGCGCCGATCAGCTGGACGTCGAAGTGGCGCATCTCCATCGTCCGCTTGCCCGTCTCGCGCACGATCGCGAAGCACTCGGGCAGCAGCGCTTCGAGCGACTCACCGTCGGCGGCGCGTTCGCGCAGCACGTCGATCCGCTCGCGCAGCTCGGCGTCCGAGTCGTGTTCGAGCTCGGCCTCGAACGCGTTGATCAGCGCGACGCGCTTCTGGTAGACCTTGTACTTCTTCGCCTCGCCGACGTTCAGCGCGCGATCCAGCAGAGAGGGCATTGGCCAAGGATAGCTCTCGTGCGAGCGCCCGCTACCACCTGTTCACCAGGCGGAAACCGCCCGCGCACGTCGCGCCGGCTCGGGCCGCGCTTGCAAGCGCCGTGCGGGCTCGCGCGCCCCAGCCGAAGCTCGCGGACGGGGCGCGCGTCTGTCTCTACCGCGCGGCCGGGCGGAAACCGCGGTCCGCGCTACGTCGCCGGCATCGCCGGCAGCTCGAGGCCACGCGCGGCCTCGGCGGCGAGGCGGCGGTCGGCCGCCGCCGCACGCGCCTCGCGGCGGTGGCGACGCTTGTCGCGGTGGCGCTTGACCTGACGCGAGAGCTCATCGACGATCAGGTTGAGCGAGTGCAGCATCTCGGGCGAGCGATCGCGAGCGCGCAATGTGACGCCCTTCAGGTAGAGCGTCGCCTCGGCGACGTGGCAGTCCGACACGCGCGGGTTCGGCTCCTTGAAGATCTCGATCTCGACGCGCGCGAACTGCGAGACCTGCCGCGCGACCTTGTCCAGGCGGCGAGCCGCTTGCTCGCGGATCTCGTCGGTGACCGGGACATTGCGACCCTTGATGTCGATCTGCATCACAGGCTCCTTTGGTCGGCTGTTGTCTGGCGCTGGCGCAAATGCTACGCCCGCCGTTGGCGGATGTCCACGTGGTTGCGCGAGAATCCCTCGTGTGGGCGCGAACTTCGCGAACGTGATCGCCGCGAGCGCGAACCTCTCGTGGTCGCCCGAACCGGGTGTGCTGATCGGCGTTGCGATCGTCGGCGGCCTGTACGTGCGGCGCTGGTCGGCCGTCCGCCACGGCGACTCCGCGCGTCCCGCGAACGACGCGCCGGTCTGGCGGCTGTGCTGCTTCCTCGGCTCGCTGCTCGCGACGCTCGTCGCGCTCGTCTCGCCCGTCGACGCGCTCGCCGACCAGCTGTTCCTGATGCACATGATCCAGCACACGCTGCTGCTCGACGCCGTGCCGATCCTCGCGATCGTCGGCTTGACGAAGGTCATCCTGCGCCCTGTCACGCGCGTCGTCCACGATCTCCAGACACGCGCCGGCGCGTTCGCGAGCCCGGCGTTCGCGGTCGTGCTGTACGTCGGCGTGATCTGGGCGTGGCATGTCCCGGCGGCGTACGACGTCGCGCTGCGCCATCCGCTCGTGCACGTGCTCGAGCACGTCACGTTCGTGCTCGCCGGCTCGCTCTATTGGTGGCACCTGCTCTCGCCGATCCGTGCGCGCCTGCGCCTCGGCGGCCTCGGCCCCGTCGCGTACATGGGCACGACGAAGCTGTTCGTCGGCGCGCTCGGGATGGGGCTCGCGTTCGCGCCGAGCGCGCTATATCCGTACTACGTGGACCACGCGCGCGTGTGGGGTCTATCCGCACACGACGACCAGTCGATCGCCGGCTTGATCATGGCCGTCGAGCAGTCGCTCGTGATGGGAGTCGCGCTCGTCGTGCTGTTCGTGCGAGCGCTCGCCGAGTCAGAGCGCGAGCAGCAGCGGCGCGAGCGCTACGAGACCGCCTGAGCGTCAGGCGCCGGTGCGGCGGATGCTCTGCAGGATCTCCGAGTGCCCGGCGATCGCGCCGATCAGGATCGCGCCGGACGCCACGTTCGTGCCGGGGAAGAGGATGCTCTCGCGCAGCTGCGCGCCATCGCCGACCGTCGCTCCGTCGCCGAGCACGATCGGCCCCATCAGGCGCACGCCCGCGCCGACCCGCACGTCGCGCCCGATCCAGACGTCGCCGTCGAGAACCGTGTCCTCGCGCAGCGGCGAGGCGCCGACGACGGTCACGCCCGGCTTGACCTCCTCGCCCTGCAGCTCCAGCCGCAGCTCGCCGCGCAGCGCGTCGAACGTCCCCTGGCGCAGCTCGCCGAGCGAGCCGACGTCGTTCCAGTACTCGCGCAGCTCGTGGATATGGAACGGCACGTCGCCGTCGAGCAGCGTCGGGAAGACGTCTTTCGCCCAGTCGACGAACGGACGGCTGGGGAAGTAGTCGAAGATCGCCGGCTCGAACATGTAGATGCCGCAGTTGCCGAGATCCGATAGCGCCTCCTCGGGCGCCGGCTTCTCCTGAAAGCCGGTGACGCGCCCGGCGCGGTCGTGCAGCACGACGCCGTACTCGCGCGTGTCGGCGACCTGCTTGACCGCGAGCGTCGCGACGCCGCCGCTCGCGCGGTGACGCGCGACGAACGCGCCGAGATCGATGTCGGTCAGCGCGTCGCCCGAGATCACGAGGAACGGCTCGTCGCCGAAGAACTCGGCGCACGCGCGCACGCCGCCGGCCGTTCCGAGCAGCTCCTCCTCGTAGCGATAGGAGATCCGCTCGCCGAAGTGATCGCGGATCGTCTCGGGGAAGTAGTGCAGGTTGGCGATCACGCCGTCGAACTCGTAGCGGTCGATCAGGTCGATGATGTGCTCCATCACCGGCCGGTCGAGCACCGGCACCATCGGCTTCGTGATCTCGTACGTGAGCGGGCGCAGCCGGGTTCCGAGCCCGGCCGCGAGCACCATCGCCTTCACGTCAGTAGCGATAGTGGTCCGGCTTGTACGGACCCTCGACCGGCACGCCGATGTAGGACGCCTGCTCGTCGGTCAGCCTCGTCAGCTTCACGCCGAGCGCGTCGAGGTGCAGCCGCGCGACCTTCTCGTCGAGGTGCTTCGGCAGCACGTACACCCGCTTCTCGTACTCGTCGTTCTTCGTGAACAGCTCGATCTGCGCGATCGTCTGGTTGGAGAACGAGTTGCTCATCACGAAGCTCGGGTGCCCGGTCGCGTTGCCGAGGTTCAGCAGCCGGCCCTCGGACAGCATGATGATCGCGTGGCCGTCGGGGAAGACCCACTTGTCGACCTGCGGCTTGATATTCACGCGCTCGATGCCGTCCACGCGCGACAGGCCGGCGATGTCGATCTCGTTGTCGAAGTGGCCGATGTTGCCGACGATCGCTTGGTGCTTCATCCGGCCCATGTCGGCCGCCGTGATGATGTCCTTGTTGCCGGTCGTCGTGATGAAGATGTCGGCCGTGTCGATCACTTCCTGCAACGTTTTGACCTCGTAGCCCTGCATCGAGGCCTGCAGCGCGCAGATCGGGTCGATCTCGGTGACGATCACGCGCGCGCCTTGGCCGCGCAGCGATTCGGCGCAGCCCTTGCCGACGTCGCCGAAGCCACAGACGACGGCGACCTTGCCGCCGATCATCACGTCGGTCGCGCGGTTGATGCCGTCGATCAGCGAGTGGCGGCAGCCGTAGAGGTTGTCGAACTTCGACTTCGTGACCGAGTCGTTGACGTTGATCGCCGGGAACAGCAGCTCGCCGGACTCGACCATCTCGTAGAGGCGGTGCACGCCGGTGGTGGTCTCCTCGGTGACGCCTTTGATCCCTTCGCCGATCCGCGTCCAGCGTTGCGCGTCCTCGGCGAGCGAGCGCGTCAGCACGTTGAGGATCACTCCAAGCTCCTCCGAGTCGGCGCCCGCCGGGTCGGGCACCGCGCCGGCCTTCTCGTACTCGGCGCCCTTGTGCACGAGCAGCGTCGCGTCGCCGCCGTCGTCGAGGATCATGTTCGGCCCGGCCGAGCCATCCTCGCCCTTCGGCCAGCACAGCACCTGCTCGGTGCACCACCAGTACTCTTCGAGCGTCTCGCCCTTCCACGCGAACACGGGGACGCCGCGCGGCTCCTCGACGGTCCCGTCGGGGCCGACGGCGACGGCCGCCGCCGCGTGATCCTGCGTCGAGAAGATGTTGCAACTGCACCAACGCACCTCGGCGCCGAGCGCGGTCAGCGTCTCGATCAGCACGGCCGTCTGGATCGTCATGTGCAGCGAGCCAGTGATCCGCGCGCCGTTCAGCGGCTGCGCGGCGGCGTACTCGCGGCGGATCGACATCAGGCCGGGCATCTCGTGCTCGGCGAGCACGATCTCCTTGCGGCCGAACTCGGCCAGTGAGAGGTCGGCGACCTTGAAGTCGACGTCTGTGGCTGCTGCGGTGGGGGTCATCGCTGACATCGCGAGTTCTCCTGTCCGGTCAGGTGAGCGCCCTTGCTTCAGGGAAACGGGCCGAGCGTGGCGGGACCGGAGCCCGTCGCAGCGCTCCTCGGCCGTCGGCCTCGACGGTATCACAGACCCAGAGCGCTGCCCGCGCCCTTGCGAGCGCCGGCGTTGCGCCCGCTAGCGCTGCTCGAGCGCGGCCTTCAGCTCGTCGATCACCTTCACAGGACCGGGGTCGACGCCACGCAGCACCGCGAGGTAGATCGAGACGAGGTCGCCGAGCAGCACGAGCGAGATCACGCGCTCGACGGTCGTCTGCCCGCGCGTCTCGAGACGAAAGCTCGCGAGCGCGTTGCCGACGATCAGCTGCTCGGTCAGGTCCATCCGCGTCTTCACGCGCGGGTGCGCATCGGAGTCGTCGAGGAACACGGCCGAGAAGCGCCCGACGTCCTGCGCGCCCTCCCAGCCGACGATCTCGTTGTGGTCGAGCTCTGGCAGCTCGTGCATGAACGCCGGCTGCTTGGCGTTCTCGTTGATCTGCGTCTTCCATCGGTAGGCGATCGGCGCGGTCAGCCCGGCGCCGGCGATCACCGGCGTCGTCCCGAGCAGCCCGCGCGCGATCTCCTTCGCGAGCGAGTCCTCCGACGCGTCCGGCCCCCACTCGGCCACGAGCTGCTCCGAGTGCGAGGCGGCGACATCGATCTCCGATGTCAGCCGCGGACCGGCGCCGCACAGCGCCGCGACCTCGAGCGCGGCGACCGTCATGTACGCGACGGCCGCGCGCGGCTGGAAGCCGCCCGGCAGCGGAATCACGGGCACGCCGTCGGCGCGCGCCATCTCGGCGAGGCGCCCGCCCGTCGTGACGACGGTGCGGCGCGCGCCGAGCGCGCCCGCCGACTCGTAGCAGGCGAGCGTCTCCTCGGTGTCGCCCGAGTAGCTCGCGCACAGGACCATCGTGTCGGGCGTCGTCCACGGCGGCAGGCCGTACGCGCGCGTGACGAAGATCGGACGCGTCGCGTGATCGGACAGCGCCGCGCGCGCGAGCGCGCCGCCGATCGCCGAGCCGCCCATGCCCGCGACGACGAGGCCGGCCGAGGTGTCCCAGTCCTGCATGATCGCCGACTCCACGCGCCACAGCGCATCGCGCAGGTGCTCGGGCATGCCGAGCACGTCGTCGAGCTGCCCTGAGCGATCGACGCGGGCGATCGCCTCGCGCGAAAGCTCCGCGGTCGTGGAAGTGGCGCTGGCTGCGCCGTCGCTCATCTCCTGCTGCCCTCCTGTCGGTTAGAACTTGATCGCGCCGTCCGGCAACACGACACCCGGGAAGATACGCGCCCCGTGGGCGATCACGTTGTCCGCCCCGACCGTGACCCCCTCGCCGAGCACCGCGCCGCCTGTGATCTTGGTGTTCGCGGCGATCCGGCAGCCCCCTGCGACGATGCAGTCGCGCAGCGTGCAGTTCTCGCCGATCTCGGCTCCGCGCAGGATCACCGCGCGCTCGACGCTTGTGCCGGCGCCGATCGAGACGTCCTCGCCGAGCACGACGAGGCTGCCGACGTGCGCGCCCGGCGCGATCCGCACGCCGCGCTCGAGCACGGCCGGCGGGATCACGCGACCCTCGACCGAGGCGCCCGCGTCGATCGCGAGCCAGTCGGCGCCGAGCCGCTCGGTCACGGGCGTCATCACGTTTCCCTCGAGGATGTCGAAGGTCCCCTGCAGGTAGCGCTCGGGCGAGCCGATGTCGAGCCAGTAGCTTTCGGACGGAAAGCCGTACAGGCCGGCGCCGATCAGCCTCGGCCAGACCTCCCGCTCGATCGAGACGTTGCGATCCGGCGGCACGAGCTCGAGGATCGAGCGCTCGAGCACATACGCGCCGGCGCTGATCAGGTTCGTGTCGACCGCGTCGGGGCTCGGCTTCTCGACGAAGTCGCGCACCGAGCGGTCCTCGCACAGGTGCACGAGGCCGTACGCGCTCGGGTCGGCGACCGGCACCAGCGCGAGCGTCGCCGTCGCGCCGCTCGACTCGTGCTGAGCGATCTGCGCGCTCAGGTCGATGTCGGTCAGCACGTCGCCGTTGAGCATCAGGAAGCGCTCGTCGAGCATCGGCTCGGCGAACTTCAGCGCGCCGGCCGTGCCGCGCGGATCGGGCTCCTCGACGAAGCGCAGGCGGATGCCGAGACCGGAGCCGTCGCCGAGCACGTTGCGCACGCTCGTCGCGAGGAACCCGCACGACATGATCACGTCGTCGATCCCGTGGCGGGTCAGCCAGTCGAGCATGAACGAGATGAACGGGCGGTCGACCAACGGGACGACCGGCTTCGGCACCGTCGAGGTGAGCGGACGTAGGCGCGTTCCCTCGCCGCCGACGAGGATGACCGCCTGCATCAGGTAAGCGCCCCGAGCGACGAGTCCCGCACAGCGTCTCCGCGCGGCTCGCTGCGGCGCTCGCCGCGTCCGATGCCCTCGTAGACGAGCTTGGCGGCACGGATACGGCCTGGGTCGAGCGCATTGCGCCCGTCGATCACCAGGTTCCCGTGCATCGCCTCGCCGACGTCGCTCCAGTCGAGCGCGAGGAACTCAGGCCACTCCGTGACCAGCACCACAGCATCGGCGTCGGCCACCGCATCGAGCGCGGTCGACGCGTAGTCGAGATACGGCATCAACAGGCGCGCCTCCGGCTCGGCGATCGGGTCGAACGCACGCACGTGCACACCCTCCGCCTGAAGTCGCGCCGCCAGCACGAGCGACGAGGCGCCGCGCATGTCGTCGGTGTTCGGCTTGAACGCCAGTCCGAGCAGTGCGACGCGCCTTCCGGCGAGCTTGCCCAGGTGCCGCTGCAACTTCGAGACGACGCGGCGCTTCTGCAGCTCGTTCACCTCGATGACGGCGTTCAGCAACTGGAAGTGATAGCCCGAGTTGCCGGCGAGCAGCTTCAGCGCGCTGACGTCCTTCGTGAAGCAGCTGCCGCCGTAGCCGAGCCCGGCTTGCAGGAACTTCGGACCGATGCGCGCGTCCAGTCCCATCCCGCGGGCGACCTCGACGACGTCGGCGCCTGTCTCCTCGCACACGTTGGCGATCTCGTTGATGAACGAGATCTTCGTCGCCAGGAACGCGTTTGCGGCGAGCTTGATCATCTCGGCGCTCGCGATGTCCGTGCGCACGAGCGGCGCGTCGAACGGCGCATACAGCTCGGCTACGGCGTCGCCGGACCAGTCGCGATCATCGCCGATCACGACCCTGTCCGGGTTGAGGAAGTCCTTGACGGCCGACCCCTCCTTCAGGAACTCGGGACACGAGACGTAGCTGAAGGCCTTGCCCGCTTCGCGGAGCACGCGCTTGATGCTCGTTCCCGTCCCGCATGGCACGGTCGACTTCATCACCAGCGCGTGCCCGTCGCTCGCCGGCATCGAAGCGACGACCTCGTACACCGCCGCGAGGTCCGCGTCGCCCGAGTGCGTTGGCGGTGTGCCGACCGCGACGAACAACAGCCGCGCGTGCTCGAGCGCCGGCCCGAGGTCGGTGGAGAAGTGCAGCCGCGCGGCGTTGCGCGCGAGCAGCTCGTCGAGCCCGGGCTCGTAAATCGGGACCTCGCCGGCTCGCAGGCGCTCGATCTTGGCGGCGTCGATGTCAACGCACCAAACCTCGCTGCCGAGCTCGGCAAAGCCGGCCGCCGTGACCAGCCCGACGTAACCGGTGCCGATCACTCCAATGGGGGCGCGCTCGCTGCTCATGAGCGGGGAAGGCTAGCGGGGCGGGGCGCTACCAGAGCACCGGCACGTCGTAGGCGGCGATGTTCGGATCACGCGTGACGATCGTGAGGTCTTCGCATTGCGCCTGAGCGACGACCATGCGGTCGAAGGGATCACCGTGATGGCGCGGCAAGGCGCCCGCCGCGCTCGCGTGCGAGAACGTCACGGACAGCTCTGCGAAACGCGCGGCGGCGACCTCGCTGAGAAGGTTCGTGGGCGCGTCGAGCTTGCCCAGCGCACGCTTTATCTCGATCTCCCAGATGGTCGCGGCACTTACGAAGGCGGGCGTCACGCCAGCTCTCAGCTCCCCGCGTACGATTGGCGATAGTCGGCCTACGTCCGCCAGTGCCCACAGCAGCGCGTGCGCATCGACGAGCAGGCCGTTCAATCGCGCATTCCGAACATGCGCTCGATCTCCTCGTCAGGCTCGTCGAAATCGTCGCTCATCCAGATTTGCCCACGCAGCGCGCCAAGTTTGCGGCGAGTGGGTTGCTCGGAATAGCCGACGAGCTTGGCAATCGGCGCTTTGCCTCGGCGGATCACGATCTCCTCGCCGTTCGCGGCGCGCTCGATCAGCTGCGAGAGCTGTGTTTTCGCCTCTGTGACGGTGACTGTTTCGGCCATCTCCGAAATCCTATCAGACCTGGTCGACCTGGTCTGACTGTGCGCCGGGCGCACGGGTCGTCAGAGCATTTCGAGCTCGTTCAGGTCAGCCTGAAGACGGGGTGCTTGGCGGCCGCCACGCGCAGCTGCTCCTCGCTGGAGTCTGGCCCCACGCCATCGAAGAACACGCCAACCTCGGCCTTCCAGCGCTTCAGATAGGCGCGCAGGATCGGCGCCTTGACGTCCACGTCGGTCAGCTCAACGGCGCTGAAGCTCTCTCCGCGTCGGCCCAACAGCAGCCGCCCCTCGCCCGCGACACGCAGGTTGCGCACCCACTGTGTCTCGCCGCGCGGAGCGACGAGATAGCGCGTTCCGTCGATGCTCAGCAGATTGACCGGCGTGCGCCGCGGCTCGCCGCTGGAGCGCCCA
>Ga0210386_10001493_pt1 | contig 20855 bp, 19 predicted proteins | sample IncBWH32OmetaG_FD_160091 | JGI IMG/M metagenome (GOLD analysis project Ga0210386, IMG submission 160091) | Forest soil microbial communities from Barre Woods Harvard Forest LTER site, Petersham, Massachusetts, United States - Inc-BW-H-32-O ...
CTACTGCCCCAACCGCTGCAAAATCGCCGGCACGTGCACCTGGTCGCCCTTGTAGTTCCCGGTCAGCGCATACATCACGAGATTGACACCGAAACGATACGCCAGCGTCCGCTGCCGCGCCCCACCCGGAATCACCGCATACGGATTGCGGCCATCCGCATCCACCGCCCACGCCGCCGCCCAATCGTTCCCGCCCACAATCACCGGGCTGACACTGTCGTTCGTCCGGTCCTGATCGCGCTGTACCCACACGGTGTCGCCGGTATAACGACCGGGAAAATCCGACAGCAGATAGAACGACCGCGCCAGCACGTGCTCAGTGGTCAGCGGCGCCAGCGGCGGGATCACCAGCCCGCGTGCCACCCGCCGCAACGCCGTTTCGGTCCCGGGCGCAAATCCCGCCCCCGACCCGGAATCCCGTGTGTCGATCAGGATGATCCCGCCGCGGCTCATGTAATCGTTCAGCGCCTGCGCCTGCGCCGGCGTCAGCGGCGCCTCATCGGCGGTAATCGGCCAGTAGAGCAGCGGATAGAAACTCAGATCCGTCTGTCCGGGCGCCACCTCGTCAGGCTCCACCAGCGTCGCCGCGGTGCGCAGGTTCACGTAATCCGATAGCCCCTCCAGCCCCGCGCGCGATACGCTGTCAATCTGCGCGTCACCCGTGCCGATATAGCCCAACCGCGTCGCCAGCGCCGGATTGGAATTGCTGTCCAATGCCCAGGCCGCATGTGTGCCCAGGACACACGCCAGCGCCAGCGCCGACGCACGTACCGCCGCCACCCCAGGCCGCAGCAGCCCGCGCAGCGCCAGCGCGATCAGCAGGTCCACCGTCAGCAGCGCGACCGCCGCCGCCAGCAGCCAGGGTCCGAGCGCCCGCTCGGTCACCTGCGTGGTCAACGTCTCCACCCGCGCGCCTGGCACCACCGGCGCCGCGACCGGCAACGGCAGATTGGCGCCGAGGTTCAGCGCCTGCCGCCCGCTCTCCGGCCCATATAGCCCCGGCGGATGCTTCGGGGATGCCGGCGTCCGGCCGACCGCGTTCGCTGGCAGGCCGGCCGCCGATTCCGGTGGCGTCGACAACAGCCCGTACCCATCCAGCGTCTGCGCCGGCGCCAGCACGGTCGCATCCGGCGGCGTCGCCACCCCGGCCGACAGCGTCACCAGCCGCCGCAGCATCTCCACGAACAGGCCGGACAGCGGCAGGTTCGACCAGTCGGCATTCGCGGTCACATGGAACAGCACGATCCGCCCGACCCCGCGCGCCGCCTCGGTCACCAGAGGCGTGCCATCGGCCAGCGTCGCCCAGGTCTGCCCCGCGAGCGTCGCACTCGGCTCGGCCAGCACCTGCCGTGTCACCTTCACATCCGGCGGCACCGTCAGGCCGGCAAATGGGGACGCCGCCGGGAACGGCGCCAGCCCGGCCGGCTCACTCCAGGACAGCGCACCGCCCAGCTGCCGGTCGCCGTCCAGCAATTTCACCGGCAGCAACGGATCGATCTCGCCCATCGGCTGTTCGGCGGTGCGCGGCCCGGCGAAGCGCACCAGTAGGCCACCCTTCTCCACCCAGGCCGTTACCGCATCCCGTTCCGCACCGGCCGGCAGCGGCCGGTCCGCCAGGATCAGCACCGAGATGTCGCTCTTGATCAGGTCGCTGATGCTGGCCTCACGCAGCTCGGCATACGGCTCCAGCGCCCGACGCAGATAGAACAGCGGCCCCGAAAGCGGCGTATCCGCGGTCGCCAGATCACCGGCCACCATCCCAACCGGCCGGCGCCGCCAGCGCTCATCCAGCAGCACCACCGACGCAGCCGACGGCGGCCCCTCCAACACCAGCCGACTGAGCTGATTGCGCAGCTCCAGCGGCAGCGCAATCGGCGCCTCGCCGCTGGTGGCGCCCGCCGCCAGCGGGATCACCGCACGCGCGAGGCTACGGCCATCCCCGCTTTGCGCCAGCACCACCGCCCGCGTCGGCACCGGCTGCGCCGCTTGCGCGACCCGCGCGACCAGACGGTCCGCCTCGCTGCGCGGCGGCAGCAGAACCCGTTGCGGCAGCAGCGCGCAGCACAGTTCGGTCACCGAACCGGCCGCCGCCAGCGCCTGACTGAACCGGGTGAAACGTGTGCCACCGACCGCCTCATCCGTCAGCCCGTCGGCGACATAGACCACCAGGCTGCCCGGTTGCTTCCACCCCGCCAGTGCCGCCGTCGCCGCGTCGCGGTCCGGTGGCCAGGGTTCCGGATGCAGCGCCGCCAGCCGTCCGCGCAGCTCGGGCACCGGCATCACCGGCGTCAGCGAGGGCGCCGCGCCCGACCCATCCGCCGCCGTCGCCAACAGCGCGGCCGAGCGCCCCGCCCGCGCCGCCCGATCCAGCGCCGCGTTCGCCGCCTGCATCCGCCGCGGCCAATCCGCCGCCGCGGCCCAGCCATTGTCCACCACCAGCAGCATCGGCCCGCTGCCTGGCAGCCGTGCCCCGGCATCCAGCACCGGCTGCGCCAACCCCACGATCACCAGCCCCGCCGCCAGCAGCCGCAACGCCAGCAACCACCACGGCGTGCGCGCCGGCGTCTCCTCCCGCGCCTGCAGCCCCAGCAGCAGCCGGATCGCCGGGAAACTCTCGCTCAGCGGCGCCGGCGGCGTGACCCGCAGCAGCCACCACAGCAGCGGCAGCGCCGCCAGCGCCAGCAGCACCCCCGGTGCGACGAAGATCATCGCCCGGCCAACGACGAATACAGCCCGAGCAGCGCCGCCTCGGGCGAGGCGTCCGTGCGATGCGTGGCGAAATTGAACCCGGCCGCGGCACAGATCGCCGCCAGCCCCTCCTGCTGCGCCTTGAGCCGCGCGGCATAGGCGTGACGCACGTTCTCGACACGCGGGATCAGCGTCTCGCCGTCCCGCTCCAGCCCGCGGAACCGGATCCGCCCGCTATACGGCAGCTCCAGCTCCGCCGGATCGAGCACCTGCAACAGCGAGCCCGTCACCGGCACCGACCGCAGCGCGCCAATCGTCGCCTGAATCTCAGGCAACGGCGCCAGGAAATCGCCGATCAGCACCACGGTCGCATGGCGCGGCAGTTTCATCCGCGGCGGCACGCCCGATCCATCACCTGCCTGGCCATTATCCATGACGCCATCCAGGTCCGCCGCAAGCCGGTCCAACCCAGCCCGCCCCGATACCGGTCGTGCCCCCGGCGCCATCAGCGTCACCCGCTCACCGCCGCGCAGCAGCAGTGCCGCCAACGCCAGCAACAACAGTTCTGCGCGCGCGCGCTTCTCGACGTCCACCAGGCGCGAATGCCATCGCATGCTGGGCGAGCCATCGCGCCACAGCGCGACGGTCTGCGCCGCTTCCCATTCCGTCTCGCGCACGAACCAGCCATGTGGCGCCGGCCGGCCGGATTTCGCCGACTGCCGCCAATCGATCCGCGCCACCGCATCGCCGACGACGAACGGACGGAACTGCCAGAAGCTGTCACCTTGTCCGACACGCCGGCGACCATGCACGCCCTGCGCCACCGTGGCGGCCACCCGTTCGGCGGCCACCAGCAGCGGCGGCAGGCGCGCGCCGAGCGCCTCGGCACGGCGCGCGCCGATGCCGGTCATGCCGCTGCCAGGGGTTTCACCCCTGGACGCCACCAGAGCGCGCTGCGCTCTGGGCTCCCGCCCAGGGCACGGCCCTTGGAACCCGTTCGTTGGCTGGTGTGGAGGTGGGCGCCGCCCGCACGGTTGAGGCGCCCGCGCTGGCACCCCCCAAAACGATTGGATTGCAAGGGCTCTGCCATTGCTGGGGGTCCAGGGGGCAAAGCCGCTTGGTGGGGTGCGGGGCGAAGCCCTAACGCCGGCACGGGGCGGGGCGGGGTCACCCCAGCCGTTCCACCAGCCGATCGATCACCTGCGCCAGTGTCACGCCTTCGGCCCGGGCGGCAAAGTTCAGTGCCATGCGGTGGCGCAACACCGGGCGGGACAGCACGATCACGTCATCGACGCTGGGTGCCAGCCGCCCATCGATCAGGGCGCGGGCCCGCGAGGCCAGCATCAGCGCCTGCGCCGCGCGCGGCCCCGGTCCCCAGGCGACATGCTGGCGCACCAGGTCATCGGTGGTCGTCTCCGGCCGGCCGTTGCGCACCAGCGACAAAATGGCATCGACCACCTTCTCGCCCACCGGCACGCGGCGGATCAGCGCCTGCGCTGCCACCAGTTCCTCACTGGTCAGCGCCGGCTGCGCGCGTTCCTCGGCCGCGCCGGTGGTGGCCAGCAGCATCGTGCGTTCGGCCTCCAGCAGCGGATACCCCACGTCGATCTGCAGCAGGAAGCGGTCGAGCTGCGCCTCGGGCAGCGGATAGGTGCCTTCCTGCTCGATCGGGTTCTGCGTCGCCAGCACGTGGAACGGGCGCGGCAGCACGTGTTCCACGCCGCCCACTGCGACGCGCTGTTCCTGCATCGCCTGCAGCAGTGCCGACTGCGTGCGGGGGCTCGCGCGGTTGATCTCGTCGGCCATCAGCAACTGGCAGAACACCGGACCGGGCACAAAGCGGAAACTGCGCTTGCCGTCGGCCTCGTCCAGCACTTCCGACCCGACGATATCCGCTGGCATCAAGTCTGGCGTGAACTGGATGCGCTTGGTGCCCAGCCCCAGCACGGTGCCGAGCGCCTCCACCAGCCGGCTCTTCCCCAGTCCCGGCACACCGATCAACAGCGCGTGCCCGCCGGACAGCAGCGTGATCAGCGTCTGCTCCACCACCTCGTCCTGGCCGAAAATCACCCGCGCGATCGCCGCGCGCACCGCGCTCACCCGGGCGCCGAGCGCTTCGACCTCGCCGAGGATGCCGTGCACGTCGAAGCCGGCGGCGCCCTGTTGCGCCGGTGCCATATTCAGCGACATCGTGTCGTCGTCCCTTCTCTTTCAGGCTGCGGATTTACATATAGGCACTTTCCCCGGCATGGGGATGCTCCGTATATCGCCGGCCGGGAAGGAAGCGCACGAGACGATGGAGAGACGGATGTGACCGACGCCGGGTCCCCCGCGCTGGCGCAAAGTGGTCGTACGATCGGCATGGGCCGCGGCTTCGCGGATCCGCGCGCGATGTGCCACCGCACGCCGGTGGAATGTGGCGACCTGCCCTTCCTGATCCGGCGCGACGGCACCTGGATGTATCGCGGCAGCGCGATCAACCGGAAAGAACTGGTCTGCCTGTTCGCCAGCGTCCTGAAGCGGGACGAGGATGGGGCGTTCTGGCTCGAGACACCGGCCGAGCGCGGCAAGATCGAAGTGGAGGATGCCCCCTTTGTCGCCGTCGAGTTGGACTGGGCGGGTGAGGGTCGGCGTCAGGTGCTGTCGTTTCGCACCAATGTCGATCAGGTGATCACCGCCGGCACCGATCACCCGATCCGCATTTCGCATGATCTGCTGACCTGCGAGCCGACGCCCTATCTCAACGTGCGCCCCGGCGCCGGCCGACTGGCGATCGAGGCGCGCATCGCCCGCGCGGTGTATTACGAGCTGGTGGCACTGGGGGAGACGCGCTGGGTGAGCGGGCGGCGTGTGCTGGGTGTGTGGAGTTGCGGCACCTTCTTCTCGTTGGGCGAGTTGTCGCCTGGCGAAGACTGAGCCCCGCGTCCGGTGACCGTCGAGGAGTTGCGGCGCCGGCTGGCGGCAGTGGTCGCCGCCGCCCGGCCCGGCTGTGTCGCGCATGGCAGCGAGCTGACCGGCATACTGGCCGAGCCGCCGGCCGCGGCGGCCGTGCTGGTGCCGTTCGTGCTGCACGACGCGCCCGGCGTGCTGCTGACCAAGCGCACCGCGCACCTGAACCGGCACGCCGGGCAGGTGAGCTTCCCAGGCGGCCGCATCGATCCGACCGATGCGGATGCCGAAGCCGCCGCCTTGCGCGAGGCCCACGAGGAGATCGCGCTGGACCCCGGTGCGGTGACCGTGTTGGGTCGGCTGGATGATTTCTTGACCGGAACGGGGTATCGCATCACGCCGGTGATCGGCCTGTTGCCACCCGGCCTGCGCTACGCGCCCGCACCCGCCGAGGTCGAGGAGGTGTTCGAGCTGCCGCTGACCGTGCTGCTGGACCCGGACGCACCGAAGCTGCACGCGCGTGAGGTGCAGGGACGGCGGCGCGATTTCTGGGTCTGGCCGCACCCGAATCATTACATCTGGGGAGCGACCGCCGCGATCCTGGTGCATCTGGCCCGCGCCCTGCGCGCGATGGAATGAGGACGCTGCCCATGCTGCCCAGCCTGTTCGTCAGCCACGGCTCGCCGATGATGGCGCTCACGCCCGGCGCGGCGCGCGATTTTCTGGCGGGCCTCGGCACCACGCTGCCGCGCCCCACCGCGATCCTGATCGCCTCGGCGCATTGGGAGACCGAGCGCCCCGCGGTCAACGCTGTCGCAGCGAATGACACGATCCATGATTTCTACGGTTTCCCGGCGCCGCTCTATGCGCTGCGCTACCCGGCACCCGGATCCGCCGTGCTGGCGGCGCGCGTCGCGGGATTGCTGAACGATGCCGGCCTTGCCTGCGACATCGATCCCACGCGGGGCCTGGATCATGGCGCCTGGATTCCGCTGGCGCTGATGTATCCCGCGCACGACATCCCTGTCGTGGAATTATCGGTGCAGCCCTGGCTGGGTCCGCAGCATCACTTCCTGCTGGGCGAGGCGCTGGCCCCGCTGCGCGCGGAAGGTGTGCTGATCATCGGTTCCGGCGCCTTCACCCACGACCTGCGGCGACTGCGGCGAGAGGAAGCAGAATCCCCCGAAGGCACGCCGGACGTCGCCGCCTTCTCCGAGTGGATGCGCGCCGTGCTGGCGGCGGGCGATATCGATTCGGTGCTGGACTATCGCCGCCGCGCCCCGACCGGCGCAGCGCAGCACCCGACCGAGGAGCATCTGCTGCCGCTGTTCGTCGCCCTCGGCGCGGGTGGCACGGATGCGCCTGCGCAACGTCTGCACGCCAGCGCGAACCACGGCGTGCTGCGGATGGACGCCTTCGCCTTCGGCGTGATGAACTGACGCCGCGGCCGGTCGCAATAACCCATCGGTGCCGCTGCCAGCGTCATAGCCCGCGAAGGCGGGCCACCCACGTCTTCCTTCACGCCGCAGGCATTCATCGAACCGCATTCAGCAACAGCGCACCGTCATCGTTGCCACTCAGTCCGATTTGCGTTCATCTGCGTTACAACTTTTTGCCGCCGACAGCACCCGATACACGTAAGAGGCACGACGCCTCAACCGCACGCTTCCGTCCGATCCACCGAAGAATGTTCAACGTCGACAAGCACGGACACCACGAGGTGAACATGGCGTGTCGCGCGCGCCGGCTGAGTCTATGCAGGACATCCCGCATCCCGAAGCCGAAGGGTTGCCCACACAATGAGAGCCGACTCGTTCGAAGGCGGCTGCATATGGACGTTACCGGCGACCGGCAGCGGCACAAAGCGGCGCGAAATTGTGGCGCGATCGGCGATTGCTCCGGTTTCTTGGCGCGCGCCATCAGGTCATCCGGCTTCGTGCAAGTCCCATCGGTCACCGGGTCGCTCGTGATGGTGCCCCTCTCAGACATCATCTTCGACGCCGCGGCGGCATTTAATGACTACTTGTCCGACAGCACGTCCGCAATCGCGGTGCTTTTGTTCGCCACGTTCCCAGCGGTGCAGGCGGTGTCGCTAACGGCTGGGAGCGCAATGCCCAGGAGGCAAGCGATGACCAAAATCTTGAGCCTTGGAGAATTCCTCTGTCATGACGGGATCGACACGATGACGTGTCACGACCATATCCGCAAGCTGCAGGATCAATCACAATCCGCCCGGCTGCAGCACATTCCAAACCGCCCACTGCCCAGTGGGTCCAGCGCCTTGTGTGCACCAGGCGTGCGTTCGACGTGCGAGCACGGATCGGCAGTGCGGGGCGATCCGCCTGTCGCTGGGCACGCAGGCCCTCTGCGGCGTGTATCTCGCGGCCCAGCTCGTCCCGCGACAGGCGGAACGCGATAACGGCATGGTCGGACATGCTGGAAAGCGTGCGATGGCCGGAGCAGGGTCAATCCGGCTCATTTCGCGTTTGCGCCATAACCCCGACTCGCCGCGACAATATAGGCACGACACCATGCCACGACGACGATGGCCTGCCGCATTGGCGTTGATCATCCTGGTGTTCGCCGGCTACCGCATGGTCGACGGCTCGTCGACGTTTCATGCCTGCCTGCACGACCACAAGCACGACGCCGCCTATGCCAGCCTGTACAACACCGGACCCATCACCAGCCGGGTCACCCGACTGCGCTTGCAGACGGCGTGCCTCGTGCAGGACGCCGCCCGCCGCATCAATGGGCTGGGCTTCTGATCGCGTTATGTCGTGCGTGGCCCAACCCCTCATCCCAAGCTATCCTCAGCCAGACTGACCCACGGAAGCCAGGCACAGTGCGTCTCACCGAGCTGCTGCTCTTCCTCACCCCGTTCGCGCTCCTCGTCGTCTGGCGTCTCACCGCTGGCGTCGGCGGTCCGCCGCGTGCCCTGCTGGTTGCGGCGGCCGGCGCTCTCGGCCTGCTCGCCGTGCTTCTCGCCTGGTACAGCCAGCACAACGCCCTGCCGCCCAGCGCCACCTATGTTCCGGCCGAGGTGCAGGATGGTCACATCATTCCGGGCCACGCCGGCCCGCGCACCCCATGAGCGATATCACTGCATCCGAACCGCCGGCGCTTCGCATCGACCCGCCCCGCTTCCTACGCGGCGCCGTGCTCACGCGCCTGTTCGCGCTGCTGCCGGAAGCCCGCGTGGTCGGCGGCGCGGTGCGCGACGCGCTCGCCGGCCGGCGCAGTGCCGACATCGATCTGGCCAGCCCGTTGCCGCCGCAGGAAGTCACGCACCGCCTGCGCGAGGCCGACATCCGCGTGGTTCCCACCGGCCTCGCGCACGGCACCGTCACCGCCGTGCTGCGCGGCCATCCCATCGAGATCACCACGCTACGGCGTGACGTCGCCACCGACGGCCGCCACGCCGAGGTGACATTCACCGACGATTGGCGCCAGGACGCGGCGCGGCGCGACTTCACCATCAACGCGCTGTCGATGGCGCCGGATGGCGCGGTGTATGATTATTTCGGCGGTGTGGCGGATCTAAAGGCCGGCATCGTCCGTTTCGTCGGCGACCCGGCCCAGCGCATCGCCGAGGATTATCTGCGCGTCCTGCGCTATATGCGCTTTTATGCCCGTTACGCCTCGGCCCCGCCCGATGCGGCCGTACGCGCTGCGTTGCGCGATGCCGTCCCCCGCCTCGACCGGCTGTCGGCCGAACGTGTCTGGTCCGAGCTGCGGCAGATCCTCGGTACGCCCGATCCAACACGGGCAATCGCGCTGATGGCGGAGCTCGGTATCCTCGCAGCCGTGATCCAAGAGGGCACCGACCCATCACATCTTGCCCGCCTGGTCGCCGCGCGCGCGCCCGCCGATCCGCTGCAGCGCCTGGCCGCGCTGCTCACCGGGGACGTGGAGGCCATCGCCGACCGGCTGAAACTGTCAGGCGAGGAACGTCGCCGCTTGCTCGCCTTGCGGGCCACCCCATTGGCCAGTCCCGGCGACGACGATGCCGCGCTGCGTCGCCTGCTCGCCGACCACGACCGTGCGGCGCTGATCGACCGTACTTGGCTTGATGGCGAGGCAACGAAAGCCTGGACCACGCTGCGGACCCGCCTGGCTGGTCTACCGCAGCCGGTCTTCCCGTTGGAGGGGCGCGATGTGGTCGCCCTGGGCGTGTCCCCCGGTCAGCGCGTCGGCGCCTTGCTGCGTACAACCCGCGCCTGGTGGCTGGCGGGCGGCTGCGTCGCCACGGCGGAGGCGTGTCGGCGGGAGGTGCTGCGCCATCTCGTGGGCTGAGGTGGATGCCCTCCCAGGCCGCCATCCCGGGCCTTTCTGTCCGACTTCCGGCAAATTCCCACCAACTTCGCCCAATCCGTCCCCATCCCGCGTTGCTCATTGGCCCCGCCGATTGTAGCGTCCGGCCGTCAGTAGGTATCCGGATCCTCATCACAGATGCTCGCCCGCGTGTTCCTGGCCGCCGTGGTGTTGCTCGGCGCGTCGATCGCATGCGCCGCGGCGCGGGATCTCGCGATCGTCTCGCGCGGCTCCGGCTCGGTCGAGCCGTTGCGTCGCGTCTTCGTGCAGCCCTTCGTCGGCGCCACCGACATCCCCGTCCACCAGGAAAGCTGGGACGGTGGCATCGACGCGCTGGAATCCCACCTCAAGGCGCCGAACAACGAGTGGGACCTGGTCGAGCTGCGCGGGGACGAGCTGGCCGCCGCCTGTACTGACGGGCTGCTGGAAAAGCTGGATTTCAGCGCGATCGGCGGCAAGGACCATTATCTGCCGCCGGCGGTCAGCGATTGCGGCGTTGGTGCCACCACCAGCAACATCGTGCTGGCCTGGGATCGCGACAAATTCCCCGCCACCCCCACCTGGTCGGATTTCTGGGACATCGCCAAATACCCCGGCAAGCGGGGCCTGTTTAAAGGCCCGCGCGGCAATCTGGAGATCGCCTTGATCGCCGACGGCGTCGCCCCGGCCGATGTCTACAAGGTGCTGGCCACCGCAGACGGCGTCGATCGCGCCTTCCACAAGCTCGACCAGCTCAAGCCCTATATCGTCTGGTGGCAGACCGGCGAGGAGGCCGAACATATCCTCGCCTCCGGCGACGTGTTGATGACCAGCGCGCCATCCAATCGCATCGCCATCGCCGCGCGCAGCCTCCCGCGCAATTTCGGTATGCAGTGGACCGCCAGCCTGAACGACATCCGCTACTGGGCGATCGTCAAGGGCAGCCCCAACCTGCGTCAGGCCACCCAGTTCCTGTATTTCGCCGGCACCCCGGCGATCGAGGGGCGGCTGCTCGATGTCGCCGGCAACAGCGGTCTGGCCAAGGCCGTCAACGACTTGCTATCGCCCGATCTGGTGGCCATTTCGCCCACCAGCCCCGCCAATCTCGGCGCCGCGGTGCGCTTCGACGGTGGGTTTTGGCGCGAGAACATGGCGAAGCTCGGGCCACGGTTCGATGCCTGGCTGGCACAGCACTGAGACCGCCAGCGCGGGCCTGAAGATCGAGCAGCGCGGCAGCGACACCGTCCTGATCTTTGCCGGGCGGCTGGACGCCGAAGGCGCGGGATCTCTGTGGCATAACACGCTGCACGCCGCCGGTCGCGCCCACGCTCTGCCACTGCGCTTCGATCTTTCCGCCGTCAGCGCCTGCGATATGACCGGTGCGGCGATGCTGCTGGCGGCCGAGCGCGCGCACGGCACGCCGGTCCCGATCGATGGCGCCGATCCGCGCGTTACCGCGCTGCTGCACCGCGCCCGTCCGGCGAGTGTTGAGGCCGCCCCGCCCAAGTCCGCGCCGGGTCGCAGCATCGGCGGCCATTGCGTTGCCGGCCTCACCGCGGTGGGCGACGGCATCGCCTTCCTGGGCGAGGCGCTGGTGGCCGTGCTGCGCCTGCCCACGCGGGGCCGTATGCTGCGCGGCGCCGATCTGCTGCGCTATGCCGACCAGGCCGGCGTCCGCGCCGTGCCGCTGGTGATGCTGCTTGGCTACCTCATGGGTATGATCCTGGCGTTCCAGTCGGCGATCCCCATGCGGCAATATGGCGCCGACCTGTTCGTCGCCAATCTGGTCACCATCAGTCTGCTGCGCGAGCTGGGGCCGCTGCTGTCCGCGGTGATCCTGGCCGGGCGCACGGGCTCGGCCTTCGCCGCCGAGATCGGCACGATGAAGGTGAATCAGGAGATCGACGCGCTGACCACCATGGGTCTCGATCCGATGACCATGCTGGTGCTGCCGCGCCTGATCGCGGTGATGGCGGTGTTGCCGGCACTCGCCATGACGCTCGACATCGCCGGCCTTGCCGGCATGGTGACGGTGCTGCGCTGTTTCGGCTTTCCGTTCGCGGCGATCATGCATCAGGTGCAAGCGGCAGCCACGATCACCGACCTGTTCGGCGGGCTGTTCAAGGCGGTCTGCTTCGGCGCGGCGATCGCCGCGATCGGCTGCCGCGCCGGGATGGGCACCGGCTACGGCCCGCGCGCCGTCGGCCTGTCCGCCACCGCCGCCGTGGTCGGCGGCATCATCTCCACCATCGCGCTCGATGGGGTGCTGGCGCTGTTGTTCTACCGGTTGCACCTGTGACCATCCCGCCGACCGTCCTGCCAGCCATCGACCCCCCGCCGATCGTCCAGGTGAGCGGCGTCGGCCAGCGCTTTGGCACGCGCATCATCTTCCGTGACGTGTCGTTCAGCGTCGCGGCCGGCGAGGTGTTCGTCATCCTCGGCGGCTCCGGCTGCGGCAAGTCCACCCTGCTGAACCAGATGATCGGCCTGCTGCCGCCGACCGCGGGCGATATCGACATCGCCGGCCAGCGCATCACCGGCAAGCACGGCGCCGCTGGCCGGCACGCGTCACAGCGCAGTTTTGGTGTGATGTTTCAATCCGGCGCACTGTTCGGCTCGATGACCCTGCTGCAGAACGTCATGTTGCCGCTGCAAATGTTCACGAATCTGCCGGAGGACGGCTGCGAGGCCGTGGCGCGGGTGAAACTGGGTCTGGTCGGCCTCGGCCATGCCGTGACGCTGATGCCCGCCGAGATTTCCGGCGGCATGGCCAAGCGCGCCGGCATCGCGCGGGCGATGGCGCTCGACCCGCACATCTTGTTCCTGGATGAGCCGTCGGCGGGCCTCGATCCGGTCACCTCGGCCGGGCTGGATCGATTGATCCTTGACCTGCGAGCCGACCTTGGGGCGACCTTTGTCGTGGTGACCCACGAGCTGGCCTCGATCCTGACCATCGCCGACCGCTGTCTGATGCTGGACGCGGCGGCGCATCCGGACTCCGGTGGCGTGATCGCCATGGGCGATCCCAGGACGTTGCGCGACACCAGCACCGATCCGAAGGTGCACGCCTTCTTCCACCGTGAAACGCTGGAAGCGGCATGAACGACAGCCGCGCCGCCTTCCTGCGCGTCGGCCTGCTGGTCGTCGCCGGCATCGGCCTGGTGATCGGCCTGATATGGTTTTTCGGCGGCGCGCGCCTGGCCCATGGCACGCTGTATGAGAGCTACTTCCGCGAGTCCGTCCAGGGGCTGGAGGTTGGTGCGCCGGTGAAATATCGCGGCGTCACCGTCGGGCGTGTCACCGAACTCGGCCTGGTCAGCGCCGAATACGGCAGCCGCAACGCACCGGTTCAGATTGACCGTCAGACGTATCGGCTGGTCTTCGTCCGCTTCGTCGTGGACCGCACGCTGATCGGTCAGGTGCCCGACACCGAGGCGGCGGTGAAACTAGGCCTGCGCGTGCGCCTGGCAACGCAGGGCATCACCGGGCTGACCTATCTTGAGCTGGATTTCGCCGACCCGGTACAATACCCGGTCCAGCAGGTGCCGTGGAGGCCACACAACGACTACATCCCGTCGATGCCCAGCACATTGTTGCAGGTGCAGAACGCCGCCACTCAGTTCCTGGCCAAACTGAACAAGCTGGACATCGACACACTCGCCACCTCGCTCAACGGGTTGATCACCGATACGCGCGAGAACCTCGCCCACGGCGACCTGCATCGAGCCCTGGCGGACGCGTCGGTGCTGTTGCGCACCCTAAACGATGCCGTGCAACGGGCCGATCTGCCGGCGCTGACCGCCAATCTGGGACAGACCTCGACCTCGCTGCGGACGCTGGCGGACAGCCGCGATTTGCACCACACGCTGGCCAACGCGGCCGAGATCAGCGACCGCCTGGCCGCCTCCAGCGCGCAATTGCAGACCCTGATCACGGGACTGCAAGCCGCCACACGGCGCGTCGACAACACCGTGGGCGACCTGCAGCAGGGACTGTTGCCGATCCTGCGCGACGCCCAGGCCACAGTTGCCAATTTGCGCGACACCACCGACGAGTTGCGGCGCTATCCGGCGCAAATCCTGCTTAGCTCGCCACCGGAACGGACGCGGGAGCCGGCGAAATGATACGGCGACACATGATGCGGCGAGAAATGATGCGGGGGGGGATGGTCGGCGGCCTGGTGCTGACGGCGCTGAGCGCGGCCGGCTGCAGCGTGTTGCCCAGCCAGGCCTATCTGCAGCGCCGTGACTGGCCGCTTTCAGTGTCGCGGCCGCAGGCGCTGCCGTCCCGGCGCGGCGGGCGCATCCTACTGGCGCGCACCGTTCAGGCCGGCCCCGGATTGGAAGGGCGCGGCCTGCGCACGCTGGAGCAGGACGGCAGCGAGCACACATCCTTCTATGAGCAATGGGCGGTGCCCCCGGCCGAGGCGGTTGACGATGACCTGCGCCGCTGGCTGGCCGCCTCGGGCCTGTTCGGCGCGGTCGTCGCCCCCGGGAGCCGGCTGCAGGCCGACCTGGTGCTGGAAGGGGAACTGACCGTCCTGCACGCGGATCTGGGGAATGGCACCGCGCAGGCGGCGCTGGCGCTGGTGTTGATCGATCAGCACCCGACGCCGGCGCGCGTGTTGCTGCAACGGACCGAAACCGCCTCGGTCAAGCTCGACGGCACCGACACGCCAGCGCAAGCGCATGCCCAGGTGGCGGCGGTGGAAGCCGCGCTGCGCCAGACCGAAGCCGATATCGCCGCCGCGCTCGGCCCGTGACAGACGACACGAAACAGTGCAACTGGCGCGCCCGCGCACGCCACCTATCTACAGCTACGTTGACCCACATGACCGCCAGGACGCCCGGGCCTGGGGCGATCCGCCGTTGGAGACCAATCATGCGCTGCCCGCCTGCCACCACGCCCACCGGACGCGGGCCGCATTCGCGTTTCACGCGCAAGACTGCCGGCGCGAGCCCCAAGCTGCTCGGCGCCGGCGCCGCCGTCGTCTTGCTGGTATGCGTCCCGCTGGCCCGCGCTGCGGATCGAGCCCCGCAAATGGCGGCACCACCACCGCAGATGGCCGCGCATCGCGCGCTGTACACCCTGACGCTCGACAACAATGCCACCGCCAGCAGCACCACCAGTGATGTGATCGGTGCGACCGGCACCATGGGCTACGAGGTGCTCGATGCCTGCGACGGCTGGGCGACACACCAGCAGCTCGACATGGTGGTGACCAACGCCGACGGGCAGAACGTCCACATGGTGTCCGACTACACCACCTGGGAATCCAAGGACGGGCTGAGCTTCCGCTTTCACACCCGCCAAACCACTGATGACGACGTCACCAGCCAGGAAGACGGCGACGCGAAGCTCAACGGCTCCGGCGGGGCGGGCGTGGCGCATTACACCAGCCCGAAGGAGATGACGAAGGTGCTGCCCGTGGGCACGCTGTTCCCGATGGCGCACACCGAGGCGCTGCTGGCCGCCGCGCGGGCCGGCAAGAAATTCATCACCCTGCCGCTGTTCGACGGCACCTCGGACGACGGCGCCGAGGACAGTTCGATCGTCGTGATCGACGCCAAGCCGCCGACCGCCTCGGCGTATCCGATCCTGTCGACACTGGCCAGCGCGCGGGTGCATCTGGCGTTCTTCGAGCGCACGCCGAATTCGACATTGCCGGACTACGAGGTGACGATGCGGTATTGGGAGAACGGCATCGCCGATGATCTCGTAATGAATTTCGGTGATTTCGTCATGGATGCGAAACTGAAGGATCTGAAGCCGCAGCCGCACCGCTGCTGACGGTCGCATGTAACCTCTCCCACGAGCGGGAGACGCGATGCTGCTACCCGCCGCTGAAGCCCCGCCCGCGCGTCACCACCTTGTCGCCGAACCGCGCTCGTAACGCGTCGATCGCCGACTGTGCCGCCGCCAGGCGCGGCGTGTCGGTATCCGCCAGATCGCCTTTGTCCGCCTCGTCCTGCGGCACCAGCGTGCTGGCGCCGATGCCGATCAGCCGAAACGCCGTGCCCGTCGCTTCCCGCTGCAACAGCGCATGTGCCGCGGCGAACAACCGGTCCGGCAGCACTGTCGGCGTCGGCAGCCGTTGGGTGCGCGTGCGCAACGCGAAATCCGCGGTCTTCAGCTTCAACACCACGCCCGCCGCGGCGAATTCGCTTTCGCGCAGGCGGCGCCCGAGTTTCTCCGACATCCGCCACAAATGCCGAGCCAGGTCATCAAGCCGGGTGAGATCGCGGTCGAAGGTGGTCTCGGCGCTGATCGATTTCGTTTCGCGCACGGGGTCCACCACCCGCGCGTCCTCGCCGCGCGCCCGCCGCACCAACGCCGGCCCATCCTCCCCCAGACGCTGCAGCGCCTCGCGGTCGGTCAGCGCCTGCAACTGGCCCAGCCGGGTGATACCCAGCGTCTCCAGCTTGTGCGCGAACTTGGCGCCGACGCCCGGTAACAGCCGCACCGATTCCGGCGCCAGCAGGCTCGCCGCCTCGGCTGTGCCGATCACCGCGAAGCCGCGCGGCTTGTTGCGCTCCACCGCGATCTTCGCCAGTAGCCGGTTCGGTGCCAGTCCGATCGAGACTGTCACGCCCACGGTCCGTTCCACCTCCAGCGCGAACCGCGCCAGCATCACCGCTGGCGGCGCGCCATGCAGCGTCTGCGTGCCAGCCAGGTCCAGCACCGCCTCGTCGATCGACATCGGCTGCACCATCGGTGTCAGCTTTTCCATCAGCGCCCGAATCTGCCGCGAGGCGGCGACGTATTTGCTGAAATCCGGCCGGATCACCACCGCATCCGGGCACAGTTTCAACGCCTTGAACATCGGCATCGCGCTGCGCACGCCCGACAACCGTGCCACATAGCACGCGGTGCTGACCACCCCGCGCACGCCACCGCCCACGATCACCGGCTTCGTCGCCAGCTCCGGCCGATCGCGCTTCTCCACCGAGGCATAGAACGCATCGCAATCCATATGCGCGATGGTCAGGTCCAGGAGTTCCGGGTGAGAGATGATTCGGTGGCCACCGCAACGCGTGCACCTGCCGGCCGATTGCTGATCACTGACGACCGATCCGCAATCGCGGCAGAGCGCGGGTGCGATCATCTCAGTGGCACAATCCCCGGCAGCGCGCGCACCCGGCTCACCCAGGCCTGTACGTCGGGCCAGCGGGCGAGATCGAAGCCGCCCTCATCCGCCATATGGGTATAGGCAAACAATGCGAGGTCTGCGACGCTTGGCCCGGCATCGGTCAGCCAAGCGTGCCCGTTCAGGCGTTGCTCCATTACGCCCAACGCACGCTCGCCACCCACGCGGCATTGCTCCAGACGTGCTGCGTCGGCCTCGGCCGGGCGCAGGTAACTGATGATGTTGCGCGCCACCGCGATATACGGCTCGTGGCTGTACTGTTCGAAGAACAGCCATTGCAACACCCGCGTGCGCGCCAGCCCGGGCGCCGGCAGCCAGCCTGTGCCCTCGGCGAAATGGCACAGGATCGCGTTCGACTCGATCAGCATCGTGCCGTCGTCCAGCTCGACCGCCGGCACCTTGCCCACCGGATTGCGGGCGAGGAACGCCGGCGTGCGCGTCTGTCCCGCATTGGCGTCCACCTCCACCCAGCGGAAATCCCGCCCGGTCAGCCGCAGGATCTGCGCCGCCTTCCAGCAATTGCCGGACACCGCCATGCCGTAGACCGTGATCATGCGCCCGCTCTCCACGACGCCCCGCCGCAGCCACCATCATGTCACGGCAGGTGGCAATGGTATCAGGCAAGAAATTTTAGCCCCAGATGCACACACACGAACACAGATAGAAACCGTGCCCCCTCGCCCGGCTCGGGCGTGAGCGCAATTCATCAATCAGCCAAGCCAACACGCAATCAACCATTCGTCCCGATATATCAATCGGCACCTTCCCATCTGCGTTCATCTGTGGCCAAAATTTCTTACCTAAACCCCCATATCACGATCGATGGTGGCGCCGGCGATACAATCGATGCGTGTGTTTCGAGCGATCCTGCGCTGACCCTTCAATATTGTGGAAGTTCTGCGCCGTATTGATCAGCGCCAGATGCGAGAAGGCCTGCGGGAAATTCCCCAGTTGCCGCCGCCCAATCGGATCGTACTCCTCCGCCAGCAACCCCACGTCGTTGCGGGCAGTCAGCAGGCGTTGGAACAGCGAGCGCGCATCGTCATGCCGGCCCTGCAACAGGTAGTTGTCCACCAGCCAGAAGCTGCATGCCAGGAACGCACCTTCCCCGGGCGGCAAACCATCCGTTCCTGTCCCGGTATCATACCGCAGCACCAACCCGTCCCGCAGCAGCTCGCGCTCGATCGCCGCGATCGTCGCTGTAACCCGCTTGTCATCCGGCGGCAGGAAGCCCACGAGCGGAATCAGCAGCAGGCTCGCATCCAGTGTGCCGCCGCCATAATATTGCACGAAACTGTTGCGCGTCGTGTTGAAACCCATCTCGCAGACCTGCTGGTGGATCGCGTCCCGCACGCCGCGCCAGCGGTCCAGCGGCGCCTCCATGCTGAACTCCTCGGCCGACCGCACCGCGCGGTCGAATGCGACCCAAGCCATGACCTTCGAGTGGGTAAATTGGCGCCGCCCGCCGCGCACCTCCCAGATACCCTCGTCGGGCTGGTCCCAGATTTTCTCCAGATGCGCGATCAGCGCCCGTTCCAGGTCCCAGCTCGCATCATCCGCCTCCAGCCCGGCATGCCGCGCGACATACAGCGCATCGAGCACCTCGCCGTAGACATCGAGTTGGATCTGCCCGGCGGCGGCATTGCCAACGCGCACCGGCATGGAGCCCGCGTGACCGGGCAGCCATGGCACCTCGTATTCCGCCAGCCGCCGTTCACCCGCGACGCCATACATGATCTGCAGATCGTCCGGGTTGCCGGCCACCGCACGCACCAGCCATCCGCGCCAGGCCTGTGCTTCGCCCAGGAAACCCGCATGGATCAGCGCGTACAGCGTGAAGGTGGCATCGCGCAGCCAGCAATACCGGTAATCCCAGTTGCGTGGACCGCCCAGTTGTTCCGGCAGCGAGGTCGTGGGGGCGGCGACGATGCCGCCGGTCTCATGATGTGCCAGCGCCTTCAACGTGATCAGGGAACGCAACACCGGCTCGGACCATTCTCCGTGCGGCTTGAACACCTGGCGCCACTCGGCCCAGAACGCATCGCAATCCGCGATCGCGTCGGCCGCCGCCAGCACGGAGGGTGCCGGGCGATAGGACCGAGACCAGCTCAGGGTGAAACCGACCTCCTCCCCGGCAGCCACGGTGAATTCGCCGCGCGTGCGCATATCCTCCCCGCGCAGCTCGATCGGGCTGTCCAGCAGCAGCCGGTTGGGGCCGGCAACGAGGGCCAGCCGGCCATCGTCCTGACGTGAGACCCAGGGCACCACCGATCCATACTCGAAACGTGCCACCAGCTCGGTCCGCATCGTCATGCGTCCGCGCACACCGCGCACCATGCGCGCGATCTCGCTGACGTCACCGCGGCGCGTCATGCAGTCGACCAGGCAGACCGTACCATCGTCGGTTTCGAACGTGGTTTCCAGCACCAGCGATCCGGGGCGATAGCGCCGCGTGACACGCGGTTCCGCTTGTGGCGCGATCAGCCAGCGCCCATGATCCGCCGTGCCCAGCAGGGCGGCGAAGCAGGCGGCGCTGTCGAAGCGCGGCGCGCACAGCCAGTCGATCGAGCCGTCGCGTCCCACCAGGGCCGCGGTCTGGCAATTGCCGATGATGGCGTAGTCTTCGATCCGATTCGGCATCGTGTGGCCGCCCGCGCTAATTGGCCGGCCACAACCAGGCCGCTCCCCGCACGCCCGAGGAATCGCCATGCCGGTTCTTCAGCACCGGCGTGGTGATCACATCGCTGAACGCGTGTCGTGGCAGCAGTCTCGGCAGCTCGGCATACAGATGGTCCATATTGGAAAGGCCGCCGCCTAGAACAATCGCATCGGGATCGAGCAGGTTGATCACCTGCGCCAGTCCACGCGCCAGCCGGTCGGCATGCCGGGCCAACGCCGCGCGCGCCCGGGCCTCGCCCGCCGCAGCCCGCGCCGGCAGCGCACTGGCATCCTGCGCTGCCGGCCCGTCGCAATCCCGCGCCAGCGCCGGCCCCGCCACCCAGGTCTCCAGGCAGTTCCACTTGCCGCACCAGCAATGATGACCCGGCAGCTCCTCCGGCCGCAGCCACGGCAGCGGGTTGTGCCCCCATTCGCCGGCCACGCCATGCGGCCCGCGATGCACCTGCCGACCGACCACGATGCCACCGCCGCACCCGGTGCCCAGAATCACCCCGAACACCACCCGATGCCCCGCCCCCGCGCCATCGGTTGCCTCCGACAGCGCGAAGCAGTTGGCGTCGTTCTCCACCCGCACCTCGCGCTCCAGCAGCGCGCTCAGGTCGCGATCAAACGGGTGGCCGATCAGCTCGGTGGAATTGGCATTCTTCACCAACCCCGTCGCCGGGCTGATCACCCCCGGAATCCCCACCCCGAGACTGCCCCGAACCCCCAGCGCCGCCTCCGCCTCGCGCACCAGCGCGGCGATATTGGCCAATGAGGCGCGATAGTCGCGTGGCGTCGGCGCGCGATGGCGGTAGCGTTCCACGCCATCCGGATCCAGCACAATGATCTCGGTCTTGGTCCCGCCCAGGTCGATCCCAACCCGATGATGGCTCACCGTCCGCACGCCGTCGTGAGCCTCAGCAACGCGCAATCCATCCCGCCAATCCCGATAAAAACCCGCAAAACTCTACGGTGAACGTGGGAATCGGGAAACCGTACTGCCCCCCGCCGGCGGAGTCTCGTCTATTTGAACCACCGACGTTCATCAAACCGACACAGGGACTAGACCGGTGCGGCATTCAGCGGCAGGTTGGGGCACCGGAGATCGCTGAGCGGACCAACGCGCGATGGCGTATGAATATCCAACGACGGCCGGGGTGCTTCGCTTGCACCGGGA
>Ga0210386_10001497_pt1 | contig 20832 bp, 20 predicted proteins | sample IncBWH32OmetaG_FD_160091 | JGI IMG/M metagenome (GOLD analysis project Ga0210386, IMG submission 160091) | Forest soil microbial communities from Barre Woods Harvard Forest LTER site, Petersham, Massachusetts, United States - Inc-BW-H-32-O ...
AACCACAAGATCGCAGCCAATCAACCATCGTGCGGCCAAGCATTGCTGCGGTATTTCCCGGGTGCATACGACACGCACAGCGGCGAACCGCGAGGCGAGCTTGCTGTTGGGGCCTTCGCGCCAGGTGACCCCGCCGCCAGGCCCGTTTTGGAAGGCCCAGCGCCAGTTGCTTGGCCGAGATCGGCTGATGCTCGCCGTCGCGGCGGACCGAAGACGTGGGGCGTCCGCGCCCGCTCCATATGCTTCGGCGGCAACGGTTCCACGCCAGGCGGCCACAAGCTGATGACGGACTGGATGCCGACGACATATGCAAGAGCCATCTCAGTGACGCCATCGTGCGCGCCTGTAAAGACGCATGGAACTTTCTCGTCAACGATCCAGAACGCATCGTATCAATCGGAACCAGACACTGGGCATCGGTCGATGGTTAGGGCCCCTGGTATTACAGGCAGGAATCCGGGATACTGCGGCACGTCACCTCATCGACAACAGCTGGACCTTCGCGAATTCGAGGGCAAGGAAGTCGATCATCGCACGCACCTTCGCGGCAAGCAGGCGGCGTGACGAATAGACCGCATGGATCGGCAACCGCGTCGGCTCGTATTGCTCCAGAATGACCCGGACCAACCCGCGTTCGATCTCATCCGAGAACAACCAGACCGGTAGCACCGCGATACCGGCGCCGCCGATCACCGCCTCGCGCACGGCTTCGGAATTGTCGGCGCGGAACCGGCCACTGACATCAACCTGCACCGGTCCATCGCTGCTGTCGAAGTGCCAGCGCTGGCCGGTCGCCAGGCGCGTGTAGATCACGCAGTCATGGCAGGCGAGTTCAGCCGGGGTAGCGGGGATGCCCCGTCCTTCCAAGTACGAGGCGGCAGCCACCGTCACCCGTCGCGTCATGCCGATCGGCCTGGCGATCAACGATGGATCCGCCAGATCACCCACGCGGATCGCAAGATCCAGGCCCTCGCCTACCAGGTCGACGAAGGCATCGTTCATCACCAGGTCGACGTTGACGTCCGGGTAGTGGTCGAGGAAGGTCGGTATGCGCGGCGCCACATGGAGGCGGCCGAACGCAACCGGTGTGCCCAGGCGCAGCAATCCGCTCGGTTCACCACGGCGACGCCCAACGCTGCTTTCCGCCTCGGCCACGGCCTCCAGCGCGTCGCGCGTCCGTTCGTAGAACGCCCGGCCATCGTCGGTCAGCGTCAGGGCACGGCTGGACCGGTTCAGCAGCCGCACCCCAAGATGGGTCTCCAGCGCGGCGATCGTGCGGCTGATCGTCGGTTGCGAGGTACTGTTTTCCCGCGCGACCGCGGTGAAACCACCGGTTTCCACGACCCGCGCGAACAGCCGCATTCCAGATAAAAGGTCCATCGCGCCCCATCAATACGCCCAGCGTATCGCTATTATCTATATCCTAGGTATTTGGTGCCACTAATGCATAGACGATACTTACGCGCGTGTCGGCAGGAGCATGGGATGCATCGAGCCGCGCAGCGCGTGTTTGCGGTTGCGGCGCCGGGGTACCGGTCGCGATCGGCGGTGTACCTTGAAAGGAAGCCCGTATGATCCGCTTCTATTTCCATCCCACGCCGAACCCGGCGAAGGTCGCATTGCTGCTCGAAGAAGCCGGCATCGCTTATGAAACGATCCCGGTCGATACCAGCAAGGGTGAGCAGCATATGGGGGACTTCCGGGCGATCAATCCGAACGGCAAGGTGCCCGCGATCGTCGACACCGATGGTCCCGGCGGCCGACCGGCCCGCGTCTTCGATTCAACCGCGATCCTGCTTTATCTCGCTGAGAAGACGGGCAAGTTCCTCGGCAAGCCGGAGGGCCGTCCCGAACTGCTCTCTTGGCTGTTGTTCATCGCCTCCGGATTGGGGCCGTTCTCCGGTCAGGCCGTCCACTTCCAGTTCGCTGCGCCGGAACGTCTCGGTTACGCGGTGAACCGCTACCGCCGCGAAGCCGAGCGGCACTACCAGGTGCTGAACGACCACCTCGCCGGCCGCGATTTCATCGTCGGTGACAGCTACACCATCGCCGACATGTCGGCCTGGGGATGGCTGGACCGTGCCGCACGCGTGCTGAAGAACGAAGCCGATCCGCTGGCTGCCTATCCCAACCTGAAGCGGCTCTTTCTGGCGGTTGATGCGCGGCCGGCGGTTGCCCGAGCGCGTGCCGTCGGCAAGGATCACGACTTCAAGAAGTTGGGCGACGAGGAGAGCAAGCGCGCCCTGTTCCCCTCGAACTATCCGCCGGCGTGAGAAGCATGACCGAGGACCTCGAGGGCGAGAGGAGACTGCGGTGACCCGACTGTCCGATTTGCCACCGGCTCAGGCCAAGCGTCTGGCCGAAATCGAATGCCCCACATTCGCGACGACACCCTTCGTGTCAGGCCCACCGCTGTCACGGCGGAAGATCGCGATCGTGTCCTCAGCCGGTTTGTTCCGACGCGATACCGAACCGTTTCGCGGCCGCGATTCCGACTATCGGGTCGTTCGCGGCGGCATCGCGTGGGAAGACCTGCTGACCAGCCATATCTCGGTAAATTTCGATCGCACCGGGCTGCAGGAAGATTGGAATGTTGCATTCCCATTGGACCGGATGCGGGAGCTGGCGGCGGAGGGCGTGATCGGCACGCTCGCCGACGCCCATTATTCATTCATGGGCGCAGCCGATCCGCTGGGGATGGAGCCGCACGCACGCGAGCTTGCCGGTCGCCTGAAGCAGGAAGAGGTGGATTCCGTCCTGCTGACCCCTGTCTGACCCGTCTGCACGCGCGCCGTGAGCGCGCTCGGACACTATCTGGAAGAGGAAGGCCTGGCGACGGTCTCCATCAGCTTGATCCGGCCGCAGACCGAGAACACCAGGCCTCCGCGCGCGCTGTGGGTGCCGTTTGAGTTGGGGCGTCCGTTCGGTCCACCCGACGATCCCGTGTTCCAGCGGCGCGTCTTGCTGACGGCCCTGCAATTGCTGGAGCGAACGGACGGTCCAGTGCTGCTGGAGGATTTCCCTGACGACGATCCGCGCCGGCGGCCTGATCCTGGCTGGCGGCCTCTGCTGGTATCGGCCCGCACCGGTGCGGGCGATAGCGCGTTACTCGCTGATGATATGGAGGCGGAGGTGCTGGCACTGCGTGGCGCACATGATCGTTGGGTCGCGCAGTATCGCCGGACCACGGTCGGGGTCAGCCGATTGGCGATCGCGGACGCCGCCCGTTACGTCGCCGAATGGCTTCGCGGAAACAATCCTGAGAGTCAGCGTGCGGGCTTCTCCGCTCCGTTGATGCTTCGCTTCGCGATCGACGATCTGAAGGCGTATGCCCTGGAAGCGGCGGCCGCGGGGTCGACCAGACCGTCGAGTAAGCAACTAAATGACTGGCTGTGGAACGAAACGGCGATAGGCTTAGCAATTCACGCGCTGCGGGCCGCGCTCCTGAACGCTGAGGATCAGCGCCTCAGGCTGATCGCCGAGAATTTTATCGTTCCCGGTGCTCGGGTCCGCGCCTCGGGATGAGGCACCGCGCCAATGGGCGGAATTGACTGCCTGGGTAATATACGAGCCGGCCTTCCAGGAAGGAGTATCTACTAATCGCTGTTGGATAATCCAAAGCAGCCGTTTCGGATTCGACCTATTGTGTTCTCTAGTGAGTCAACTCTCGCCATTGTGGATTGTGTCCAAACTGGTCGTGGAGTGCTGATTCGTGCCATTCCTCGATTGCGACGGCATTCGTTACCCGATAAGCGACGCCAATGCGGCGCGGTGCAGTCGTGCGCTTCCGTAGGCCTGCCTTCACCTGGGGTCAATGTTGCACGCGACTTTACAGCCATCGGCCCTGGCCCCTCCTTTGATAGGCGGTCGATGGCGGCTCCCACAGAGCATTTACGCTCGCCGAACGAGCGTAGGCGGTCAGCGCCGCAAACAAAGCGAGCGTATCGCGGCCTTCATGCGCGTGGCACGCGGACCGCGATCCGCCCGTTCACCGTTGGTGACGCCGTATCGGACGCCAGCCGGCGACGGCGCCCTGTTCCGAACGGAGCCGGCTTATGCGCCTGGCAGGTGATCGCGCAGCAGCCGATTGAAGCCTCCGCCCGCTCCTCCGGAAAGAAGATGCGTGCGCCCTCCAACTCGACCGGCGGCTTTGCTCCCGGGATCGTTTCGGTGAGCCAATGCGCCCATTTCACCGGAAAATAGACGTCGTCTGTGCCCCAGACGATGAGGGTTGGTGCCCGCAATGCACGCAGCTGTGACTCGATCTGGCGCGTGTGCTTGTTATCGAAAACCACGACGAACCGCTGGAGGTCGCGTGTGCGCTGATCGGTTCTCACCGGTGGGCGAAGATACGTCTCAATATCTTCGTCCGTGACCGTTTCCGGCCGTTCGTAAGCTGGCCCAAGCGCTCCTGGCAAAATGTCTGGCTTTGTCTGTCTGACCCACGTTGGCCTCCTGGTCAGCTGATGGTGAAGCAGTTGCCGAGGGCGCCCGTGGGCATCCGTTATGATAGGGATTCGATCGTTTGCGGGATGGCGCCTCTGGCGTCGCCGTCGGCGGCTAAGCGATGATCCAAATCGCGTCGATCGCGTTGGTCACGCATCAACCCAGCGGATGGGCCCCAGAAAGTCCTTTTTCCCGATATCGACGCCGTTACGGCGGAGGGTGGCGTATGCCGTCGTCAGGTGAAAATAGATGTTCGGAATCGACACCTGCAGCAGGTAATCGTCGCCGCCGATAATCTTGCCTCCCCAAGAGACCTTGCGGTCGGCGGCGCCATCGTATTGTGCTTCGCTCACGCTCTCCGCGAAGGCGACGGTCTTGTGGATACGAGCACGCAGATCGTCGACCGTCTTTTCGGTATCCGCGTGCCGTGGCGGCGTCTGCCCTGAAAGCCAGGCGGCGGCGCCTTTGACATAATCGCATGCGCTTTGAACCTGATAGACGAAATCCTTCATGTCGGGCGTAAGGCGGCTGGTCATCAGGACTCTGACATCGAACTGCCTGGCGGAAGCATGGTGCTCTGCCTGATCAAGCCAGGCCTCGATATTCTTCAAGCCCTGAGCGCATTGTAAAACTATGGGATAATACATGGCGTCACCTCCCGTTTTACGTGGTAAGGGGCGGACGTCATCCGTCCGTATGGTTGGCTGGGCTGAGCGCGCTGCGCCGAAAGCAGCGCACGTGATGATCGTTAACGATGCCCACTGCCCGCACCCAGGCATCGCCGAGGATGGGTCCAACAAACTTGAAGCCGCGCTTCTTCATCGCGATCGAGATCGTTTGCGATAGCGGCGGCGTAGCCGATGGGCATCAGCATATCGCTCCGTTGGGCGTTTACCGGATAACCAGACCGTGCGGCCGCCGGTGAGGGTTGGGCTCCGGCGCGCTACCGGTTATGCCGGCGCAACGACAAAGCCGGCGCGTGGAAAATGCACGCAAACCTCACCGACCTCACGATCACTGCGTCGGATCACGATCTCATGGGCGTCCGAGGCGACCAATTCACCGACAACCGCGTCGCGTCCAGTATCGTCCGGCGTGACGGTCACGGTCTGGCCAGGTTTCCGACCGATGGGATCCCGCGGATCGACGGTCGCCCTGGCGATCGATGTGGCATCCCGTGCTACATCAAGCGCTTGTTGCGCGCTCATTTGGCTTCGGCTGCCATGGCCGACGGCCGCAATGCGCTCAGCCCAGGCCAGAAGCCTCGGAAAGCCGTCGAGCGGCGCCGCCGCCGATCCGAAATTCTGTCGCAAGAACCAAACCGGATGATAGGCGGCGAGATCGGCGAGGCCAGCGGCGGGGCCTCGCAAGAACGAGCGCCCGTCAGCCAGCATCTGATCCAGCCAATCGAAATGCGCGCGCAGCTGATCGAGCAGGTTGGGCACCGCCGCCATCATTGCGATGGGATCGATATTTCGACCGGAGAACCTGGCCCGGTCTTCGAGAAACCCCTCAGGCAACGCGTCGGGTTTCTTCGCGAACAAGATGCCGGCAGCCGGGCTGAAGGTTGTCTTCTCGGCCCACCAGGCAAGCGCGTCGGCTGCGCCGTGGCCGGCCGGATAAAAGCTTGGAGTGGGGTACCGGCGCTCGAGTTCGCGCATGATCAACTGGCTGTCGCAATAGATGTCCGCGCCAATCTGCAGAACCGGCGTCTTGCGATAGCCTCCCGTCAGCGCCGTCAGATTTGGTTTCGGCATGATGATGGGAAGCTCGACCGATGCCCAGGCAAGGCCCTTGAGGCCAAGCCCGGTCCGAACTTTCTCCGAATAGGGAGAGATGTCGTAGTGGTGCAAGATGATGTCGGTCATGGGAGAGATCCTTTAAGAAACTCAGACACGGCCCGCGCCACGGCTTCCGGATGTTCCAACAACAGAAAATGCCCGGCATGGTGTAGATCGACGACCCGCACCCGCTCGCCCACCTGCTCGCGCAGCGCATGCCCATTCCCCGGCGGCGCCGCTTCATCATCGAGCCCCTGGATCACGAGAAGGGGCGCAGTGCCGGCGCTCCACCAATATTCGACGGGTACGTTCCGGCTGGTCGCGAGATGCGCGATATGGACCGCCGGCCAACATTCGACCTGTTCCAGTACCTTGGGATCGGATGCTGGCGAGAGCCAGCGCGCGCCCAGAGTAGTGACGCAATCGCTGCCGTTCATTTTGACCTGCGTCGCATTGCGAAACCCGGTCCCGAGCGGCGTCGAAGGCCCGATGAGCCCACCCGCCGCGAGCAGCGTGATGCTGCGAACCAGCTGTGGCTGATCGATTGCCAGACAGCGGGCGATCCGGTTGCCGAAAGCATGTCCGACCAGGTGCACCGGACCACAGCCGATCGCCTTAATGACGCCAGCGACGTCACCGGCCAGATCGCGCAAGGTCGCGCCGTCGAGAGAACCCCGACTGCCTCCGACACCACGCATATTGATCGAGATCGTCTGGAACCCTCCGGTAACCAGAACGCTTGCGAGATGATCAAAATAGCCGGTGCTACAGCCCGCATTCGCGAGCAACACGACGGGTGCGCCCGAACCGCGAAGTGTGCATTCCAAGGTCGCGTCACCGACGTCGATGGTTCGATGCTGCTGCAATCTAACCTCCGCGTATGCCTGCTTTCGGAACGCGTCTGCGCGCATCGCACTGGTCGTGACCCGCGCGATCGCCCGACGTTCGTGCCCAGGCCGGTTAAGAGAGGGCGATCACCGCCCTGAATTCCTACCGTCAGATGTAACGGAAGGAGGCCGTTATCGCTGGTCAAAACCGGACTCCATCGCCGAAAGGCATTGGGCCTGGGAGTGAGGATGAGTATTATCGTGTCCATGTCATTGGACCTCGCGGAATGCGACCGGGCGCGCCTGGCGCGAGATCCGTCCTATGACGGGCGGTTCTATACCGGCGTTCACACCACCGGTATTTACTGCCGTCCGGTCTGTCCGGTGCGCCCCGCCCGGTCCGCCAACGTTTCGTTCTTTCCGTCGGCCGCGGCGGCCGAAGCGGCGGGTTTCCGTCCCTGCCTGCGGTGCCGGCCTGAGACCGCTCCGTTCTGCGGCGCATGGATCGGCAGCAGGGCGACAGTTGAAAGAGCGCTGCGGCTTATTGTCGAGGACGGCGCGCTCGATGGGGAGGGGGCTACCGTCGAACGTCTCGCTGTGCGCCTCGGTGTAGGCGCAAGGCAACTGACGCGGCTATTCGCTCGTCACCTGCAAGCAAGTCCCGCGAAGGTGGCCAGGACTGCACGGGTGCAGCGTGCCAAACGGTTCATCGACGAGACGAGCCTGCCGATGACCGAGATCGCGATGCAGGCAGGCTTTGGCAGTCTACGCCGGTTCAACTCCGTCTTTGCCGAAGTCTACGGCAGACCGCCGACTGAAATTCGGCGCGCACGGCGACCGGCCACTAAGGAGGTGAAAACGATCGAGATTGCCGGTAACTTGGAGAGTCTGACCTCGTAACGACATGCGCTGAGAACGGGACGGCTCACAATCCACGACTGTCCACCCCCCGACGCTCGCCTCCACCACTTTGCGACCAAACCGGGTATGCCTCGTGACATGAGTACGAAGACGATACCTGCGCAAGCCGCATCCGGCTGTCTAGCTTCGCACTAAACCACTAACTGGCGCCGTCGTTCCGGCCATCCGGTTAGCTTGTCCCTTAGCCAAAACAGCACAGGGATCAGCGCGAAGGTGGCCGCAGCGTATCCGTAGAAGCCGAGAGCCGTCACTGCCGTGTGGTGGCGGCGCGTGTGCAGCCACCACGCCGACTCAGCCAAGGCGATGGCGACCGGAACCATTCCCGTCAATCTTGGTCCTGTAGTGCAATAGTCACGCGTCTCTCCAGTGATCTCTGCTTGGCTAAGAGTTTGCCTTCCGGGGACGGCCTGTCGATGACTGGGTTGCGGCGGGAGAGACCCTGGGCATGCGGACAGACGGTAGGATTATCTACCGCCGGGAAGACCCCTTCCACTGCTGGCGGACAAGGGGAATCACCGGGCGGCGGCCTGGCCCCCGCTAATTGGTGGTCGTGGCCACCCGCATCCCGTCCGTGACACCGATCGGCGGGTTCAGAATGAGCCGGCCGCCAGCGCCCCTCCGCTATTGTGCAGACCCGGCGGGGTCGGGCGCCCTCCGAACGCCCGGCCCTCGTTTCAATCCACTCCCCCTCGCGGCGACCCACAACCGGAGCCGGTATCGGTCCCAGGTGGCGGCGGCGTTGCAACGCCTGGCTGCTGCTCCATCCGAACGTGCAATATATCGGCAACCCTGGTGCCTTCTCGTTCAAGCACATCCCCGATGCATGGGTGCTGGGCTGTCAAACAAGGCTGACATTCTGATACGGGGTGGATTCGGCCGAGATATTGGCGGGTGTTCAGAAGTTCTTCGGGGTCGTTCCATACCTGCACCACGCGCTGGCCGAGAGTACTGCCGTGCGATATGCCGCGGAAGGGAACGCTACGGTTCCAGAGCCTTCGCTTCATCGACAGGCCCGCGGATCATGTATCCAGCCCCCAACACCGTGTGGATCAGCGCATGCGCGAACCCCTGGTCTATTTTCTGTCTCAGGCGGTGCATGTGCATGTCGATGATGTTGCCCCGTGGATCGAAATCATAATCCCACGCAGCTTCCAGCAGCATGGATCGAGTGACCACCTGTCCCGTGTGGCGCATCAATTGTTCCAGCAACAGGAATTCACGGTGCTGCAGCCGCACCGGCCGCCCCGCGCGGCTGGCCTGCCGCGCCTTCGTATCCAGCTCCAGGTCGGCGACACGCAACACCGCCAACCGCCGCGTCCGATCCGCCCGGCGCGCCAGCGAGTCCAGCCGCGCCAGTACTTCGGCGAAGGCATAAGGTTTAGCCAGATAGTCGTCGCAGCCGGCCCGCAAGCCTTCCACCTTGTCCGCGGCGCTGCCGATGGCGCTCAGCATCAGCACCGGCATCACGGCGCCTTCCGCGCGCAGCCGGCGCACCAGCGTCAGCCCATCCAGCGCCGGCAGGCGTCGGTCGACGATCAACGCGTCGTAGATCCCTTCGAGCGCCAACGCGAGCCCGGTCTCGCCGTCCGCCGCGTGGTCAACGACATGACCGCTCTCCGTCAAGCCGCGCAGCAGGTAGCGCGCGGCACGGCTGTCATCCTCGATGATCAGCAGGCGCATGCGCCCCTCATCCCACTTAAACAAAAGTTCATCTTCGCGCGAAGCAGGCTTTTCCAACCTGCTGTCAGAACCCACCATAACCGAAAATCGATACGGCGCGCTCGTGGCGATCACGCCACGCGGCCGTTCCAAGGTGCGACCAATGACCCGTGTGCTAGTGGTAGAGGATGATCCTCGGACGGCGGAAGAGATCCGGGCCGCGCTGAGCGACCAGGGCTTTGCCGTGGAGTCCGCCGGCAACGGCCGTGAGGGGCTGCTGAAGGCTGCCGCCGAACCCTATGACGTCATCGTGCTCGACCGCATGCTGCCGGGCGGCCTCGATGGCCTGGGCGTGCTGGCGACGCTGCGCGCGGCGGGCGTCGAATCGCCGGTGCTGATCCTGAGTGCCCTGTCGGCAGTGGATGAGCGCGTACGCGGGCTGCGTGCCGGCGGCGACGACTACCTCACCAAGCCGTTCGACTTCCTGGAGCTGACCGCCCGGCTCGATGTGCTGCTGCGGCGGCATGCCGCGGTGCCACCGTCCGAGACCATGCTGCGCGTTGGCCCGTTGGAGATGGACATGCTCACCCGCACCGTCCTCCATGCCGGCAGGCCGGTGGAGCTGCTGCCGCGCGAGTATCGACTGCTGGAATGCCTGATGCGGCACGCGGGACAGGTCGTCACCCGCACCATGCTGTTCGAGGACGTCTGGAACTACCATCACATCGAACCGACCAATGTGATCGACGTACACATCGGCAAGCTTCGGCGGAAGCTCGATCCTGACGGGACCGGATCGATGATCCAGACCGTGCGCGGCGCCGGGTATATCCTTCATGCGCCTGTCTGAGCTGCACCGGACCACCAGCTTTCGGCTGGCGACGCTGTTTCTGCTGCTGTTCGGCACGGCCGCGCTGCTGCTGTGTGGATTTGTGTACTGGCAGACCAAGGATTTCCTCGCCCAGCGCGCGGACGCAACGCTCGTGACGGAGCAGGCTGCGTTCGACGGCCTGGATGCATCGGAATTGCGCGCGTTGCTCGCTGCCCATGCGGTGATGGATCCGCACATGGAACGGCCGTTCGCCTTGTTCGGACCAGACGGGGAACGTGTCGCCGGCAATCCGGTGGGACCGCCGGACTTCCAGGTGCTGGCCCAGCCGAGCGATCAGCCCTTCACGTTTTCCCTGCTGCGCAATGGTCGCCCCGTCACCTTCCGCGGTCTGATCCGCCGCCGTCCGGGCAGGCAGTACCTGCTCGTGGCCCAGGACATGACAAGCATCCACGCCTTCCGCGCCCTGCTGTTGGAATCCTGCCTGTGGGGTGGTCTGGCGACCGTCCTGCTCGGCCTGACCGGGGCGGCCCTCGCCGGCGTGGATGCGCTTCGCCGGATCGACGGCATCACCCGCGCCGTTCAGCGCATTGTTCGGGGCGATCTGTCGGGCCGACTGCCCACGCGCGGGGAGTCCGGCGACCTCGACCTGCTGGCGCAGGAAATCAACTTCATGCTGGCGGAAATCGAGCGCCTGATGCTTGAGGTGAAGGGGGTATGCGACAACGTTGCCCATGACCTGCGCACGCCGCTGACGCGCCTGCTCGCCGGGCTGGAGCGTGCCCGCCGCCGCGCCGGATCAGCGGAAGAGTACGCCGCCGCGGTCGACGAGGGCATCGAGGAAATCCGTGCCCTGCTCAAGACGTTTGCCGCCATGCTGCGCATCGCCGAGGTTGAAAGCGGCGCGCGCCGCGCCGGATTTACCGACCTGGACCTGTCGGAAATAGCCGACGATGTGGTGGAGTTCTATGCGCCGATCGCGGAGCAGAAGGGCGTCACGCTGTCGCAGGAATGCGACGCCGCGGTGGTGATGCACGGCGATCCCAGCCTGCTGTTCGAGGCCATCGCCAATCTGGTGGACAACGCGCTGAAGTTCACGCCGCCTGGCGGCCAGGTCGACGTGCGCACGTTCGCCAACAACGACGGCAGCGGAATCGAGGTCTCAGACAGCGGCTGTGGTATCCCTGCCGACCAACGACAGGCCGTGCTGCGCCGCTTCTATCGGACAGAACAGAGCCGCCATACGCCAGGCAGCGGACTTGGATTGGCGATGGTCGCGGGTGTCGCGGGATTGCACGACATGACGATTGCGATCACCGACGCCAACCCGGGTTGCCGGATCGCATTGATTGGCGCGCCCGCCGCCAGCCAATCTGAAACCGATTTTAAGCCCGCGCGAAGCGGCGCCTAATCGTCCGCCTCTATGGTCCATTTCAGCGCAGGGCACTGACCTCCTTGCGAGGGTCGATCGTTCCCGCGGTCGGGCTCGAGAACTCAGTGGACGAGAGAGACGACCATGAAAACCATGATCATCGCGTCACCGCGTGTCCTGCCGCCCGCACTGCCGCGCGCGACAAAACCCCGCGCGAGCGCACGCCGCATCGTCTCATCCTTGTTCGTCGCCGGATCGGTATCGCTCGCTGCCGTGGCTGCCATGTCGCCGGCGTGGGCGGACAGTTCACCCAACCTCGCGGCGGAGCGGCCCTTCATCGACGAGAATAACGCAGCGATGACGAAGATGATGGCGAGCATGACGATCAAGCCGACGGGCAACATCGATCATGATTTCGTTTCAATGATGATCCCGCATCATCAAGGCGCGATCGACATGGCCGAGGCCGAATTACGCTACGGCCATAACCAGCTGCTTCTACGCATTTCCCAGGAAATCGTCGTGGAACAGCTGCAGGAAATCGCCGCCATGCGTGTCGCGATCGGCGAGAAGGTGTCGCCTTACGAAGCGGCGCTCGCGGCGAGCGTCCCGGGTGCGGCAGCGCCGGTTGCTCCGGCGCCGTGGACCGCGGGAACGCTCTCGGTCACGTCGGAAGCTCCGTTCCTCAAGGAAAACGACGCCGACATGACCAAGATGATGAACGACATGACGATCAAGCCGACCGGGCAGATCGACCGCGACTTCGTGGCCATGATGGTTCCGCACCATCAGGGCGCGATTGACATGGCCCAGGCCGAGCTGCGCTACGGCCACAACGCGCAACTGCGGCGCATCGCCCAGGAAATCATCGTCGATCAGATGCAGGAAATCGCGCTGATGCGCCTGGCGGTTGGCGAAACCCTGCCGCCTTCAGTGGCCTCCCCGACCGATCCTTCACCAGTTCAGGCGCCGACAGCACCAACGGCCATCCAGCCGGCGCCGCAGATGTCGATGCAGATGGCTCCCCACCAGACAACCATGAAGTAGGAGAACCTAGAAATGAAACGCATGATCTTCGCGGCCGTCCTTCTCGCGGGAACTGCGCTCGGCGGCGTTGGCGCGGCGCTGGCCGGGCAGGCCCCTTCGGGCATCGCAGCCCCCGATATCCCCATCAGCTCCCATGATCGGGTCTATACCTCGGATCAGTTCTCCAACACGGTGTCGGTCGTCGATCCCGCGACCAACAAATTCCTTGGCGTGATCCGCCTCGGCGATCCCTCGCCCCAGAATTTCAGCCCGCTCTACAAGGGGCAGGTGCTAGTGCACGGCATGGGCTTCTCGCCCGACCACCGGACCATCGGCGTCGTCTCCATCGGTTCGAATTCGGTCGCATTCATTGATACCGCGACGAACACGGTGAAACACGTCACCTATGTCGGCCGTGCGCCACACGAAGCGTTCTGGACCCAGGACGGCAAGGAGGTGTGGGTCACGGTGCGCGGCGAGAACTACATAGACGTGCTCGATGGCCACACCTACAAGGAGAAGACGCGCATTATCACACCGCCCGGCCCCGGAATGACGATCTTCTCGCCGAACGGCAAATACGCCTATGCCTGCAACTCGTTCAATCCGGTCACCGATGTGATCTCGGTCGCCGATCACAAGATCATCGCGACCGTGAAGCAGGCGAGCCCCTTCTGCCCCGACCTCGCGGCAACGCCTGACGGCAAGCAGGTGTGGCTCACGCTGAAGGATTCCGGCAAGACCGAGGTGTTCAATGCCCAGGCACCCTTCAACGTGTTGAAGGTGCTCGACACCGGGCCGATCACCAATCACGTCAACATCGTCCACAACGTGAACGGAACGTTCGCCTACGTGACCATCGGCGGCCTCAACGAGGTCAAGGTGTTCCGGACCAGCGACTTCGCCCAGGTCGCCACGATTCCGACCGGCGCATTGCCGCATGGGATCTGGCCTTCGGGCGACGGGACCCGCGTCTATGTGGGGCTGGAAAACGCGGATGGCGTCGCCGCGATCGATACGTTGACCAATAAGGTGATCGCGACACCGTCAATCGGTCAGGCGCCACAGGCCCTGACCTACGTGCCTGACGCGGTTCCCTCTGGCCCCGGCACGCAGAATCTGCAACCGCTCGGTGTTGCGGGACAGGTCGCGCATCTCTCGCTCGCCGCTTCCGCCAAGGATAACGGCAAGGCGCCCACCAGCGTCTCGTTGTTCGACCAGGGGCTGGTCCAGGTGCTGGAGGCCGCGGTGACCGGGTTGGAGCCGAAGCACCCCTATGTGCTGGAGCTTGCGTCAAAGCCGGATGGCACCGGCACCTTGCAGCCGCTCTCCCCCTTCATGACCAATCCGGCGGGGTCTGCGATCGTCAATGCGATCGGACCGATCCGCCAGTTCGTTGAGGCCGGAGGCGCTGGTCAGCGTCAGTACCTCGTCATCGTTCCTGGCACGGTCGACCAGCCGGGCGCACCGGTGCAGGTCCAGGTGCAATCGTAAGGAACGGCCGTCCCGCTTCCGGTCGCAGGCAAAGCGATCGGAGGCGGGGCCGTCTTTCTTCCGACCAGGACAAAGCTTCGCTTTGGGCATCGAACGCCTGTCGAAACGACCGCGGAGGATGTTCGGCACACCCATCCCGAAATGGAGACTCCCATGCGATGGCATCATCTGCTCTTGCCCGTGATGCTCTGTGCGATATCGCCGGCCTTCGCACATGCTTTTCTGCAGTCAGCCAGCCCCAGGGTCGGCAGCGAATCGGCGACCCCGCCCACCGCGGTGACAATCACCTTCACCGAGGACGTTGAGCCAGACTACAGCACGATCGTCGTGCGCAACGCGCAAGGCGTCAGGGTGGACGAGGCAGACCCGCATCTGGTCGGCGATCATGGTAACGAGCTCGCCGTCAAGGTGCCGAAACTGCCACCGGGCCAATATGCCGTGTCCTGGCATGCGACGTCAGTCGACACGCACAAGACGGAGGGACGCTTCGAATTCGGCGTCACGCGCTGAGCCGTGGATCCGCAGACAACATTACTGACGCTGTTGCGCGGATTCCACGTTGCGGCGCTGCTCTCACTGTTCGGCACCCTGGTCTCCTTGGCCATGGTCGCGCCGATCGGGCTGCGCGATGCAGGCGCAGCGGCAGCGCCGGCGCGGTGCCGTCTGATCAGCCTGGCTCGATGGTCCGACAGCCTGGCGTTGCTGATCGGGGCCTGCTGGATCGTGTTGCAGGCAAGCGTCATCGCCGGAACGACAACCATCGGCGGGACGCTCCATGCGCTGGTGCCGGTCGCGCGCGACACCCAGTTCGGCAATCTGGTGCTGATCCGTTTTGCGCTGCTGTTGGTAGCATTGCCGTTCCTGGGTGGGCGGGGCTGGCGCCTGGCGGTCGCGCTATTGCTGACCGGAACCGCGTTGGCGATGCAGGGAGGCATTGGCCACGCAGGCGCCACTGCGGGGGCCAATAGAGTCACATTGCTGGCCTCGGAAGCACTGCACTTGCTTGCGGCGGGGGCCTGGGTCGGGGGACTCTTGCCATTGTTCCTGCTGGTCGGGTCGCTGCCGCCGCCGATGGCCGCCGCCGTGTGCGAGAGTTTCACGCCCGTCGGGCTGAGTGCGGTGCTGATAATCGCCTGCACCGCGTTGGTGCAGGCCTGGCAATGGATTGGCAGCGTCGCCGGCCTTTTCGGGACCAGTTATGGCCGGATTGCGATGGTGAAGCTGGGGCTGTTCCTGCTGCTGCTCATGCTCGCCGGCGCCAATCGCTTCATTCTAACCAACCGATTGCGCGATCCGACGCGACCGATGACCCGCCAATGGCTCAGGGCATCGGTGGCTGTCGAGGCCACGTTGGGTGCGATGGTCATCCTGGTTGCCGCATTTCTTGCCTCCGGCGTGCCCGCGACGGCGTAATACCAAAGGCCGGTGTGCTGACACTTTGTGTCATGGCCGGCGCAGGCCGGCCATCCACGTCTTTCCCACCGGCGTAAAGAAAAGACGTGGGTGGCCGGGCCAAGCCCGGCCATGACACGGGTCAGTCATTCGTGCCGTTGGTGTAAGTATCCTCCGGCAAAGCCGGGGACTTTGGATTTCTGGCCGCTCAAAGTGGCCGGCGAGGTCGCTCACGCGGCCCCAGAAAACGTGAGCCGCTCACAGTGGCTTTCGGGAACGCCGACGCGCCCCCGGAGTCAGGAGGCCACTAAAGTGGCCCGCTCCGGCTGCTAGAACACAGGTGACAAAGCCGGCCGTGACAATGACGCCGCTCCAGGCCGGCAGTGAAACTGAAATCGATTTGAGACATCAGCGATGGGGCGATTAAAGGCGTGATGGTACCCGCCACTCCGCGCCAAGTCCTGGATGGTGTGTATCCAACACAAGAGTTATGAACGGATGAGACAAATGACGACAATAAAGTGGATGGTACGCTGCATAACTGCCGTCATGGTGGTTACGGTACTCAGTGGGTGTGCCAGCTATGATACATCTCATGGAGAGCACGCCGTCGATACCCCGGATCCTGGCGCCTGGTATGGCCAGTGACGACCTTGTCTGGAGAGGATCGTTCGGATCTGTTGCGGATGCTTAAGCTCTGCACCGGCACGGTCCTTGACACCGGCCTGCCTGCTGGGTCCGTTATCGGTGGTCGGAGCTGACGCCCGGTCTCCCTCCCGCACGACCATGTCGAGCGGGTACTTCCTTGCATCAAGCAGGTCATGGGAAGGCCGCCGGCCGCGCCGACCATGGAAACTTAAGCCATAGAAACTTGAGATTGAATTTAAGCAAGGGCGATGCAGGTTTGGTGCGCCGGCACCTAATGCACATTGTCGCCGGCTTCGGTGACGGCATTCCCAATGAGACGTACGGCAGCTCTGAAGCCAACCGGGCGCAGGAAATAGGAGAAGACAATGCCAAAGCTTTCACGAAGGTCGATACTGGCTGCCAGCGCCGCCGGCGGCGTGGTGGCGAAGACCGCCGCCGCTCGTGCCGCGGGCATGTTCGGCAATCCGGACCTGCCGCCGCAAGGTGCGCTCAATGCGACCGCTGAGGCGCTTTCGGATCCGGGTCCGCAGAACCCGGCGCTCGCGAACAACGAGCCGCCCTTCCTCGATCCGCCGGCAACTGACGTCGGCAACATTCCGCAGTTCTGGTCGTCGTTCAACATCGCACCAAAGCGGGTGCAAGCCGGCGGCTGGGCGCGCCAAATCAACACTGGAATGTTCCCGATTTCGAAGGACATCGCCGGTGTGAACATGCGCCTTTCTGCCGGCGGAATTCGCGAACTTCACTGGCACCAGCAGGCCGAATGGGCGGTGATGACCTACGGGAACTGCCGGGTGACCACCTTGGATGCCGAGGGACGCCCCTATGTGGCCGATGTGAAGGAAGGCGATCTCTGGTATTTCCCGCCCGGACTGCCGCATTCGCTGCAGGGTCTCGGGCCGGACGGCGCCGAGTTCGTCCTCGCCTTCGATAACGGTGCGTCAGGCGAATACAACACACTGCTGGTCACCGATTGGTTCGCCCATACCCCGCCCGAGGTGCTGGCGAAGAACTTCGGCGTGCCCGCCGATGCGTTCAAGAATATTCCACTCCAGCAACGCTGGATCTTCCAGGGCGAGGTGCCTGGTGCGCTCGACGCGGATCAGAAGGCAATCGTCGCGGCCGCCGGCGCGCCGCCTTACCCGTTCATCTACCGCCTCGCCGACATGGAGCCGAACAAGGAGAATGCCTCCGGTTCGGTCCGGATCGCCGATACGAGCAACTTTCATGCCGCGCTGACGGTCGCTGCGGCGATGGTCACGGTGAAGCCGGGCTGCCTGCGTGAGCTGCACTGGCACCCGAACGCCGACGAATGGCAATACTACATCAAGGGCAAGGCACGGATGACGGTGTTCAACACCGGGCCGAATGCCAACACCGCGGAGTTCATGCCAGGCGATATCGGCTACGTGCCGAAAAGCCTCGGCCACTACGTCGAGAATATCGGCGATACCGACATGGTGTTCTTGGGAGTCTTCAAGACCGCGCGCTACGAGGAAGTCTCGCTCGCCGATTGGCTTTCCCATACGCCACCGGCGATGGTCGCACAGACGCTCAACCTCGACCCGGCGGTGATCGCCAAGTTCCCGAAAAACAGCCCCGGCATCATGCCAGCCTGAACCACGTATGATCACATGCACAGGACCGAAGCTCCGCTCCGGTCCTGTCGCTCGCGTGGCGGTATCTCCCTGACCGTCGGGCTGACCCGATTGAACGTGTTCGACTGGTGCATCTACGGATCGCCAGCCGCGCGTGAATTCGGTGCCGTTCGGCTGGCCCTCGACTTGCCAGCCTCCGCCCTTGGTAACGACCGCAACGACCATCGTCCGGTGACTAGCATCTGCCTGGAGCCCTAAAACCGATTTTACCGTCACGCGATGCGCACGATAGTGCGACCATAATAATTTTCGAGGACCAAAATATTGTTGCAAGTAATGGAAGAGCTGACTTGCATAATTGCTGTCATCCCTGCTGCGCCAGAACCACGAGATCACCCTGTTACCAGGAATCTCAGCGGTTCGAGGCCGGGCTCCAAAATCGCGAGGACGAGATGTCGACTTACCGCACACTCAAGGTTCCTGCTTCAGAAATCACACCCCACAGCATCTGGCTTCGTCGACGCGAGTTGCTCGCGACGGGAGCTGGGGCGACCTCTTTGCTTCTGGCGCCTTCGTTTGCGTCAGCGATGCCGCTGAAGGCCGCGAAGAGTATATACACGGTACCCGACAAGCTGACTCCGAAGAGCGACGTCACAACCTACAATAACTTTTACGAATTCGGTGTCGGCAAATCCGATCCATCGGAGTACTCGGGCGACTTCAAGCCATTGCCCTGGGCCATCAAAGTGGACGGCATGGTTGGAAAGCCTCGTACTTTCGATTTCGACCAGATTATGAAGGCTTTTCCAGCGGAGGAACGCGTCTATCGCATGCGATGCGTTGAGGCTTGGTCGATGGTCATCCCGTGGGTTGGGTTCCCTCTTTCGGCGCTTCTGGACAAGGTCGAGCCGCTCGGCAGCGCGAAGTATGTCGCTTTCCAAGGCGTGGTGCGGCCGAGCGAGATGCCGGGCCAGCGCGGGCTCTTCCAGCCTCTGGCGTGGCCTTATGTCGAAGGGCTGCGTCTCGACGAGGCGCTTCATCCTCTGACGATTCTGGTTGTAGGGCTATACGGCGAAATGTTGCCTAATCAGAATGGTGCGCCGATCCGATTGGTCGTGCCCTGGAAATACGGGTTCAAGGGTATCAAGTCGATCGTGCGGATCACGTTGACCGATCGGCAACCGCCAACCACTTGGAACGTCACGGCACCGGACGAGTATGGCTTCTATGCCAACGTCAATCCCCACGTTCCACACCCGCGCTGGAGCCAGGCGACCGAGCGACGCATCGGGTCAGGCGGCTTCTTCGGCTCGGACCGCCGGCCGACCCTGATGTTCAATGGCTACGGCGACGAGGTCGCTCAGCTTTATGCGGGGATGGATCTGAGGAGGTATTTCTGATGAGCCCCGTTGCCAGGCCAACCGCTCGACGTTGGGGACCGAGCCTCGTCTGGGTGCTCTATGCCGCCGGATTAGCCCCGGCCGTCTACACGTTTTATCTCGGTGCGACAGGCAGCCTTGGCGCCGATCCCGTCAACACCTTCGAGCTCTTCCTCGGTCTGTGGGCTGTTCGCTTCCTCATCCTGACGCTTGCCGTCTCACCCCTTCGCGAGATCTTCGGGATCAACCTTATCCGACACCGGCGTGCACTCGGGCTTCTGTGTTTCTACTACGCACTGATGCATGTCTTGACCTATCTGGTGCTTGACCAGCGCCTGATGCTATCGGCGGTCCTGGCCGATGTCACAAGGCGGCCCTTCATAATGCTGGGCGCGGCGGCACTCGTGCTGCTCGTCCCGCTGGCTCTGACCTCGAACGCTTTTTCCATGCGGCGGCTTGGCCGGGCCTGGGTTCGCATCCACAGACTGATATACATTGTTGCCATGTGCGGCGCGATCCACTTCGCGCTGGCGACGAAAGTGCTGTCGGGCGAGCAATATCTCTATCTGACCCTGATCGCGCTCCTAATCGCTTACAGGCTCGTGCGGCCATATCTCAAGCGCGCACAGAGAACGGCGGGCCGGTCCGCGGCGGGTCTACGGCCGAAGGTTGGCACGGTAGGCCGGGCCGCGACAAATTGATCGACCGCCGGTCGGCGGTCTTCCCGGCGCGCGCTTGGACGTCGCGTTCAATTCCCGAGAGGGCCACAGTACCTTGGCCGGCTTGGTCGGGAAGAAGCTTGCAACGCAGGAGATCTTTGGAAACTGGAACAATTGTCGTCTGGCTGGGCGTGGCGTTGATCGGTCCCTGCTTGGCAACACCTTCGACGTGAAGGCTGGCTACGTTGTTCTGGGTAACGACTTCGCTCTCACTGAGAACCCATGTCATGGCCGTCCCCGGGACACGCCCGGCCACGACGGTTTCGGCCCTCGGTTCGGCATGCCCGGTCAGCACGACTTCGGTCTGACAGTGATCGACTAACCCGTCCAGTCTGCGGTAATTGAGCGAGAGGTCGACCGTCACTCAACTTTCCGCAAATAAGGCGGATCTGACACGGGGTTTCGCTGATCTTCCACCAGCTTCAGAAGCCGTGCGCGAACTCGGCGAGCCGCGACATCGCGGGACCAGTCGGAATGAGCTTGTCACACTGGCGGACTTCGGTGGCCGGGATACCTGGCAGCTGGTAGCGTTTGACGATGCAGGAGCCCAGCTACTGCGGCTATCGGTTCCCGCCGCCGATCATCCAGCATGCCGTGTGGTTGTATCTGCGCTTCACGCTCAGCTTCAGAGATATCGAGGACCTGCTCGCTGAGTGCGGGATCATCGTCTCGTATGAGACGATCCGCCGATGGGTGGCCCATTTCGGTCCGATCTATGCGCGTCGGCGCCGGGCCAGGCGC
>Ga0210386_10001499_pt1 | contig 20820 bp, 19 predicted proteins | sample IncBWH32OmetaG_FD_160091 | JGI IMG/M metagenome (GOLD analysis project Ga0210386, IMG submission 160091) | Forest soil microbial communities from Barre Woods Harvard Forest LTER site, Petersham, Massachusetts, United States - Inc-BW-H-32-O ...
CGGCCACTTCAAGGGTTCGCCGGTTGAGCTCACGTTCAGCGCCACCCAAACTCCCGGGAACCTCCCGAGCGTTGCGTTCTCCAACGCGTCGACGGTGAGCACCATTCCTGAACCCTCGACCTGGGTGATGATAACGCTTGGCTTCGGCGCTCTCGGCTGCGCCGCCTTTTGCCGGCGCAAGGCCGATGTCGCGGTGCTTTCCGCCTAACCTTGCAAGCTTCCGTCGAGCGATTGCGAAAGGCCGCCCTCTCTTGGGCGGCCTTTCTGTTCGCTGGCGGCCTCTTTTGACGCGCTGAGGTCTTTGGCGCTTCGCCGAACTGGGCCGCTCGCCGTTGAGCGCGCCCGTTTTCGAATGCGGTCGTCGACAAGATTGCACCGCATGTTTAGAGTCCGATGGCCAACCACGCCGGTTCGCGGCCTCGGCGGCGTGCGGCCGATGCGAATGAGACGGGCAAGCACGCCGAAAGGCGTCCGGCGCCGGGTTGCCGCATGGGAGGGGACATGGCCTATAGGGATATCCTCGTCTATCTCGATCCCACGGTCGAGACGGTGGAGCGGATACGTTTAGCCGTCGCGTTGGCCAAGGCGCACGGGGCGCGATTGATCGGCGTCGACATTAGCGCGCCTTCGGCGGGGCGGGAGGCGGAGACCGGAGCTGAGGTCAACCGGGCGTTCAGCGACACGACGCGTCCATCGGGTCTGACGACCGTTTTTGTACCGGCGGACAAGCCGGGCGAATCCGACAGCTTCGCCCATTGCGTCGACTTGATGATCGCGCCCGGGCCGGAAAGCCTGGCGCACAGTGTGGTTCGCCGCGGCGCTCTCGACCGGGCGCTGCTCGAATCCGGAGCTCCAATGCTGATGCTGCCGCCGGAATGGACGCCGGGCCCGGTGGGCGACAACGTCGTGATCGCCTGGAATGGAGGGCGCGAGGCCCTGCGCGCCGTCCATGACGCCATGCCGATGCTCGAACGGGCGAAGAAGGTGACCCTGTTCGCCTTCTCGTCGCGGCCGAGCGCGCTACGCAAGTCAGCCGAGATGCTGGTCGATCACCTGGCGGCGCACGGCGTCAAGGCCGAACACATCTCCGACTGGACCAACACTGGCGATTTGACCGCGGTCGAGGCGTTGTTCGCCAACCTCGACACCCAGGACGCCGATCTCATCGTGGCCGGCGCCTTTGGACATTCGCGGCTTTACGAAGGGTTGTTCGGCGGGGTGACGCTCGATCTCATGCATCAGCAATCCCTGCCCGTGCTGATGTCGCACTAGCCGGCTTGTGAAAAGCTTCCGCGCGGTCGCTCTTGCGGCGCCGCAACATTAAGGCCGGCCACAACTTCATGAGCGAAGATCGGCGCTCGAAAATGCGCCAGCTCTTAGGCGGGCGACCGAACTGGCAGCGCCTTTTCACCGTGCGGCCCCAGTTGCCAGGACGATCACTTCACCCACAACGCACTGATTAAATTGATGCTTTCTTACCGCAGACCGACCCCTTCCGGCCTGCAGCGAAGCGCCGCATGTCACTCTCCTGTCATCAGCCACTGCGCTAGGGCTGGGTTGTGGACGGTGCGACGAGGTTAACATTCTCCAGCCCATTTTCCAGCTAATTAGCGAAAAGAGCTTGACTGATCCTCCCGCACCTGCTTAGTTGCCGCTAGGTGCGGTATCAGAGTTCCGCCGTGTATACGGCCTATGAACTAGGGGGTTATCCCATGAGGAAATATCTGCTATTGTCGGCGGTCGGAGCGCTTTCCGCAGCGTTTTCGATCCCGGTTGCCAATGCTACAGTCCTCGCGGTGATCGGTCAGGAGAGTGATACGGACCAGGTCACTGCGACAGCGGCAGGCGGCGTTACCACAATCACGAGCGACACGTTGGTCTTCATCACCGCGATCGACGCGCCTCTTCCGGTCCCGTTAGAAGCCACCTTGGATTTCACTGCCACCAGCGTTGGACCAGCCAATACGGTTCCGGGGGGTAACGTCGTCCAGGCCTTCAACGGCTCGTTCAGCATCACAGGCGGCATCATCAACTACCTTAGCGGAACGTTCGAAGATTCCGTCTTCGGAGGTGGCAATGCGCTGGTTCTCACCGCTTCCAGTTCTGCAGCAGGCGAGACCGTCACGTTCACCTCTAGCGTGATACCGGCTGACCAGCTCGCCTTTAACAAAGGCATTAGCTTCAGCTTCACCGACGTCAACCCGATTGTCGGTACCGTCGGGAGCGGGGCTTCGAGGACGCTCAGGCCGTTCAAAGCCGATATCGGCGGCGATTTCAGCGCTTCGCCGGTTCCTGAGCCCTCAACTTGGGTGATGATGGCGCTTGGCTTCGCGGGCCTCGGTTTTGTCGGGCTCCGCAGCCGTAAGACGAGGGTCTCGTTCGTGTAAGCTTTCGAAATCGATTGCAAAAGGCCGCCTTCGGGCGGCCTTTTCTTTTGCGCTGCGTTCAGCAAGAATTCGTTGGCACTCCCGCGGTGCGGGCCGCATCGCCAGATGACGCCATGCCGCTCTCGAACGGGCGAAGAAGGCGGACCCTGTTCACCTTCTCGACGCGGCCGAGCCGCCCCTGCGCACGTCAGCCGAGGTGCTCGGTCGATTAACTGGCCGGCCGAAGTCGAGGCGCTGTTCGCCAACCTCGACACCCAGGACGCCGATCTCATCGTGGCCGGCGCCTTCGCATCTTCGCGGCTTTACGAAGGGTTGTCGGTGGGATGTTCGATCTCATCCATCAGCAAACCCTGCCGGTGCTGATGTTACTAGCTCGTCCCAACCCCGCGAGACGTAGAAGTTGTGCGAGAATCTCACGATTGTCATAAAACGTACACGTCTGCCGCAAAACATAAACGCCCCGCCGCGCTCCCGAGAAATCGGGCACAGACGGTAAGTACCACCCCCAAATCGGACGATACGTTTCAATCACGCCGTGTTGATCGGCGTCGGCTCTTCGGAATCAGCCGCAGAGCGGCGCATTTGCTTGCAGCGAATGCACAGTTGCTCATTTTTTTTGCGGCGCCACAAAGATTTGAGCTTGCGGTCGGGAATGACCCGCGCTATGAAGGGCGTGGAGACAACCTTAAGGGGGTTTGATCATGATGCGTAAGATTATGTTTGGCGTCGCGCTGGCCGCCTTCGGGTCAGTGACGGCCGCAGATGCAGGGACGATCACGATTACGGCCGGCTCCGGGACGAACTTCGACGCGTTCGATAACGATGCGCCCGGCTCCACCTCGGGCACGACGGACACCGCATTTGGTCTCGCGACGTGGTCGACGACGCCGGGCGTTGGGTCCGATCCGAGCGAGAACACGGATACTTCCGTATCGAGTCGAGATCTCGCGCCGGCTGGCGACAGCACGGACTTTGTGTTCGCGCAGCAGGGCGGGAGCGTGACCGTCGGCTTTACGACTGCCCTCAACAGCGTAACGATCTACTGGGGCTCGCCTGACACTTTTAACACCCTCACATTGAGCAATGGCGATTCGATCAGCGGCTCGCAGATGGCGGCCATGTTGCACTTCAGCGCGGACGGGTCTGACGCGAACAGCCAGTGGATTACGATCAGCGACACGACGCCGTTTAAATCGTTTACAGCGTCGTCGAGTTCACCCGCATTCGAGTTCGACATGGCTGGGGCGGTGCCCGAGCCGTCGACCTGGGCAATGCTGATGCTTGGCTTCACGGGTCTCGGCTATGCCGCGTTTCGCCGAAGCGCGAAGGATCGGTTGTCCGTCAAACCGATCTGAGCCTAGCCGACTTCAACCGAGAGACGGGGCCGCCGCAGGGCGGCCTTTTCTTTGGTGCCCACAGAGCGCAGTGCTCCAGTTCCTCGGGCGCCGCGTGCGCCTGGCGGAACGCCTTAAAGCCGATCCTCTGCCTGCAAAGCACGGATGATCCACGGCTCGGCGCCAATCAATCAAAAATATTTTTTCGCTGCGGCAAGATCCGATTGGCGTCGAACGGTCTGGCTGTCTTAGCGTCTGCCGTCCGAGGGGTTGGGGGACGAGCCGAATCAATGACTTTTTGCCGTCGGCTGCACCCTCGCTTCACTTGAGCCGCTATTGGCGTCGCTGCGGAAGCCGAAAGTTAATCGGCAGGAAGTTTCATTAATTAACGAAGAGCGCTTGACAGATCATTTTGCTGCCGCTATCCACGAAATATATGTGGCCGATGGGCCGATGGGGCCGAATTGGGGAGTTAGCATGCGCAAAGTTTTGTTGATAACGACGGGATTGGCGTGGTTGGCGCTGACAGGATCGGCGTACGCGACGATCACTGTTACATTGACTCCCGGTCCATTGGACCCGTTGTACTTTGAGCCGGAAGCCGCGGATGTAAATGGGTTCAAGTTGGACGGAATTACGTGGACGGATACAAGCGGCGTGGCCGATACCGAGAAGGGAAGTATCCCCGGCGACGATGCCGCTCCGTTGGGCATGGGCACCTCCACGACCACTGGCACGACATATATGGCTGTTCAGGCTGGAGGCTCGGAAACCGCAACCTTCTCGACGCCTCAGACCAGCCTCAGGCTCTATTGGGGTTCGATCGATGGCGACGAGTGCGTATCGGGAAGCTCGAGCTGCGGCAATCTCAACTCGATCAGTATCTCGATGAACGGCGGGTATAAGCTGACCGGCGCGGAGTTGGTCGGGATGGATGGTGTGGAAGGCGAAGGCCTTCAGGGGAATCCGGCTGATAATCAATTGGTGACGATCGCGGGCCTTTCGCCGTTCACCAGTGTGACGTTCGCCACGACAGAAAATGCGTTCGAGTTCACCATCCTCCCGGTTCCGGAGCCGTCCACCTGGGCAATGATGGCCCTGGGATTTGCCGGGCTCGGCTACGCGGCGTTCCGACGGACCTCGAAGGCCCGGATAGCAGTAGCGATCTGAGCCTCTTCCCATTCTCAAACGGTAAAAGGCCGCCGCAAGGCGGCCTTTTCTTTTCCCCGCGCCTTCTGTCTGGAATTGTTCCACCGGAACACCAAAAATCCTAGATAACCCAAATATATTTTCTCTGGATGGCTTAGCTATCCCGCGTTCCCAGCCCGAAACCGATTGATTGGTGATCCGCCGTCGATCCGTTTTGCCAGATCCGCCTGCGTCCAATTGCGACCCGATCGCAGGCCCGAACGCTCGCGGCCTAGCTCATAGGCGGAGCTTAGCAGAAATTTTTATCGCCTTGCTACAGGAGTCAGTTGACTCTGTGATAAGTTTCAAACTTTACTCTACGGGGAGAGAGATCGCGCCTTATAGAGCCGGTAAGAAGGTGACTCTTGCTTCGTGCCTCCAGACAGTCGGCAGCGCGCTTCGATCAGTCATCTGATGATCTAGCCGTCTCAAAATCACGAAATAGCTCCCTGAGGCCTCTGATTTTCCGCTTTGCGGTATCAGCGTGCGGCTTGTTGGTGTTGAGTCTTGTTGCATTCCTTTACATGAAGCACCCGTACACTTACATCAAGCTGCTAAACGGCATGATCAAATATCGGGCGCCATATCCTTTTGCCGACTGGGAGTATATACCCTCGGCTGTCCGTTGCTGGTCGGAAGGCGTGAATGTTTACACGGATAATACATGCCAAACAGTTTGGAAGAATCCACAGCCGTTTCCCTATTCCCCCTTATTGCTACGCGCGACCTTCCTTGAGCTCGGCGAACATTGGATCAATGTTACGATGCTCTCGGTTTGCGTGCTTTTTCTCCTCTCTCTTGCGACACTGACGCCACCCCACAACTGGCGTGATCTCATCATTGCCCTGTTCGCGACGCTGTCCTCCGCCACGTTCCTTGCCGCGGAACGCGGTAACGCCGACCTGATCTTGTTTTTGATGATTGTGGCGGGCATCAATCTCCGCGGTTTGCCGCTGGCGTTTCGCCTTGGCGGGTACGGTTTGATCATCATCGCGGGACTGGTGAAATTTTATCCGCTCGTCGCGCTGATCGTGGTCTTGCGAGAACGGCTACCGGTTATTGCGACAGTTGCGGTCGCCAGCATGGCCGCGCTCGCGACTTTGCTGTTTTACCATCACGAACTCGGGTTGATGTTCGCCAACCTTCCCGCTCCGTCGTATTTCACCATGCAATTCGGTTCGGCGAGCCTTCCGGGTGGAATTGGCTTGTCCGTGGGGAAAATTATGGAGAAGCTGGGCTACGCGAATGCGGACGCGGCTCAGGCCACTGGCGCCTTAGTATCGCGCGCTATCCTGCCGATCCTGGTCGTTTCGGCGATCGCTGTGGCATTCTTCATAGCCCGTCGCTGCGATTTGCACTCCATAGAAACCAGATTGCCGACCCGCCAGCTTGATTTCATGGTCGCGGGTGCGGCGCTGATTTCCGGATGTTTCTTCGCAAGTCAGAGCGTGATCTATCGCGGCATCTTCCTCTTGCTGGCATTGCCCGGTTTGGCGGAGTTATCGCGGCAGATACCGACCGCGTCAGGACGTCGATTGTTCGGCAGCGCCGGTCCAGCCGTTGTCTTTGTGTTGTGGACGCCATTTCTCGATGAATGCCTGAACTTGGCAGGCTTGTCGGCAAGGTTGCAATATATAGGTGTGTCGCCGCAGACAGCGCTGCTCCTTCACTATCCGAATAATTACAATAATTTCCCGAGTTCCACGTGGGGCTATGGGCTCTGGCTGGCAAGCGAGCTGGCCTGGTGGTGGATTATAACGCTGCTTCTCGCCGTTCTCGGCGCTTTCGTTGGCGGCACCGAGCTAAAATTCTGGCGCCACTGACGGATCGGCCAGGCGGTGCAGCCGGTCGGCGGCGGCCTGGGCGAAGCGCAGCAACAGCGCGCGGCGGCTGGCCGGGGCCATGCGCTGCAGTTCGGCTTCCCGCACGATTTCCGCGCCATAGGGGTCCGCGACGATGAGGCCCGCCTCCAGGGGCATCAGATCGGCCGGCGTCCGCTCCGAGATGGCGAAATAGAGCCGGTCACAGCAGGCGGCATAGTCACGCCACTTGCGGTCGGCGCGAAAGTCCGCGGCGCACGACTTGACCTCGACGATCAGCACTTCGCCGTCGCGGTTGACCGCCGCGATATCGGCGCGGCGCCCATCGGTCAGCGGCAGCTCGGTGAGGCTCGAGAAGCCGCGCGCTCGCAGCAGCCGCCGCACGCCGCGCGCGATCATCAGCGCCGTCTCCGACTGGCGCCCGTCGGGCGGAAGCGTTTGCGTTTCCTCGCGCATCAGCGAGCCCGCACGTCGGCGAGAATCATCTCGGCCGCCTTCTCGGCGATCATCATGGTCGGCGAACCGGTGTTGCCGGAGGTGATGCGCGGCATCACCGACGCGTCGGCGACACGTAAGCCTCCAAGGCCCTGGACCCTGAGCCGTTCGTCGACCACAGCGAAAGGATCCTGCGCCAATCCCATCTTCGCGGTCCCGATGGGGTGGAAGATCGTCGTGCCGACCTCGCCCGCCGCCCGCATAAGCTCATCGTCCGACTGCAAGTTTGCGCCGGGCTTGAGTTCTTGGGGTGCGTAGCGCGCGAGTGCGCGAGCGGCGGCGAGGCGGCGCGTCAGCCTGATCGAATCCACGGCCACCCGCTGATCGGCCAGAGCCGACAAATAATGCGGTTGAATGACCGGCGCGGCGCGCGGGTCGGCGCTCGAGGCGTGGCTCGAGCCGCGGCTCTCCGGCCGCAAATTGCAGACGCTGATCGTTATCGCCGGATAGGCGTGCATCGGCTCGCCGAAACGGTCAAGCGACAGCGGTTGGACATGGAATTCGACATTGGCGGTGGCGTAGTCGGGCGAGGACCTGGCGAACAAGCCAAGCTGCGAGGGGGCCATGGTGAGGGGCCCGCGCCGGCGAAAGCCATAGTCGAGCCCCATCATCGCCCGCTTGATCCGCGACTGATAGTCGACATTCAGCGTGCGCGCCCCGGTGACGCCAAAGATGGCTCTCAGCTGCAGATGGTCCTGGAGATTTTCGCCGACCCCCGGCAGCGCATGGACGACGGGCGCGCCGATCGCTGTGAGGCGATCCGGGGCGCCGACGCCCGAAAGCTCCAGGAGGTGAGGCGATCCGATCGCGCCGCCCGCGAGAATGACTTCCCGCGCTGCCCGCGCCTCGTGGCTGACGCCGTGCTGGCTGTAGCGCAAGCCGGTGGCGCGACGGCCCTCGAACAGGATCCGCTCCACATGCGCGCCGGTCTTAAGATGCAGGTTCGGCCGCTTGAGGATCGGCTTCAAAAACGCCGTCGCCGCGCTCCAGCGCCGCCCGCGGCGCTGGTTGACCTCGAAATAGCCCGAACCTTCGTTGTCGCCGCGATTGAAGTCGTCGATTTTCGCAATGCCGATTTCGACCCCAGCCTCGCGCATGGCGTCGAGGATCGGCCAGGAGACGCGCGGCCGCTCGACCCGCCATTCGCCGCCCGCCCCATGCAGGTCGGTCAGGCCACCGTGATGATCCTCCTGCCGGAGGAAGTAGGGCAGCACGTCGTCCCAGCCCCAGCCGGTAAGGCCAAGCTGGCGCCAGCCGTCATAATCGGCCGCCTGGCCGCGCATATAGATCATGGCGTTGATGGCCGATGAGCCGCCCACCACCCGGCCGCGCGGGTAGGCGATCGAGCGGCCGCCCAAATTCGGCTCGGGCGCGGTCTTGAACATCCAGTCGGCGCGCGGATTGCCGATCGCGTAGAGATAGCCGACCGGAATATGAAACCAGATCCAATTGTCGCTGCCGCCAGCTTCGACGACGAGCACGCGGTTGCGGGGATCGCGGCTTAAGCGATTGGCGAGCACACAGCCGGCCGAGCCGGCGCCGACAACGATGAAATCGTAGGTCTCGACGCTCATGCCGCGACCGCCCAGCAGGCAACGTCCCGTCCCTGCTTGCGCTCAAGCGGCGGCTTCTCGACGCGGCAACGATCGAAAGCGAGGCGGCAGCGCGGATGGAACGCACATCCGGGCGGCGGCGCGAACGGCGACGGCGGCTCGCCGGAAAGCAGGATGCGCTGGCGCTTGGCGGTCGGGTCGGCGACCGGCGTCGCTGACAGGAGCGCCTGCGTATAGGGATGCTGCGGACGGTCGAAGATTGCGGCGCGCTCGCCGAGCTCGACCGCATTGCCGAGGTAGATCACCATCACCTCGTCGGCGATGTGGCGCACGACCGAAAGATCGTGTGAGACGAACACATAGGCGAGCGCGAATTCCTCCTGCAGGCCGGCGAGCAGATTGAGCGCCTGGGCGCGGATCGAAACATCCAGCGCCGACACCGGCTCGTCGAGCACCAGGATCTTCGGCTTCAGCATGAGCGCGCGGGCGATGGCGATGCGCTGGCGCTGGCCGCCCGAGAACATGTGCGGGTAGCGATGATAATATTCGGGCCTTAAGCCCACCTTGGCCATGATCGACATGGCCTCCGCGTTGCGCTCGGCCGGCTTCAGGCGAGTGTTGACGAGCAGCGGCTCCTCGAGCGCCTTGCCGATCGTCTGCCGCGGGTTGAGCGACCCGTAGGGGTTCTGAAACACGATCTGGATTTCCCGCCTGAGGCGCGCCCGAGTCGCCGCGCTCGCGTGCGCGACATCTTCGCCGTCGATCAGCAGCGAGCCCGCGGTCGGATTTTCGATCAGGGTCAGGAGCCGCGCCAAGGTCGATTTGCCGGAGCCAGATTCGCCGACCACCGCCAGCGTGCGCCCAGCCCTTAGCGAAAACGACACGCCGCTAAGCGCCTTGATCGTCGCGCGGGAGCGGAAGGCGCCGCGCGAGACGGAGTAATCCCGTGTCAGACCCCTGGCCTCGAGCACGGCGCTCACGAAGTCGCCCCTTGCAGCTCGAGCGCGCACGGAGTCCCGGCGACCAGCGGCGTCAGACATCTCGCGCGGCCAAGCGCGGGCTTAGACGGCGGCGGCTCAGCATCATGGCAGGCATCGAACACAAAGGCGCAGCGCGGCGAGAACACGCAGCCGCGCGGCCGGTCGAACGGCCCAGGTACGACGCCCGGAATCGCCGGCAGCCGCCGGCCGTTCGCCCGCTCCGGCAACGCCGCCAGAAGCGCGGCGGTATAGGGATGGTGGGGATCGGCAAACATCTCGCGCGTGGTGTTTATCTCCATCTGCTGGCCGGCGTACTGGACGATGACCCGGTCGGCGGTTTCGGCGACCACCCCCATGTCGTGAGTGATGAGCACAAGCCCCATTCCGTTGTCGCTGCGCTCCCGCATCAGAAGATCCAGGATTTGCGCCTGGATGGTGACATCGAGCGCTGTGGTCGGCTCGTCGGCGATCAGGAGCTTGGGACGGCAGGCGAGCGCCATCGCGATCATGACGCGCTGGCTCATGCCCCCCGAAAGCTGGTGGGGATAAGCGCGCACGCGGCGCTCAGGATCGGGAATGCCGACCTCGGCCAAAAGCTCGACGACGCGCCCGTCGCGCTCGGCGCGTTTAAGATTGAGATGCGTCTTCAGCGCTTCGCCGATCTGAAAGCCAACGGTGAAGCAGGGATTGAGCGACGACATCGGCTCCTGGAAGATCATCGCCATGTCCTTGCCAGCGATGCGCCGCCGCTCGTTGGCGCTCATCGACAGAAGATCTGCGCCGTCGAAGGCCATCCGGTCAGCGGAGACGGTGGCGGTCGCAGGCAAGAGGCCCATCGCGGCCAGCATCGCCACCGACTTGCCGGACCCCGATTCGCCGACGATCGCCAGCACTTCGTTGCACTCAAGCGTGAGGTCGAACCCGTCCACCGCCGTGAACGCGCCGTGACGTGTGGCGAACGAAACGGAAAGATTGCGGATTTCGAGCAGAGACGGCGCCATCAGCCTCTCCGCATCTTCGGATCGAGCGCGTCGCGCAGGCCATCGCCGGTCAGATTGATGGCGAGAACGGTGATGAGAATGGCCAGGCCCGGAAGAGCCACGATCCAGGGATCGGAGCGGATGAATTCGCGTGCGTCGGCCAGCATCGAGCCCCATTCCGGCGTCGGCGGCTGGGCGCCAAGGCCAAGAAAGCCAAGCGCCGCCGCCTCGAGAATGGCGCTCGACACCCCGAGCGCCGCCTGCACGATGAGGGGCGCGAGGCAATTTGGCAGCACGGTCGAATAGGCGAGCCGGAGCGGTCCGACGCCAACCACGCGCGCGGCGGTCACATAGTCCTTGTTGAGTTCGCCGAGCGCGGACGCGCGCGCCAGACGCACATAGCCCGGCAGATAGACGATCGTCACCGCGATGATGGTGTTGGCGAGGCTTGGCCCCAGAACCGCAACGACAAGCACGGCGAGCACCAGGCTCGGCACCGCCATGATCAAGTCCATGAGCCGCGTAATGGCGACGTCTAGGATCGGGCCGGTCATCGCCGCCGCGAGCCCGAGCGCGACGCCAACGACGAACGACACGCACATCACCGAAAGACCGATGAACAGCGACACTCGGGCCCCGAAGATGAGGCGCGACAGCATGTCGTGGCCGTCGCCGTCGGTTCCCAGCACGAAGCGCCATGAGCCGCCGGCTTCCCATACCGGCGGCGCCCGCACCGCATCGCGGAACTGCTCGATCGGCGAGTGGGGCGCGACGACGTTCGCCGCCAGGGCCAGGAGAACGATGACGGCGAAGACGGCGAGGCCGAACACCGCGCCTCGGTTTTCCCGGAAGGCGGCCCAGAACGACGCCAACGGCGAAGGCTGCGCGAGGACGGCCGCTGCGTCTTCGCCAATCGGCGTTGTCAGCGCGGCGACGTCAGCGGCCATGGCTAATCCTGGGATCGATGACGCCGTAGACGAGATCGACGATCAGATTGACGAAGACGACGACGGCCGAGATGAGCAGAACGCCGCCCTGGAGCGCCGGATAATCGCGCCGGCCGATCGAATCGATGAGCCAATGGCCGACCCCCGGCCAGGAGAAGATCGTCTCCGTCAGCACCGCCCCCGCCATCAGTCCGGAAACCGAAAGGCCAATCACTGTCACCACCGGCAAGAGCGCATTGCGCAAGGCGTGAACGCCGATCACTCGAGCCGGCGACAGCCCCTTGGCGCGCGCGGTGCGCACGTAATCCTCGCTCAGAACTTCGAGCATGGAGGAGCGGGTCATGCGGGCGATGACGGCGAGTGGAATGGTGCCGAGTACGATCGCCGGCAGGATGAGGTGGCGCAAGGCGTCGAGAAAGGCGCCCTTCTGATCGGACAGAAGCGCGTCAATAGTCATGAAACCGGTCGGCTGATCGAAGGAATAGTTGATGAGGTCGATCCGGCCAGAGACCGGCAGTAGCCCGAGTCGCACGGAAACGAACATGATCAGGAGCAGGCCCCACCAGAAAATCGGCATCGAATAGCCGAACAGCGACACCGTCATCAGCGCCTGATCATAGAAGCCGCCGCGCTTGACCGCCGCAAGCGCGCCGGCAGGGACCCCGATCGCAATCGCGAACAGCATGGCGAAGAACGAGAGTTCGAGCGTCGCCGGGAACAGGGTCAGAAACTCGGTCACCACCTTCTGCTGCGACGACAGTGATACGCCGAAGTCGCCGTGCGCAAGGCGCCAGATATAGTCGACAAACTGCTTCCACACCGGCTGGTCGAGGCCGAGCTCATGGCGAAAATACGCCAGCCGTTCCGGCGACATGCCGTGCTCACCAGTCCTGACCTCGACCGGGTCGCCCGGCACGAGACGGATCGCCGCGAAGGTGAGGAACATCAGCGCGAGGAAAGTCGGGATGGTCAGCGCGATGCGGCGAAGGAAGTAGGCGACCATGGCCGATCCGGAAACAACGGGCCCCGCCTTGCCTCGTGGCTAGCGGAGCCCGGAACGGCCTTACTGGATGTCGACGCCTTCGAACGCGTGCGTTCCGAGCGGGCTCTGCTTATAGCCGGTCACATTCGAGCGCATGGCTTCAAACACGATGGAATGCGCGAGGAGAAGCTCCGGGGCCTCATCGTGCTCGATTTCCTGCATGCGCGAATAGAGTTTCGCCCGATCCGCCTGGTTTGTCACGGTGCGCGCTTTCTCGAGCAGGTCATCGAACTCGGCGTTGCACCATTTCGTGGGATTGCTGTCGCCAGGTTTGCCGCCGGGGCAACCTCTTAAGAAAAAGAAATTGTCCGGGTCGCCGTTGTCCCCGGTCCAACCGTATTGTCCGGTGGTCTCCTCGCCATTGGCGAGACGCTTGCGATACTCGCCCCACTCATAGGTGACGAGCTTTGCGTTGACGCCGACCTTGGCAAGATCGGCCTGCATCATTTCGCCAATGCGTTTGCCGTTGGGATTGTATGGTCGCGACACCGGCATGTACCAGAGATCGATGTCGAGCGGCGTCTTGACGCCGGCCGCGGCCAGCATCGCCTTGGCTTTCTCCTGATCAAAGGGCACGTCCGGAATCTTGTCGTTGAAGGACCACAGGGTCGGAGGGATCAGCGTCGTAGCCTTCGACCCCGCGCCGAGATAGACATCCTTGATGATCGCGTCGCGATCGATCGCCATCGCCAAAGCTTGGCGCACTTCCTTCTTGTCCAACGGCGGTTTGGTGGCGTTGAACGCCCAGTAGGCGACGTTGAGACCCGGCATGTTGATCACTTTAAGAGTGGAATCCTTCTCCATCTCCGCGAGGTCGGCAGGCCGTGGATAAGCATTGACGTGGCACTCGCCCGCTTTGAGTTTGGCGTAGCGCGCCGTGGCGTCGGGCGTGATGGCGAACACGAGGTCGTCGACCAGCGCCTTCTCGCCGTAATAATCCTTGTTCGCCTTGTAGCGGATGACCGAATCCTTCTGGTAAGCGACGAAGGAGAACGGACCGGTGCCCACTGGCGCCTGGTCGAATTGCTCAGGCGTTCCCTTCTTGACTAGGAAGTCGGCGTATTCCTTCGAACCGATCGCCATGAAGTCCATCGCCAGATTGGCGAGGATGGCGACATTCGGCGTCTTGAGCTTCATGACGACGGTGCTGTCGTCCGTCTTCTCCAGGGAGTCGAGCAGCTTCGGCATATCCATGTCATTGAAGTAATCATACTTGCCGCCCGAGACCTTGTAATAGGGATTGTCTGGCTTCCACTGCCGGTCGAACGAAAACAAGACGTCGTCGGCGTTGAAATCGCGCGTCGGTTTGAAGTCCTTCAACGAATGGAACTTGACGCCCTTGCGCAGATGAAAGGTGATTGTCTTGCCGCCATCGGTGACTTCCCAGCTTTCGGCGAGGCCGGGGACGATGTCGGTCGTGCCGCGCTTGAATTCGGTCAGGCGATTGTAGACGGGCCGGGCCGCATCGAAGCTGGTGCCGGTGGTGTTGATCGCCGGAGTGAAATTCTCCGGACTGCCTTCGGAGCAGTAGACCAGGGTCTTTGCCGAAGGGAGGCCCGCGCCCGCTAACAACGCGGCCAGCGCGACGCCGGCAAAGGTGAGCGCTTTCATGGGCTTTCTCCTCAGTGACTAGCTCGCGACCACGAGCTTTGCGCCATCGAAGCCCTTTTTCGCTTTCAGCGCAATGGCTCGCCCTCGGCGCTCATCCGCCGTCCTCGTCGTTCATGGGATGCAAGTCGCGCACCATCGCCTTGGCGCGCTCGTCGAGCACGTGGGTGTAGATCTGCGTCGTCGCAATATCGGCGTGGCCGAGCAGATCCTGAACGACGCGCAGATCCGCGCCGTTCTGCAGCAGGTGACTGGCGAAGGCGTGGCGAAGCACGTGCGGGCTCACCCGCGCCGATGAAATTCCCGCCGCTGCGGCGATGCGCTTGAGATCGCGCGCGAAGGCCTGACGCGTCATGTGGCCGCTCGCGCTCGCGGCGGGAAAGAGCCAAGGGCTCGTCGCCAAGCCCGGGGAGACTTGGTCGAGCAGGGCGCGAAACACGCCGATCGCGGCGCGGGCGGGATCGGAAAGCGGCGCCAAGCGCTCCTTGTCGCCCTTGCCGCGCACGGGGATGAGCGGGGACTTGGCCATTCCGATTGACTTCTTGAGACTCAGGGCTTCCGACACGCGCAAGCCCGACCCGTAGATAAGTTCGATGAGGCAGGCGATGCGCGCCGCCTCCAGCCGCTCGCGCAACGGGCGCTCCGCAACGTCAAGCCCTTCGCGCGCGGTCGCGATCAGCCGCTCAACCTCGGCCATGCTCAGTAGCTTAGGCAGCGGTCGCGATCGGCGCGGTCCCTCGACCGCCAGTGTCGGATTGTCGCGCCGCCAGCCTTCGGCGTAAAGAAACTTGTGAAACTGACGGATCGCCGACAGGCGGCGCGCCAGCGACGCCGCGCTCAGCGACTGTGCGCCGCGCGCGACGAGAAACTCGCGCACGTGTGTTGCGTCGGCCTGCAGCGCGTCCATCCCCTTAGCCTTCAGATAGGCGTCGTAGTCGGCGAGATCGCGCCGATAGGCCTCAATCGTATTGGGGCTCGCGCCGCGCTCAGAGGCGAGCGCCTCAAGGAAGCCGACGATGTGAGAAACCGCCCGCGTCTTCATGAGCGAGCTACTCCTCCTCCTCGAACAGAGTGGGCTGCGATCCCTCGCGCCGCGGCTCGGCGAGGCCGAGATGGCGGAAGGCGTGCGACGTCAAGAGCCGCCCGCGCGGCGTGCGCTGCACGAAGCCAAGCTGGATGAGATAGGGCTCGATGATGTCCTCGATCGCGTCGCGGGGCTCGGAGAGCGCGGCGGCGATGGTCTCGACTCCGACTGGACCGCCGCCGAACTTGAGGGCAATGGTGTCCAGATAACGCCGATCCATCTCGTCGAGCCCAATGACGTCGACATCCAGGAGCTTGAGCGCGCTGTCGGCGAGCGCGCGCGTCACCCTCTTTGCGCCTTCGACCACGGCGAAGTCGCGAACGCGCCTGAGCAGGCGCCCGGCAATGCGCGGCGTGCCGCGCGAGCGCCTGGCGATCTCGTTCGCGCCGTCATCGGCGAGCGACAGGCCGATCACGCGGGCGCCGCGCGCGACAATGCCCTGCAACTCCTCGGTGGTATAAAAATTGAGCCGGATCGGAATGCCGAAACGATCGCGCAACGGGGTGGTGAGAAGCCCGGCGCGGGTCGTCGCGCCGATCAGGGTGAACCGGGCGAGGTCGATCTTAACCGAGCGCGCTGCAGGCCCGGCGCCGATGATGAGGTCGAGCTGGAAATCCTCCATCGCCGGATAGAGAATCTCTTCGATCGCGGGGTTGAGACGGTGAATCTCGTCGATGAACAGTACGTCCCGCGGCTCGAGATTGGTGAGCTGCCCCGCGAGATCGCCGGCCTTGCCGATGACCGGACCCGAGGTCGAATGGAAATTGACGCCGAGTTCGCGCGCGACGATCTGCGCGAGCGTCGTCTTGCCGAGGCCCGGCGGACCAACGAACAGCACGTGATCGAGCGCCTCGCCGCGCGATTTGGCGGATTGGATGAAGACGCCGAGATTCTTGCGCGCCGCTTCCTGGCCGGCGAAATCGGCGAGGAGCTGCGGGCGGACCGGCGTCTCGTCCTCGGGACGCTTCTCGGCCGAGACGAGCCTGCGAGGCGCGCCGGCCACCTCAACCACCTTCGCCCGGAGGATGAAGGCGCTCCGCCAACGTCAATTCCCGTCGCATGGTGAGCCCAATGAGATTTGCAGTGAATGCGCAGACGAGACCCGCGATCGCGGCGCAAGCGATGAAAGCATGGCCGAGCGTGACGCCGAACCGGCTTGGAAAGGCCAAGTCGACGGGCTCAGAGCTCACGTTGGTTCTGATTGTCATCTCGAGCGACGCCCAGACCGGGTTAAGGCGCAAGAGGAGGCCATAGACGATCAGGCCGCCAATGAGGGCGGCGACGAACGCGCGCGGCGCGCGCTCGGGCGCGACTGCGTCCCACAGCGCATAAAGAAACCCGGTCGCCGCGGCCGGCCCGACGCCGACAATGTAGGCCGCGATCACACCGAGGGCGTGGCCAAAGAACGTGCTGATCAAAACCATAAGTCCGATCGCCTCGAGATCGGTCGGCGTTTTGAAAACGATGGAAAGGGGAATGAACAGCGCCCCGCCGACGGCCGGACCCAGCGCTGCGAACAAGAGCACGATGCCGATCATGGGGACGAAGAAGGGACGGCCACTCACTGCGCCAGTTCCTTCAGGCCCGCGCGGATGAGCGCGGCAGTCTCGGCCGCCGGTCCGAGCTGAGCGGAAATCCTGGCCACGGCGGCGGCGGCCTGGGCCTGGGCGTAGCCGAGGCCAACGAGGGCGAGGACCGCGTCCTCGGCGGCCTTGGCGAGCTTGGGCACGCGCTCGAAACCGGTTTCCACGTGGGCGAAATTGGCGCCCGCAAATGCCGGCGCCTTGTCCTTGAGCTCGAGCACGAGGCGAGCGGCAAGCTTCGGGCCGACGCCTGGTGCGCGCGCCATCATCGCCTTGTCCTGCCTTGCGACAGCCGTGCTCAACGCTTCCGCCGAGAGCGCGCCGAGAATCCCAAGCGCGACCTTGGCGCCAACCCCCTGCACGCTCTGGAGCAAGCGAAACCACTCGCGCTCGGCGGTAGTGAGAAATCCGTAAAGTCTGATCGCGTCTTCGCGCACATGGGTCTCGATGAGCAGCTCCGCCGGCTCGCCGGCCGAGGGCAGCGCGCGAAGGGTGCGAGCCGAGGCGGAGACGAGATAGCCCACCCCGTTGACGTCGAGGATCAGGGTCTCTTCGTCCACGCTGTCGACGACGCCCTTCAGTTTGCCGATCATGCCGCGCCTCGAGCGCGCGCCGCGCGATGCTGGGCGTGGCAAATGGCGACGGCGAGCGCGTCTGCCGCGTCCGGCGTCGAGGCGGTCGAGGCCGGCAACAGCATCCTGACCATCATCGCCACCTGCCGCTTTTCCGCGTGTCCGACGCCGACGACCGTCTTCTTGATGAGATTGGCGGCGTATTCCGCCACTGGCAGGCCGGTCAGAGCCAATGTCGCGAGCGCGACGCCGCGCGCCTGCCCGAGTTTCAGCGCCGATTGCGGATCGCGGTTGATGAATGTCTCCTCGACCGCCGCCTCATGCGGCCCCTCGCGTTCGATGAGCCCGGTCAGCAAGCGATGGATCGCCGCCAGGCGCTCGGCGAGTGAGAACCCGGGGTCGGTCTCGATCGAGCCGCAGCCGACAAAGCTCAGCCGCGACCCGGCGGCCTCGATCACTCCCCACCCGGTCGTGCGCAGGCCGGGATCGACGCCGAGAATGCGAATCACGCCGATGGTCATGGCGAACGTCTGATATACGAATTCGCGCGCTGACGCATTTTGCTAGTCGCGATTCTGGCGCGCGGCCTCGACCAAGCCCGCAAGCTCATGCTCGATCGACTCGAGTTCAGTGAGCGCGACATCGAATGCGCAAAGTCCGATCGCTTGCCAGACGCTCTTCGCCCGTTCGGTCAGATTGGCGACGGTCAGCGGCAGCCTCGCCGCTGCGGCAAGCGAGCCCTTCTCATTGATGAGATAACGCCGGTTGACGGCGAAGAGCACTTGCGCGGCGCAGGCGAGCGAGCGGAACCCGCATCCGGCAATGTAGGTCTCATCGCCCTTCGGTAGAGCTGTCCGCGCATTCTCGATGCTGAAAAGGATCTCCCACTGGAAGCGGCGAATGAGCGCCTCTCGCAATGCTTCCGGGTAGGGAGCCGTCATCGCCTTTAAATGAGCGAGGGTCCCCGCAGCATCATTGAGCGGCCGGCAGTGCGCGACTTCGCCCATCCAGATCGCCGAGCAGAAGCCATGCGGATGTCCCTGTTGATAGTCCATGCTGACGCTGCCCTCGCGGCAGTCGCTGATGACCCTCTCGACTGACTCGAGCGGCCGATAGAGCAGGTCCACCTTCTTTCCGGCGATCGTGAGCCAACCGCCGCCCACGATCCACGGTCCCCAGCCGCCGACCTCGGTCACCCGTGCAGCGTCTGAATCGTCGACCAGCCCTTTCGCTGCCTCGAGCAGGCGCTCGACGTCGAGCCCAGCGCCCTCGCTGAAGTAGAGGCCTATGTCATAGTCCGAGGCCGAATGCTCGGCGCCCGTCGCCCGCGAGCCGCCAAGCGCGACTGCGACGACTCCGGGGACAGCCGCGAGAGCGGCAGAGACGCGTTCCAGGACAGGGTCGGGCGTTTCCATCCGCATAGAATAAACCGATCCGCGCTCTCGCGGACGCGGCCCGGGAATCGCGCCTCTTTCCACCGGCATTTCGATTTCGCGCCTTGGCTCGCCCGCCGAGCGTGCGATAGCTTGCGGCCCAACGAAAGGCGCGATTCGTGGCGAGCGGCGCGAAGACCATAAAGAAAAAGGTCACTCCGCCCGCGCTTTCTCTCGCGACCACGCCCCATTTCGATTTCGAGCGCGAGGCGTTCGCCAACGGCCATCGATGGGTGGCGGGGGTCGATGAGGTCGGGCGCGGCCCGCTGGCCGGGCCCGTCGGCGTGGCCGCCGTCATTCTCGATCCCGATGATCTGCCCGAGGGGCTGAACGATTCGAAGGTGCTCCAGGCGCCCGCACGTGAATCGCTCTGCGAAATCATCTTCGCCAAAGCGCTCAGCGTCTCCGTCGTCTTCGCCAGCGTCGAGGAAATCGATCTCTTCAACATCCGCGGCGCTGCGCTGCGCGCAATGGCGCGAGCCGTGGCGGCCTTGAGCGTGCGTCCCCACTTTGTGCTGATCGACGGACGCGATCTGCCGGACGGCCTGATCTGTCCGGCGCGTCCGATCATCGACGGGGATGCGCTCTCGATGTCGATCGCCGCCGCCTCGATCGTCGCCAAGACGATGCGCGATGCGCTGATGCGCAATCTCGGGCTCGAATACCCGCAATATGGTTTCGCCGAGCACGTGGGCTATGCGACGGTTGGACACCGCAGAGCGCTGGCTTCCGTGGGCCCCTGCCCCTATCACCGACGCTCGTTCCGACTCGAGCCCCAACAAGAATGACGAGCCGCCCAAAAAGGTTTCAAAAAGGTTGAAATCGAATATCCATTAGAACGGCTTACGTCGTACGAAAACGACACAGCGGAATGGCTGGCGGGATAACCGGACCTTTACTTTAAACCGAGCATAAACGACGCGCCGGCTCGATTGATCTGGCTCATGCGTCGAGTGGTTGCGTTGATGCGTATCGCGCGTGCCGGAGCGTTCCGCCTCCCCGCCCAGACTCAGGTTTTGCGTACTGGGGCCGGCGAGGCGAAACGCCCGGCCGCAATCCTCGAGGCGCTCGACAAGTCGGGACCGGCTCCGCGCGACGCGATCCTCATCGGCGACTGCGTCGCGGAAATGATGAGGCTTCCTCCAGCCTCGGTTGATCTCGTTTTCGCCGATCCTCCCTACAACCTGCAGCTCGAGGGCGCTTTGTCGCGTCCCGACCAGAGCCTGGTCGATGGGGTCGACGACGCCTGGGATAAGTTCGTCGATTTCGCCGACTACGACGCCTTCACCCACGACTGGCTGACCGCCGTCCGGCGGCTGATGAAGCCCGCCGCCACGATCGTGGTCATCGGCTCCTACCACAACATCTTCCGCGTCGGCACGATCCTGCAGGATCTCGGCTTCTGGATCCTGAACGACATCGTCTGGCGCAAGGCCAATCCAATGCCGAACTTCCGCGGGCGCCGGTTCACCAACGCCCACGAGACGATGATCTGGGCGGCGCGCGGCCCCGAGGCCAAGGCCTATACGTTCAACTACGAGACCTTGAAGGCCGGCAACGAGGATGTGCAGGTCCGTTCCGACTGGTTTTTGCCGATCTGCACGGGCGCGGAGCGGCTAAAGGACGAGAGCGGGAGAAAGGCTCACCCGACGCAAAAGCCCGAGGCGCTGCTCACGCGGGTGTTGCTGGCCGCCTCCAACGCCGGCGATCTGGTGCTCGACCCGTTTTTTGGCTCTGGGACGACCGGGGTCGCTGCGCGGCGGCTGGGTCGCTCGTTCATCGGCATCGAGCTGGATCCGGCTTACGCCGAGGCG
>Ga0210386_10001500_pt1 | contig 20816 bp, 17 predicted proteins | sample IncBWH32OmetaG_FD_160091 | JGI IMG/M metagenome (GOLD analysis project Ga0210386, IMG submission 160091) | Forest soil microbial communities from Barre Woods Harvard Forest LTER site, Petersham, Massachusetts, United States - Inc-BW-H-32-O ...
GACGCTCCCGACCCACTGGAAAAATATCGCTGGTACATTCTCGGAGGCTTCGGAATTGTGCTGGCGGCAGGTGCGATCTACATCGCCAGCCGCTCCAAGACCGCCACAGTCCCTGATTACGGCCCGACAGATGCCGAACTGGCCGACTTTCCACTCACTCCCAAACCCAAGGCCGCTGATCGCTCCGCGCTCCTGCTCGAAGCCCTGAAAGAAGAGATCTTCCAACTCGAAGTCGAACACAAGCAAGGCCGAATCTCGCAGCAGGAATATGAGAAGGCCAAAGCCGCGCTGGACCAAACGCTGGAGCGTGCGGTGAAGCGAGGCGCAGTCAAAGTCAGCTAACCGACCGTGGAGGACGGGCGTCCTCGCCCGTCACGGCTTAAGCCTAATCTCAGTAAAATGGCCGTCGGGTACAGTTGGTACAGTGGATGAAAACGCTGTCCACGACCGCCTCACTGTCCCGGCTTCTCCGCCACCTGCAACTCCCGCGCACGAGCCACCAACTTCTTCAGCTTGCCCTCGATTGATGCGTCACCGATGTGCTCATCCTGCAGCACGCCGTCCGCGTCAATCGTAAAAGTGTGCGGAATCGCTTCCACACCAAACATCTTCGCTATGGGCCCGGTAAAACCAGCAGGATCACGGTACTGCGGCCAAGTCATCTCGTTCTTTGTGATGAAGTCCTTCCACTTCTGCTCATCCGTGTCGAGGCTCACGCTCAGCACCACCAAGGGCTGATCCTGAAACTTCTTCGCGATATCCCGCACATGCGGCAGAGCCTCGCGACACGGCGGGCACCAGGTCGCCCAGAAATCGAGCAGGACCACCCTTCCCTTTAAGTCGTCCAGGGAGATACGCTGCCCATCGATCGTCGTGACCGCGAACGGCGGTGCCATTCTGGCCCGGGCCAACTCGGGCTGGCTGATATATCGCAGCGCGCGTTGCCGATCCGGACTGTCCTCCGGTTGCATCTTCACAAACTGCTCGAACTGCGCTTTTGCGGCGTCGTCCTGCTTCAGGTGTGCGAGCGCCCGGCCATCGACAAATATGGCATCTGGAAATTTCGGGTAGGCCGCCAAAGCCTTGGTCATCTCATCGTGTGCACGGGCGAAGAACTCATCCTTGTGCTTGTTCAGCCCCTCGTCCATCAGGACGATGCCAAACTCATAGTGCGCCAGCGCCACATTCCTCTCACCCTGAGCCTCAGCCACAATCTCCCCAGCCGCGGTTTCTGCGGTTTTCCAGTCACCCAGTTCAACTCCATACTTGATCATCTTCTGCTGACATGCTGCGCAGTGGCCGCCGTCCTGCTTATCCGCTTTCTTGAAGCTCTCGAGCGCCGATCCCGGCGCGCGTTGGTGCAGATACCCTAAGCCTTCGTTATACGTCTTCTGCGCCTTCTCACATGTCGGGCCCTCCGTCTTCTCTTGCGCCGACAATGACGTCACGGCGCACGCGAGCGCCAATATGATTCCACCATGCCGCATACCAGCCCTCCCGCTCCTGAAAATCCGCGTTTAAAGCTACCATGAACTCTGTATTTCCGCGATATTTCCGAAGTCACGTATCGCAAGGGCTTGTTACGCCATTTACGATTCCGCGATTCTGTCCCTAAGACAAAAGTCGTGGTCTGAGATGACTCAGAAGTCGCCTTGTGGCTTCTACGGTCGGCGCGCTAAGAGATGCGTAAGGCAGATCAGAGTCGACCGTCCCAGATCCTTTTCTACCCGGGCAGACGCACTCACCGCACCACCGACCGAAGCACAGTGATTCCCTGCAATCTCGAAATACTGACTCGGGTGCGAGAACCGGACTTTAGAGGGTTGTTTCAAGCTGTGCCTGGCCTATACCTCGTCTCCGACCCGATCTTACGATCGTGGACGCGAGTGACAGTTTTCTTCATGCGACCATGACATGGCGGAATGAGATTCGGGGAGCTCAAGTCTTCGACGTGTTTCCCCGATTAATCCCAGCCAACCAAAAGTAGACGGCGTCTGCAATCTGAATGGGTCCGTGGCGCGTGTATCGAGCAGTGGTCGCCCAGACACTTTGGACATTCAGAAATACGACGTGCGTGATCAAGTGTCGAAAGAGGGATCGTGGCTCGAGAAATATTGGGTTCCCATGAACTTCCCGGTGTTCGGCCATCAAAGCCGTGAAGTCGTTGCGGTGATCCACAGAGTTGAGGACGTAACCCGGTTCGTGCATTAGTCGACCAAGAGAAGGAACCGCGCAATGAGCAAACCGCCATGAAACAAGTTCGGGAGGAACGGGTGATTCGGGGAAGCCATTGGGCGCCGGGGAAGAGTTCAAAGCGACGCTGTTTCGAGCCGTCCGTGAGCAACTGCATGTGCACAAGCTCGGGGTTCCACCGGAGGTGGGAGTTTCGTCATACCTGGTTCCCGGTGCGCTGGTCCCGGTATCTGCGATATACGACAAGTTCCACGAACCTGGTTGTTCCTGTAAGCCGACGAGAGGAGGCGCTTTGGGCCAGCGACGTCTTTCGACCTTGCAGCGGCTGCGGATTCCGAGTGCGATACCGTATGGCCTCAACCTTCGCAAGCGCTCAGGCTTCGTGGGAAGAGACGCAGTAGATTCGCACTGGAGTGGCGGCTGCCCTCCAGATCACTGTTTCTAATTGCGGTTTCGTTATGCCCGTAAGTGTGTCTTGTGCCGCTCTCAACCCCCGGTTGAATCCAGAGGCTCCGCGTACCATCTAATGAAGTGAGACTTCTATGGGAAACACATTTAAGACCGCATTTCTGCTTACTCTTCTGACGCTGCTGCTGATGTTCATCGGCCGTTTCTTTGGCGGACAGAACGGGATGCTGCTGGCGCTAGTCTTCGCGGCGGTGATGAACTTCGTTTCATACTTTTACTCGGACAAGATCGCGCTGGCGATGTACCGCGCCCAGCCTGTCACTCGAGAAGAACTTCCGCGTGCGTACGCCGCAGTCGAACGGCTCACGCAAAAGATCGGCATTCCTATGCCGAAGATCTACGTGATCCCGAACGAATCCCCGAACGCTTTCGCCACCGGACGCAACCCGCAACACGCTTCGGTAGCCGTGACTCAGGGCATCCTCAATCTACTGAACGACGAAGAACTGGAAGGCGTCCTGGCGCACGAACTTGGGCACGTGAATAACCGCGACATCCTCATCAGTTCCGTCGCTGCGACTGTCGCCGGAGCCATTACCATGCTGGCCAGCATGGGCCGCTTTGCCATGATCTTCGGGGGCATGGGTGGAGATCGTGACGACCGCCGGGGCGGCGGACTCGGCGCGCTTTTGATGCTGATCCTGGCGCCCATCGCGGCTTCGCTCATTCAGCTTGCTGTCTCGCGCTCACGCGAATATCAAGCCGACGCCACTGGCGCCCACTTTACCGGCAATCCGTACGCCCTGGCCAGCGCCTTGGCTAAACTCGATGCCTACTCGCGCCGTCTGCCCCTGCAGGCCACGCCCTCGACGGCACACTTGTTTATCATTCAGCCGTTCCTTGGGATGAACTTCGGCAGCTTGTTCTCCACTCATCCCCCGATCGCGAAGCGAATCGAGCGCTTGACGGGAAGGCCGGCAGAGTTCATGCAATAAGAGCTCTCAGCGGTCAGCTCTCAGGTTTCAAAAGCCAGAGCGCGGAATCTTTAGCTCGTAGCTGAGAGCTGACAGCTACCTCTGTAACCTCCGTAACCGCCGGGTCCCGCACCTGCATAGTAGAATCCCAATAATGTCCCCTGAAACCGCCAGTGCCGTTTCTCATCGTGCGGCGCAACTGGAAAACGCCCTCCGCAAAGTAATCCGGGGCAAAGACGATATCCTTCGCCTGGCCGTAGTCTCGCTGATTGCTCGCGGGCACCTCCTGATCGAAGGCGTCCCCGGCGTCGGCAAAACCACGCTGGGACAAGCTCTCGCGCGGGCTCTCGATTGCACGTTTCAACGAGTTCAATTCACCAGCGACATGCTGCCCTCGGACCTGCTGGGCATTTCGATTTACTCCGCCGTCGAGCAGCAGTTTGAATTCAAACGCGGCCCGGTCTTCACCAACGTTCTGCTGGCCGATGAAATCAATCGCACCACGCCCAAAACCCAGTCGGCGCTGCTCGAGGCCATGAACGAAAGCCAGGTCACTGTGGACGCGCACTCCTACCCCCTGCCGCAGCCATTCCTGGTCATTGCAACGCAGAACCCGGTCGAGCACCACGGCACATATCCTCTGCCGGAATCTCAGCTGGATCGTTTCCTGATGCGAGTAAGGATGGGCTATCCCGACAGTAGCGCCGAACGCGAGATCTTGCGCTCCGAAGCAGGCCCGAAGAAGTTGGAGGCCATGCAGCCGGTGCTCAGCGGCGCTGACGTTTTGGAAATGCAGCATGCGGTTACGCAGGTTCGCGTCGATGAATCGCTGGTCAGCTACGCTCTCAGCATTGTCAGAAAAACGCGCGAGTCCGAACAGTGCTCGCTCGGAGTCTCTCCCCGCGGCTCGCAAATGCTCTATCGCGCCGCCCAGGCCATGGCATTCCTCGACGGCCGCAGCTTCTGCACGCCAGAAGACATTAAGCCGCTGGTCGTGCCCGTCTTTGCCCATCGGGTCGTGGTGAACGGACTTTACTCTTCAACTCTGAAGAAATCCGAGCAGGCAGAACAAGTCATCCAAGAGATCGTGGACAGCACACCCGTGCCGGTGTAACAGCGCAGAGTCGTGTCATCCTCATTAGCCCCTCCTGTCATCCTGAACGAAGTGCGGGATCTCTGCATTTTCTTGACCCACTCCTGGCATTCATCCCGCCCGAGCCTGATAATGGTCGCCATGTCATTTCTCCGTTATCTTATGCTGCTAACTTTGATCGTCTGGCTGGGCGGCCTGATCTTCTTCGCCTTCGTTCTGGCACCGACGGCTTTTTCCGTATTGCCCACTCGGCATCTCGCGGGAACAGTGGTTGGGCGCACCCTGGGAACACTGCACTGGATGGGCATCTTCTCCGGCGTCATTTTTTTGGTGAGTTCGATTCTTTACAGCCGCCTGGCTCAGGGTGCGCCGCATGTATTCGCCGCTCGCCACCTTCTTATCTGCCTGATGCTTGCGCTCACCCTGATATCGCAATTCGGAATCATCCCCAGAATGGATACGCTACGAGCCGCGATCGGCGAAATTGACTCCGTTCCTCCTGATAACCCGGCCCGCATGCAGTTCGACACGTTGCATGTCTGGTCAACCCGCGTCGAGAGCGGAGTGTTCTTGCTGGGATTGGTAGTTGCATATCTGACCGCCTCAGCTCTCTGCGTCTAGCATTGAATATCTCGCCGCGTCTTTGGCGATCAACGTTTCATCATTTATTCTTCATTTGCACAAGCTAAGAGCCAAAAGCTAAAAGCATTTCTTATGAAAACTGGCATCATCGGCCTGCCCCAGGTAGGCAAAACTTCTCTCTTCGGCATTTTGACCAAGGCGCATTTGTCCGAGCAAGCTTACGCCAACCCGCGCGAGGCGCATCTCGGCGTGGCCAAGGTACCAGACGATCGCCTCGACCGCCTAGCCGCGCTCTATAGTCCCAAGAAGTTGACCCACGCTTCAGTGGAATACGTCGACGTTGGCGCCATCGGTCAGGATGCCCTCAAAGAGACCGCTTATCTCGCCCACTTGCGCGGTGTGGATGCACTCGCCCACGTCTTGCGGGCATTCGACGATCCCGCGATCCCGCACGTCGGCAGCATTGATCCTCTGCGAGATATCAAGAATGTCGAGTTTGACCTTATGGTCAGCGACCTTGGGCAAATCGAGAAACGGCTGGAGCGCCTGGAAAAAGATTTGAAGAAAATGCGCACCCCCGATCTCGAAAAAGAATTCGATCTGCTCAAGCGCGCCAACGCACACCTCGGATCGGAGCGTCCGCTGCGCGAGATGGAGATGACCCCCGAGGACAAAAAGCGCCTTCGCGGCTTCATGTTCCTCAGCGAAAAACCAATTCTTTATGTCCTCAACGTGAACGAGAGCACGGAACTCGGAAAGGAACTGGAAGCGGCCGCAGTCAGATATAAGCTGACGGAAGTCGCCTCTCGTCCGAATGCGGGCGCGGCGGCCATCTGCGGAAAGGTCGAGGCCGAACTCGCGGAAATGAGTGACGCCGATGCGGCTGAATTCCTTTCCAGCTACGGCCTGACCGAGAGCGGCTTGGCTCGCCTGATCCGGACGACGTATACCTTGCTCGGCCTCATTTCTTTCTTCACCGCCGGTGAAGATGAATGCCGCGCCTGGACCATCCCAGTGAATACTCGCGCGCAGGACGCGGCGGGCGCGATCCATTCCGATCTGCAGAAACACTTCATCCGCGCCGAAACCATCCGCTGGGATCAACTGCTCGAAGCCGGATCAGAAGCCAACGCCCGCGCCCGTGGCGCGCTGCGTCTTGAAGGCAAAGACTACATTGTGCAAGACGGCGATGTGATGCATATCCGGCATAGTGGTTGAGCAAGAACCGGGAACGGAGAACTGATATCATCCTCCGGCATGCATCCCATAGTTCTCAGTCTTCTTCTCGGTCTCACGGCCGCCGCCGCCAACGTATTCGGGGGCGCGATCATCGTCCAGAAGAACTGGGACCGTTCTTATCTCAAGTATTTTGTAGCGCTGGGTGCGGGATTCATGCTGGCCACTGCCATCGTGGAAGTTTTCCCAGCCGCCCTGGAATTGCGCGGCAAGAGCGCCGCCTTTCTGGTCCTGGTGGGCTACCTCATCATTCACTTCTTCGAGCACACGGTCACACCCCACTTCCACTTCGGAGAGGAAACTCACAAAGACCAATTCGTTCACACCCACAAGGGATATTCGATTCTAATCGGCCTGACCATTCACACCTTCTTCGATGGCATCGCGATCACCGCTGGGTTTCTCGTCTCTAGCTGGTTGGGATGGATCATTTTCCTTGCGATTTTCCTGCACAAGATTCCCGAAGGATTCACCATCACCTCGGTCATGCTGGCCAGCGGCCAAAGTCGCGGTGTAGCTTGGGGTGCCTCCATGCTGCTGGGCGCGGCAACTTTCGCAGGGGTACTGACCATGGCCCTCTTCAAGCACCAGGTGAGCTACGGACTGCCTTTAGCGGCGGGAGTAACGATCTACGTAGCAGCTTCCGACCTTATACCAGAAGTAAACCGCGAGCCGGGGGCAGGAATGGCCCTAGTGGTTTTTCTGGGAGTTGGATTCATGTTCCTGCTGGATCACTTCGTCCACGTTCCCTAGCTCTTAATCCACCGTGTGCTTTGCCGTGTAGCCTTCCCGGGCGATCACCATATACTTCAGGTCTTTCCCCTTCTGATCTTTAATCTTCAGCTGGCCTCCATCCGGCGCGACCACTTCAACTTTCAGTTTTCGGTAGGTGCCGTCAAGCTTGGGATTCGTGGGATGATAAGCAATGCTGTACTGATTGCGTATATCACCGCCGATCTGCTGAAAAATCTCCGGGAACTCCGCCTGAAATCGCGGGAAGTAGGCGCGGCCACCGGTCAAGCGCGCAAACGTGTTCATTTCGTTGTCGGCCTGCAGGTAGTCGATCTGAGTAACCGGAATGCCCATACCATGAGGCGCCGCACCGCCGCGCGACTCGAAATATTCGCGTGACTGCCAGCCCACGCTGATCGGGAAGATTGTCACATCCTTCGTGTTCTTGATCTTCTTCGTAATCTGGTCCAGATTGAGCTTGCTGAAGGTATCGATCCCGGTGGTAACTAAGATGATGTACTTGTGTCCTTCAATCCGGTCGATGCGATCCAACGAATCATAAAGGGCGTCGAACAGATTGCTCTCCGTGAATCCTGGAATTCGCAACTGGTTCAGCGCTCCGTAAGCCTCTTGCTTGTTCTGCGTGAAGTCAGCGAGGATATAGGGCCTCATATCGTAGGAAATTACCGCTAGCCAATCGCTCTTTTTCAAAGTGCTCACAAACGAGTAGGACGCATGCAGGATGTCGCTCATGAAGAAATAATCCCCGGCGGAGAATTCGACCAACAGGACGGCGGTTATCGGCGCTTCCGAGATCGTGAAGTTGCTGATCTTCTGCGGCGTGCCATCTTCCGAAATGCGGAAATTGTCCTGCTTCAGGCTGGAGATGAATTGCCCATCTTTCGTCGTGACCATAACCGGCACTTCCACCACAGGCACGTCCACGTGAATGGAATAATCCGGCATACCCTCGACTTTTTTGGGCCTTTCCGGCGGTGGGGGCGGTGGAGGCTCGTCTTTCTTCTTGGGAACGGCGTACGGACCGACGTCGCTTTGTGGGCCGCCATCCGCCGCGGGCGGTTCCTGGCCCTTGGGAGGCGCAGACGACCCCTGATCCTGTGCTCCGCTCAATCCTATAAAGCTCGCCAAGGCCAGAATCAACAATGAGATACGGAAAAGCTGCCGCAGCGGAATACAACCGAAGCCCCGGCTAAAACGCACCGACACCTGCCCAGATCGATCTGAAATCATTTAAATCCCTCGGAAAAACCCTGTGCTAGTATAGACGCAGAGCTTCGCGATTGGGATGTTTTGCTCGGCTTAACCCTCTCCTTCCCGGCAAATCGCGTACAAAGCGCGAAGTGTGATTCTGTGGTTAGAGAACCAAGTTGGCGGTTCTCGGGGAAAATTTGTGGGTGAATCTGTGGGTCAACCTGTAGTCAGGCGAGCCGTTCTCGTCACTATCGCTCTCTGTCTTCTTCTGCCTCTCGCAAGCCAGGCGCAGAATCCCAAGCCGGTCGACACTATCCCGATCGAGCAAATCCATGCGGGCATGCGAGGCGTGGCCTACACCGTGTTTCAGGGAACCAAACCGGAACCCATGGACGTTGAGGTGCTCGGTGTACTCAAGAATGCGAATGGCCCCAAGGGCGACGTCATCCTTGTTCGTCTCGGGGGAGCCAAAGCCGAATACACCGGCGTGGTAGCCGGCATGAGTGGCAGCCCCGTGTACCTGAATGGCAAGCTGGCGGGAGCGCTCGCGTTCCGCATCGGCGAGTTCTCGAAAGAACCGATCGCTGGCGTCACCCCGATCGCCGAGATGCTGGAGATCAGCGCGCTGGATCGAAATCCATCCTCGGCGCCGGTTGAAGCCACATCGGCCGCTCATTCTCCGAGCAAGACTGCGAGCCCCGGCATCGCAAACGCGCCGTCATCGGATTCCGTCAATCACGATTTCACCAATTACCTCAAACCCATCGAAACACCATTGGTCTTCAACGGATTTTCCGAGGACACAGTTCAACGCTTTGCATCTCAATTCTCCGCCGCCGGAATCGTGCCAGTGATGGGCGCGGGCTCGGTTAGCGACGCCAAGCAGCCAGAGCCCATGGAACCCGGCTCCGCCGTCAGTGCGATTCTTGTGCGCGGCGACATGAACATTGCCGCCACCTGCACCGTCACCTACATGGACGCGCAACGTCTGCTGGCCTGCGGCCATCCCTTGATGCAGTTTGGCATGGTCGACCTGCCCATGACCAAGGCGACCGTGCTCGCCACTCTGCCCTCACCTCTCAACGCCTTTAAAATCGTGAATGCGACCGAACCCGTGGGCGCATTCGTGCAAGACCGCCACAACGGCATTCTGGGAGAGTTTGGCAGGAAACCGGAAATGATCCCGGTTACGCTCACCATCCGCGGCGAATCTGCCGACAAGCAGTTTCACTACGAAGTCCTGAACAACGCCCGCTTAAGCCCGATCGCAATGATGGCCACCGTTTTCAATGCGCTGCACGGGGTGAATGAATACGGTGAAGAAACCACCTACCGCATGAGCGGAAGTATCAGCGTGGACGGATACCCAGACGTGGCCATGCAGGACATGTTCGCCACCGTTGATGGAGGACAGCCGGGCGCTATGCTGGCCGCCATCTCTCTAGGCGAACGCTTCAGCCGCATCTTCGACAATCCCTACAGCGTCCCCGCGATTCAGGGCGTGCAGCTTGACTTCAATATCGTCCGCGAACGGCGCTGGGCTCGGCTCGAGAGCGCCCGCACCGACATTACGGAGGCACGACCCGGGGACGACATAACCATTGAAGCCTTGCTGCGGCCCTACCGCGGCGAAGGCGTGGTGCAACACATTCCCATCCACATCCCGACATCCACTTCCAAGGGACCGCTGCGCATCCTGGTGAGCGATGGCGATACGCTCGACCATTTCCGTCGCGGCTCGTCGCTTCTCGGACGCAAGCTGGATCTGGCTGCCACCATCGCCTTCCTGAACAAGGAGCATGTCAACAACCGCGTCTACGTTTCGCTGCTCGAAGCCGATCCCGAGGCCATGATCGCCGATAAGGTTATGCCCACGCTCCCACTCTCGATCATGAACGTGATGGACGGCATGCGCGGAACCCAGGACATGGTGGTCTCCAGCGAGTCCTCGGTGAACGAAGCAGCGACGGTCCCGCTCGACTACGTGGTTGCCGGGGCGCAGGTTTTGACCATCAGCATTAAGTAGTACCAGCCGGTGATGCCAACCGTTGTGGGCAAGAGCAACGATTCGGCGCCAAAGCGAGTAGCCCGAGTGGACCTGCGTCATTGCCACCAACGGTCCTATGTTCCTTTCATCAGGAGCACACTTGGTGTTGGGATCAAGAATCGCACCCGGCGAATTTATTGCTGCCGGAGCCGCGAACGGGGAGGACATTCCCTACGGAAAACCCTACTGTGTTTTTGTTCCAAATACGACCTCTTAGCGAAACCGATCAGCGGGCAATCTTGTCGTCGAAATCTTAGGCCAAGACAGGCGACCCGTTCAGTTCTGGACTGCTGTCGTAACACCGGGTTTACGCTCGTTGGGCCTTTGGAAGTGCTTGGAGGTGCGGGACTGATTGCGCCGACAATGCTGATAACGCTAAGATTGTCTGCGGTTCCCGCTGCACATGTCTCAGAGACCAGGCGACGCGCCGACTGAATCCCGACGGGTATCAGTCGCCCTGGCTGGGCGGAAGTTTTTCCTGCTGTTCCTCTTTCTTTTGGCCTCTCTGGTTCTCTTCCCCTATGCCGAGAACAGCGTGCTCGGTTACTACGGGTTCCGGGTGCTGGCAAGCACCGCGATTGTGCTTTGCGTGTACGGGGTCAGTTTCCGGCGCAGTCTCGTGATTGGTGCGCTGTTGCTGGCTGTTTCAACCCTCCTGCATCGCGTGCTAAATCTGGGCGCTCCTTCGAGTTGGTTTTCGAATCTCAATATTGTGCTGAGTTTTCTGTTTGATGCCTTCATTGTGGTGGTAATCTTCCGCCGCGTTTTTGCCTCGAAGCAGCCCAACTCGGAAACCATCTTTGGAGCAGTTTGTATTTATCTGCTGGCAGGGTTTGCTTTTGCCAGCCGCGCGCCTTCTATCTCGACCCGTTGGCAAATGTTCACACCGTTCCCGACCGGCTCGATTTCATTTACTACAGCTTTGGGACAATGACGTCACTTGGGGCTTCGGGTATTGTGCCGGTCTCGGCGGAGGTACGTTCGATCTCGGTGATCGAAGCCATCGTCGGGGTGCTCTACCTTGCAGTTCTGATTTCGAGATTGGTCGGGGCGTATCGGCATCCCACGGGGTAGGTGGTTTTGGCGGACGGGTGGGCACGCCCGTCGCTCCATCGAGATGAGAGTCCTGCCACGATTCGCGCGGCTGCCCGGACGAGGGCGTCCGGGCCTACGTGAACTGTCGGACTGGTCTGCCGAAAATAAAGACTGTAAATCTTACCAGTAGCTAACTAGAGAAATTACAGGTGGACTATAGGAGAGTGCAGAGGGTCATCTGCGCCAACGAACCCGCTTTCAGCGATTCATGGAGTGTGCCACATGCCACTGCGGTCCAGAGCCTCGTTGACCAGCGTCTTATTGATGATTCTCGCGGCATCTGCGTCGGCTCAAGAACAGCCAACGACGGCTACGCCGGGCCAGCCGCCGGCGTCCACGCAGGAACAGCCCGCGAAATCCAAGCGTCCCACGGTGGGCCTGGTGCTGCAAGGGGGCGGGGCGTTGGGGCTGGCGCACATTGGAGTGCTCACCTGGCTGGAAGAACATCGCATTCCGGTAAACTACATCGCCGGCACAAGCATGGGCGGTTTGGTCGGCGGGGTTTACGCCACTGGCCGCACGGCCGCCGAGGTTCGAGCGGTGGTCAAGGGAATCAACTGGGACCAGGTCATGTCGGGCCAGACGCCTTTCAACGACCTCTCATTCCGGCGCAAGCAGGATGCCACGGATTATCCCAACAGCCTTGAGTTCGGAGTGCGCAAGGGCGTGCAGTTTCCCGAAGGGTTCAACTCCGGCCAACAAGTCTCGCTGATACTTGATCAGGTGGCGCTTCCGTATTCGGAAATCCAGAGCTTCAACGACCTTCCCATTCCGTTTGCGTGTGTCGCCACCGACTTGGTTACCGGCAAGCCCAAAGTCTTCCGCGATGGATCCTTGTCGTTGGCTCTGCGGTCCACCATGTCCTTGCCGGGAATTTTCACGCCTGTGCGGACAAAAGATGCCATTTACGCCGACGGTGGATTGCTACAGAACATTCCGGTCGAGGTAGCGGCGGAAATGGGAGCCGATCTGACGCTGGCGATTCATCTGGACGAGGCACCACTCAATCCGGAGTCGAATCTTTCTTCGTTCTCGGTGCTCGGCCGCTCGATCTCGGTCATGATTTCGGCAAATGAACTTATCAGCATGCAAAAGGCAGACATTCTGGTTTCAGTCCCGCTTCAGAAGTACGGGACGCTCGATTTTAATAAGGCGGACGAGATCATAAAAGCGGGGTACGATGCGGCCGAGGCCAAGGCGAAAGTCCTTTCGACTCTCTCAGTGGATGAAGCAGCCTGGACACAGTATCTGGCGGACCGAGAAGCGCGCCGCCGCCAGACCAATCCCATTCCTATGTTTGTCGCGGTCGATGGGGTGAACGGATATTTGTCACAGCGAGTGCAGAAACAATTCGCGGGCGTGGTGGGCAAGCCCATCGACTTTGACCAATTAGACCAGGACATCATGCGCCTGAAGGGGATTGGACGATTTTCGACGCTCAGTTACGAGTTCGTGGAAAGAGACGACAAGCAAGGCTTGCTGATCAAGACACAGGAACACGCTTATGGTCCTCCCATCGTGCGCCCTCTGATCCTGGTCGATGGCTCGAGTCTCAACAACGTTACCTTTAACCTGGGAGCGAGAGTCACGTGGCTCGACGTTGGTGGTTTCCGCTCGGAATGGCGGAATGACTTCATCCTGTTCTCCGAATATGGCTTCAGGTCGGAATACTACCATCCCTTCACGCCTTTGACCCACTGGTTCGTAGCGCCTCGGGGACTGATCGATGACAATCCGTTTTACCTCTATAACGACAACAAACTGCTTACGATCTATCGGCTGCACAATTATGGCGGTGCCGGGGACGTGGGTTACCAGTTTGGAAATATAGCCGAACTGCGGGTTGGCTATGAGGGCGGGTGGCAACGGTTCTTGCCGGAAATCGGAAACCGGGCCGAACTGCCCACCTATTCAGGCGGCTACGCGGATGCAAGAGTGAGATTCCAAATGGATCGCCTGGACGATCCGGTGATTCCGCGGCAAGGGCAAGCTGCCACGGTGCAGTTTCAGTGGTTCAACGTCGATCCCATCCTATCCACCCAATACCCGGTGTTCGAGGCCACATCCAGCAATTTCTTCCGCATCAGCAAACCGGCGTCGATCTTTGTGCGCGGATTTGGGGGAACGACGTTTGGCTACGAGACTGGCTTCCCGCAATTTTCGTTGGGAGGCTCGCAGCGGCTGGTCTCGTACGGCACCAACGAACTGTTAATGAACAAATACCTGCTGTTCCAGGTGGGATACCTCCGTCAGTTGGCGCGACTGCCTCCGCTGCTGGGTAGCGGCGTCTATTTCCTGGGCTTGTACGAGGCCGCTCAGGTTTATGGGCCACCGCACACCATGATCAATCAGGCGTCCGGTTTGCCAACTGATGCTGCGGCGGCCCTGGTGGTCAACACCATCTTCGGCCCGGTAGAGGCGGCGTACGCTTACGGCGATACCGGACACCACAAGTTCTTTTTCCGCATCGGACGTCTGTTTTGAGATGTCAGAACGCGCTCAGAGGCGCTTTGGCGCCTTTCTCCGCCATGCCATCCCCAATGCGGCTTCCAGAATGTCCGGAGCCACGTTCGCCAAGCGTACCCGCGTCGAGCCTTTACGGCCCCATCCGCCCGGCACTGGCGAAAATACCTTTGGCTCGTCTTCGACCATGCCGGCCTGCTGCTCCGGGGTCAGCAACAGCACACCGTAGCCTTCCTTCTCGAGGGCGAGGGTCGCGAAGATTTTCCCTCCCACTCGGAAGTCGGCGTTTCCGAAATGTGAACTTTCCACTGCCTCCGGCATGCTGAGAGCGATACGTCGAAAATCTGCAGCGGTCACAATTGCCCTCCGCCCCAGCTCAGTTCGTCCATCGAATCGGGTACATTCCTTGACACGTTCGTCGTGGTGGCCGCAATGTTACGCTGCCGAATAGTGAAACGTATCCCTTCACTCGACGGCCTCCGGGCAATTTCCATCTCACTGGTCCTCGCGGGCCATCTTACCAAGGCCGGGCCGGTGCCGAAGTTCATGGCCAACTATGCCGGTACTGGAGTGCGGATCTTCTTCGTGATCTCGGGTTACCTGATTACCACGATCCTGCTCAACGAGCATTCGCAAACTTCCACAATCAATCTGCGCCAGTTTTATATACGCCGTGCCTATCGAATCCTGCCCGCCGCAGCAGTTTTCATGCTGTTTGCCATGCTGATGTACTGGCATGAGCTTCGCTGGTACGACATCGGCGCCATGCTGTTGTATTTGGCGAATTTTGACGGAGCCCGGCCTTGGATGGTGATGCATTTATGGTCACTGTGCGTCGAGGAGCAATTCTATTTTGCCTGGCCTGGCATATTGCGAAAATGGTACCGGCACAGGGTTGCGATCCTTTGGGGAGTCATCGTGCTCGCTCCTCTCTATAGCGCTGGTTGTTATTATTTCAAAGTTCAAAGTGGAGGCTATGGAACATTTCCCGCGGTCGCTGACAATCTCGCAATCGGCTGTCTGCTGGCGATATTCGGTTCGCGCATCCCACAAATCCGGCTCTGGGCGGCGATTCCCATGCTGCTGGCGGTTCTTCTCATTCCGAGCTATCCCGCGAATACTCCGATCCGCACGTTATTTATGCTGTTTGTGCTGTGGCCGATCTTGCATTGCTCGATTGCCGGACTGGTGTTGCACGTCATCCAGTCGCCGTATCGTATCTTGAACCTTGCTCCCCTCGTGTGGCTGGGGAGAATCAGCTACAGCCTGTACCTGTGGCAGGAACCCTTTTTTTTCAATCCCACTCGGCAGCCAGCGTACAAACTTCTTCTCGGCATCGGGCTGGCTTGTCTTTCCTACTATCTGGTCGAGCAGCCTGTACTCAGATTGCGGGACTGCAAAGCAACTGCTCCTGCAAACCAGGCGTCCGAGGCGGGACTAGTTATGTGCGAAGTCCTGCAGTGACCGCCCGGGGCCAACTGCCCCTGTCGTGATAACCTGAACTCTCCTCATAAAACTGTGGGTTGAGGTATGAACTTGATCCGTTTGCGTTGGCTGTTGGGTATCTTTTCCATTCTTCTTCTGGTTTCTTTCGCCTTTGCCGAAGGCACGCGCACCTGGGAACAATCGAAATTCGAAGAGCTGATTAAAGGCACGACCAAAGGCGTGGCCGTCCGCAGCACCGGGGGCCTTGAACTGGCTCCGGCTTTCACGGCGCTGTTTACCACTCCGTCAACTTATATCTGGTCGATCGCGGCAGATCGCGAGGGCAATCTATATGCCGCTTCCGGTTCGCCGGCGCGAGTCTATCGAATTACCCCCGACGGCAAGTCGACTGTGATTTTCGAGCCCCAGGAACTTCAGGTGCAGGCTTTAGTCGTGGACAAGAGCGGAGTCATCTTCGCGGCCACCAACCCCGACGGCAAGGTTTACAAAATCGAGCATCGTGCTACTTCAGCGGAGAAAGGCTCTGGGGATAAGAAATCCACGGCCAAGCCGGCGCCGGATTCCGCTTGGAGTTCATCAGTTTATTTTGAGCCCGGCACCAAATACATTTGGGATCTCGCGCTCGATGATTCAGGCAACCTCTACGTGGCCACCGGGGATCACGGAGAGATATTCCGGGTCACACCGAAGGGCGATCACTCTGTCTTCTTCAAGAGTGACGAAGCCCATATCCGGGTAATGGCCTTCGATAGCAAAGGCAATCTGATTGCGGGTTCGGACGGCAGTGGTCTGGTTTATCGAGTCTCGCCCGGCGGAGAAGGCTTCGTCCTCTACAGTGCGCCAAAGAAAGAAATCACCGCTCTGGCCATCGACAAAACAGGCGACATCTACGCCGCCGGTGTTGGAGAAAAACGTGGCGGCACGACCGCACCGAGTTTCCCCTCGACGCCGATCTCGATTCCAACTTCCCCATCTGTTTCGAGCAGCGGGCCGCAGGGCGGTATCGTGATCACCGCCGCTCCCACCAGCACGCCACCCACATCGCTGAGCCTCCCCATCCCCGGTGGGGGAGCCGCGGGCGGATCGGAGATTTACCGCATCGCACTCGACGGCTCTCCCAGCCGGGTGTGGAGTTCTCGCGAGGATATTGTTTACGCCCTCGCTTTTGATCAGCGCGGCCGCCTACTCGCCGGCACAGGAAATCGTGGACACGTTTTCGCCATCACCGGAGATGACGAATTCATCGACCTTCTCAAAGCCAGCGCGACCCAGGTCACGGCCTTCGCCAACGCTCCCCAGGGCGGCCTCTACGCGTCGACCAGCAATCTCGGCAAGGTGTTTCTGCTGAGCGCTACGCCTGAATCCGAGGGCAGTTACGAGAGCGATGTTTTTGACGCTCGCAACTTCTCGCGCTGGGGACGCGCCGAATTCCGCGGCTCCGGGAACGTCGAACTCTTCGCCCGCAGCGGCAACGTGGACAATCCCGACCGCAACTGGAGTCCGTGGGAGAAAATCGATCTGCGGAGAGATGGTTCGGTCAGCGTTCCTCCCGCTCGCTTCATTCAGTGGAAAGCGGTGCTGCGATCGGGAGACCCTGCCCCCCGCGTCGAAAGCGTCACACTCAACTACTTGCCCAAAAACGTGGCGCCCGATTTTGACGACGTCACAGTACAACCCGGGGTGCGCTACCAATCGCTGCCCAAGCCTGCGGCAGACCTCCCCGCCGGAACCGGCCAGCAACCGCACTTCGATACGCCTCCTCCGGTCACCCATGACCGCGACTCCATCGGCGTGAAGTGGAGCGTTCACGACGACAACGATGATCAAATGAATTACTCGGTTTACTACCGCGGCGATGGGGACACTCGATGGCTGTTGCTCAAAAACAATTTGACCGACAAGTTCTACTCTTTCGACGCGTCACTTTTGCCCGATGGCGTCTACACCGTCAAGGTCGTGGCTTCCGACGCGCCCTCGCATTCTCCCGACCAGGCTTTGACCGCGGAGAAAGAGAGCTTGCGATTCGAAGTAGACACCACTCCGCCGCAGATCGAGAATCTCACTGCATCCGTCGAGAATGGTAAGATCCACGTGACCTTTCGCGCGGTCGATAGTTTTTCGAATATCAAGCGCGCCGAGTATTCCGTCGACGCCGGCGAATGGCAGTTCATTGAACCAGTCGGGCAGTTGTCCGATTCGAAAGCCGAGAGCTATGACTTGCGAGTCACAGTTCCGCTCGTCAAGCCCGCGGCCGCGACGCTCACAAGCGCCGCCGGGCAACTTGAGCACGTCGTTGTAGTCCGCGCTTATGACCGCTATGACAACATGAGCTCAGCGAAAACAGTGATCCGCGGAAAGTAGGTCTGGCTCAATCACTCGATGGCTCAATCGCCAAATCCGTGAGCCGATCCGCGTTGCGCAATTCAGGAAACTGCCAGGCCCAGAGCGCGATTACGACTAGCGTTCCGATGCCGCCCAACACCACGGCAGGGACGGTTCCAAACCAGTGCGCCGTCAAACCCGACTCGAATTGGCCAAGCTCGTTGGAAACTCCAATGAAGAGCATGTCCACCGCGTTGACCCGGCCACGCATTTCGTCCGGTGTGCCCAACTGAATCAGGGTGCCGCGCACGACCACGCTCACCATATCGGTCGCGCCGATCAGCAGCAGCGAAATCAGAGAAAGCACGATGCTTCTCGAGATCCCGAAAAGAATGGTACACACTCCGAAGCCGGCAACGCACCACAACATTGTCGGTCCGGCCTTGCCACGCAGCGGACGATGAGCCAGCAGGATCGCCATCGCGGTCGCGCCGACTCCAGGCGCGCTCCGCAGCAACCCCAGGCCCCATGGCCCAGTCTTGAGGATTTCACGCGCATAAACCGGCAGCAGGGCCACCGCTCCACCAAGTAACACTGCGAACATGTCCAGCGAGATCGACCCCAGAATCAATTTCTGCCGCCAGATGTAACGAAATCCGGCTAACACGGTGGTCAGCCTCACACCCTCCCGAGATCGCGCTCTCGTCTGCGGTTTGATTCGTATCGTAGACAGCAATGCCGCCGCCGACATCAGCATCGCTGTCAGGTACACGGCCGAGGGACCACGAAAAAAAGCGTAGATCAACCCGCCGACTGATGGGCCCAGAATTGTCGCACCTTGAAAAACGCTCGCGTTCCAGGCCACGGCATTGGCGAAATGTTCTTCCGGGAGCAACTGGGGCAGCAGGGCTCGGCTGACCGGCCCGGTGAGCGAGCGTACCGCACCGAGCAGTACCAAAACTCCATAAATCGGGTAAACGCTCGGATGAGCCCCATGCCCGCCTCGCAATGCAATCTCCCACAGCAGGCCCGAGCAAGCGACGAATCCCGCATAACACAACATCAACAGCCTGCGGCGATCAAACCGGTCCGCCGCATGCCCGGAGGCCAGAAACAAAACAATTCCAGGAAGAAACTGAGCCAGACCGACCAGGCCCAAGTCCAAAGGCCGCTTCGTGATCTCGTAAACCTGCCAGCCCACTGCGACCGATTGCATCTCGAGCGCGGCCTCAATGAAAAATAATGCCAGCTCGTAAACGGCGAAATCCGGATAAGTAAACGCGATACTGCCCGCGAGCCTGGGATCTCCGCTTGCCGCCATCTGTCACTACTCTGCCACAAAAGCGGCCTGTGGAGGACGGACATCGCTGGTCGGCCCCTTGGGGAAGCAGCCTCGTTTTACCCTCGTATCCTGCTCTCTGCTGCTGGGCTCGCTATAATCCAAACTGACGGAATACTAACTGCTGAGTGCTGACTGCTTCTTTCATGCGCTTCGAACTCTTCGTCGCCTCCCGCTACCTTCGCGCCAAACGTCGCCAGGCGGTCATCGGCGTCATCACCGGCATCTCCATTGCCGGAGTCGCCGCCGGAGTCGCCTCCCTCGTCGTCGCGCTCGCCATCAACAATGGATTTCGCCAGGATCTCCAGGACCGTCTGCTGGGCTCGAGTTCTCATATCAATCTGCTGCGCATTCAGAGTGACGGAATCAAAGACTGGCGCCCGCTCATGGATCGGCTGTCGAAACAGCGGCACATTGTTGCGGCTGCCCCGGCGATCTACGAACAAGTTCTGATTTCTCGCGGACCACGGGCTCGCGGCGCCGTGTTGAAGGGGATGATTCCGAGCGAAGAAAGAAAAGTCAGCGATCTTCTGAGCACCGTAAAGATCGGCGCGGCCGATGCGCTGGATGAAAGCACTGACCATGTGGGACCGGGTCTTCGACCCGGTCAGGGCGGAACGCCCGACTCTGCCGCCACAAGCGCGGACAAGAGTGTCCGCGCCACCCAAGCTAACCAATCCCCCACAGACCTTCAAGGCGTAGAAAACCGCATCGCCGCCATGCCCCCAATCATTCTTGGCAAAGACATGGCCGACGAACTGGGCACCACCGTCGGCTCTATCGTGCTCGTCACCAGCCCGCAGGGCGAACTCACTCCATTTGGCATGGTGCCCAAGTACAACCGCTTTCGCGTAGTCGGCATTTTCAACTCCGGTTTCTACGACTATGACAGCTCTTGGGCGTTTATCCGTCTCAGCGACGCGCAGCAGTTGTTCGGCCTCGCGGATCTGGTTTCCGTGCTCGAGTTCAAAGTGGACGACATCTACAAGGCCGATGAGATTTCCAGGCAACTCGAACAGGCTGCCGGCAAGGGTTTCATGGCCACGAACTGGATGGAGCAGAACAAAGCCCTCTTTCGCGCTCTGCGCCTGGAACGTCTGGTAACCTTCATCACCATCGGCCTGATCGTGTTCGTGGCCGCGCTTAACATTCTGATCTCACTTACCATGATGGTTATGGAAAAGACTCGCGACATCGCCGTGCTCATTTCGATGGGCACACGCAAGGCGCAGGTACGCCGCATCTTTATCGCCCAAGGTGTGCTGATTGGAGTCGTCGGAACTGCGATTGGTCTGGTTCTTGGCTACGCGCTTTCCTGGGCCGGCGGGCACTACCATCTTTTGTCGCTGGCCCCCGAGGTCTATTCCATCGACTACGTGCCCTTCGCCCCGCGCGCCATGGACGGTGTGCTCGTGGCGCTGGTGGCGATTGGGATTTCTCTGATCGCGACGGTGTATCCGTCGTGGTCAGCCGCGCGCATTCTTCCCGCGGAAGCCTTACGCTACGAATGACCCTTTCGCTTTCCTTTGTGTTCCTTCGCGTCCTTTGTGGTTTACGCCTTTCTAAGGCATTAGCCAAGGACACCGACGGCGATCTCATGACCCAGCTTTGACCCTTTTATGACATTTACCGTAACCCTTTATGTCATTCTGCCCTCATTCCGTCCCGAGAACG
>Ga0210386_10001502_pt1 | contig 20810 bp, 26 predicted proteins | sample IncBWH32OmetaG_FD_160091 | JGI IMG/M metagenome (GOLD analysis project Ga0210386, IMG submission 160091) | Forest soil microbial communities from Barre Woods Harvard Forest LTER site, Petersham, Massachusetts, United States - Inc-BW-H-32-O ...
TCCTTCACGTTACGGCCCTCATCGTGAGCGATCGCCGTCTTCACCATCTCCAACGGCACCTCAACACCTTCCCACCGGAACGTGTACCGCACCGACGGATCATCAGCCTTAACCATCCCAAACGTCAAATACGGCAACCCGCGCTGATTCTTACCGAACTGCGCCCGAGCCTTCGGGTTCGGCACCCAAGTCTGCCCATCCTCAAACTCGATCCCATTCTCGATGGCCTTGTTGACATCCAACGCGATCCGGCACGCAAACCGAACCTCCTGCGCAACATCGCTGCCATCCTTGAACGCATCAGCGATCAACCGCCGCTGCGCCCGCGTCACCACATGCTGCGCCTCAATGTCCACATCAATAGACCCCTGGAACAGCTCGTTCCTACTTTTACTCATGGTTGTGTCGCTCTCCTATCCATTTCCTAACGGGCCGCAACAACTCCACCAAACGCTGCCGCGGCGGCAGCGGCGGCGCACCCGCCGCTGCACGTTCCACATAAACATCAAGACGATCCGTACCAAGCAACTCCACATGCCCGTCCGGCGACCTCTTGATCCGGCCATCGGCCACCATAGACCAATACGTCCCCCGCACCTCACTCTGATGGAACGGGTGCTGAGTCGACACCGCCCTAATCACCGTCGACACGGTCGCATCCCGCCCCTGCTCGGCGATCGTCTGCAGCAACGCAGTCTCAATGGCAGCGTTCACGCCGGCTCCTCCACCAAAATCCCCAAACCCCGCGCTGTCCGCCGAACTTCCTCCGGCGGCGGCAAATAGTCAACCGGATACACATACCGTTCTGTGCGGCTGCCCAGCTGCGCACCGCACCAGTTACAAACCTCCAGCACATACGCCAAATACCGGTCGTTGTCGTCGGCGTTCCCCAGCATCGTCATCCGCGAATGCTCACACGCCCCATCCAGGCCGTACGCCTCCGCCATCTCCGAAGCCCGATCGAACCGCGCCGCGCCCGGAGCGTGCCGCTCATAGATGCCCTGCAACTGCCAATCCGGCGCATGCCAATAGGCCACAATCCTGGCCGCAGCCGTCCTCAACCCGGTATCCCCGATGATCGTCTTACCCTCGGCGGCGAACACCGCAACACTCTTACGGGCGTCCACGTACTGAGACCGCAACGCCTGCAACGACAACGTCCCGTATATCCCGCACTTGCACTCCTCGTCGGGTGCCGGGTGCCGAGGCGGCGCGATCCTGTGCATCGTCGACCCGGCGTAGCAGCGCGCCTCACACACGCCGCCCTCCCAGAAATGAGACAGCACGGTCACCGACCGCAACCTGTTTTTGTAAAGCGCGAACGTCCGCAACGCGAACCGACCAACCTCAACATCAGGAACCACAGCTTCACTCACACCACAGAGTATAGCAGCCCACTGGCATAACGGCTAATCGGGGAGATGCCTCACACAATCCTCCGCACCAATCGGCACCTCAGACAGATGCCCACACTGAACACCCGTATCCAAAAACACCTTATGCCCCTGCGCCCGAACCTGCCGACAAAACCACAGATCATGCCCTAACTTCTGATCGTTAAGGAACAACGACCGCCCTGAGTCCCAACCCTCCAACACCGGTCGCGCGATACTTGTGCACCCGAACCCAACCCCGTCCACCTGATGCAAAGACGGCTCCACGGACCACCGGCGGACGAGGCTTCCAGACAAAGCGTGATAGTTCCCATCAGGCCCATCCCAATACGCAATCGGAGCATGCGGAGGCGTGTGCTTAAAATACGTCCCACACACAACAGCCTGCTCATCACTGTAATGAGCCATCCGCGTCAACGCATGCAAAGGCAAAATCATGTCCTGCTCAACAAACACCAACCGGTCCCACCCCGGCACCTTAAACGCCTTCTCCATCAACCGCTCAAACGCATCCAAAATATAGACATGATTTATCGAAATCGCATCCAACACATGCGTCTTATCCACCGCCAACCACCTACGAAAAAACTCCGCAGACACCAACTTGTACAGCGGAAACGCCACAAGCAACTTCCCCGGAACCACCCGTCCAGGAAACCCATCCGACAGCGCGGACTCCGCCAAACTCACCGCTTCTCAACCTCACGCCACCGCGCCAAAAACTCCGCCTCAAGCTCCACCGTCGGCGGATGACCACGAACCAAAACCTTCCGCGCATGACCCCACATGCTGCCGCTGTTCTCTTCACCGGGCAAATCGATAACCAACTCACAAGCAGGATGCCTATCATTGCCCGCATGACTGATCCGCAACGTCACATCCTGATACCCCCGCCGAACAACATGCGACTCATACCCCCCATTGCAATATTCCGCGGCGATCGCCTCAACAGTGTCGAACCACACCGGCACCGCGGTGCGCCGCTCCGGCCTCTCCTCAAACGTCTTCCACACCACCACACACCTCAATCCAACGTGTCATCATTGAAATGATTCTCAATCCCCAAAGAATCCAACCACTTCCAATACAACCGCAACACCTGACCCCGCGCCGGATCCTTATAATCCAACAACCGCAACGTATCACCAAAAAAATCCAACAACTCCTGATGCTCCGGAGCCGCCTCACCCCTCAAATACGCACACCTACCACGATGCACACCACCACGACCGTTACCGGTGTCCACCGCCAACGTGTTACCCACCGTCAACGGGCCACAACACACACCACACAACCCGCCCCACAACTCAGCAGAAGCCATCAACGACCCCGACGCCAGCCGCCGGCGTACCGGCCCAGATAGAAGTCCCGAAGCTCAGCGGACCGACGCTCGACGCACCGACGGTCACGCTCAGCCACCAAGGCGCGCATCTCACGCACCACCCAATCATCAGGCGCAACGAAAGCCGAAACCCTAAGAGGCATCCCGGCATCCTAACAGGCAGATGGCCTAAACCTCGTCCATTAACACGACATCGCCCACAGTCAACGACTCCCACAACGCCGGCCACGAACCACCAAACTCCGCCAACAACCGGCTCAACTCCGTCATCCTCTTCACCCACGCCGCGAAGATAGGCCCAGCAAGCGGATCATCAGAACCAACCGCCCTCACCGACAACGCCACAAAAACCTCCCTTAAGGGTCCGGGGCGGTTTAGAGTGGTGCCGGCTTCGGACGACACACCGCCCCGGACGCGCCGAGTCTACGCTTCCTGCCACTTACGGAGATACCGGGCAGCGCCGATTAGGCGATCCGGATCATCGCCGAGAAGTCCTATCCCCCGGTTACAGTTGTTGCACAGTAGCCCGCGCACAGCACCAGTCCGATGATCGTGGTCGACATGCAGCCGCTTGCCACGCTCCTCCACATGCGGTTTACCGCAGGCCGTATTCGCACACGTCCCGCCCTGGCTCGCCAACAACTCATCGAACTCAATGCCGGACATTCCGTAGAGCCGTCGAATGCTGGATTCGCGCTCGCGCAGATGCCAACCTTCAGGGTCTGCCGCCTTCCTAGCGCCCCGGTTGCCCTTCTGATTGATCGATTGACATTTCTTACACGAGCTTTGGTAACGTACTGTTGTTTTCCGGCAGCGCGTATCTGTCCACGCGCCGAACTCGGACAGAGGCTTAAACTCACGGCAGCCATTACACCACCACAAATTTGGATCAGGACTTTCGGGACGCCGGCCCAAGACCGTATCAGTATCGCCATGCGTCCACCAGCGCATGTAGTGCATGCCGCACCATCCGCGAGTGGCCGCAGGCTTATCGCAATCTGGATCTTTGCATTCACGGACTGCATACAGGCGGTAATGCTTCTTGCATAACCCCTTGGCGTAGAACGGCCTATCGCAACCGTCGTCGCCGCATTGCTTAGAATCAACCATAACTAAGACTGTAGTCACAACGGTAATCAATAGCAAATCCCCCACCGTCCGAAAACGATGGGGGATTTGCTATTTACGCTATTCTCCCAGCTAGGGTTGGTATCCCTAATTTGCTAGAAGGTCGGGGCGGTCAACCCGGTGATCGTAACTACGGATTGCGGGTAGCGGGCTGCGCTAAACGCGAGGTAGTTGTAGATTTGGAGCAGGACCGTCAAGTTACTTGCCTTCGTCTCTGGTAAGACGCGAGCTCGGATGCCCGATTCCCACAGCACGATGTCGCTGGCACGAAGGACATAGATGATGTCTTCGTTACCCGACGGGCTGAACGGACCGTTGGTGATCGAAATGTTCGGGTCGGTAACAACCGGCAGGCCGAACATCTGGCCCACAACCTGCTGCGAAGCGACGTCCTCCAAAACACCTGCCGTGTTGAAAAGGCCGTTAGCCGACGGCAAGAACAAAGGGCGGTCAGCCGTGTCAAGCAGCGACTGGAACCAACCCCACCGGCGGGGATGCATAACGATAACCTCAGGAGGCAGGAAGCGCTGCGTGTGCACCAACTGGATCGCGTTAGCGATAGCCGAGTACACGCCCTGAATGGTGACCGAGTCGGCGGTAACGGTCGAGATACCCGGCGTGTAGTCCACACCAAGAACCTGGCCGTTCGAACCGGTACCGTCCAACACCTGGGTGTCGGTAGCTGCAGCGTGAGCTGCAACAAGGTCACGGAACACCACGTCGTCAAACGCGATCGGAGACTGGTCGATCAGCTGAATCGCCACACCCTGCTGACCACTGATCGTACGCACAGGTGCGTTAATGAACGTGTCCTGCAGGTCCGTGTCCGAAACCGTGGCGTTGTCAGAAGTCTGAACACCCACCGTAGTACCGGAAAGGATCTTCGGGATGTTGATCGAATCTGTTCCACCAGGCAGCGGCTGCCGTTGGACAAGGTTCGCAAAAGCGCGACCCGGACGAGCCAGTTCGATATATTGGTTCATTAACCATGCAGGTGGGACAGCGTATCCACCTTGGCCGTCGGTGCGGGAGATGTCGCGGAACTCCATGTACTCCGGGAGGGTTGCGACGTCCTGCGCGTGACGCAGAAGACGGTCCCGGCACTCGCCGGTGTCGTCCACATTCAGCGACACTTTAATCATATCTTGCATGTAGCTGCGGCGCGGGTCACCCTTCTGGTAGATGGCCTGCTCGCGGACGTGAGAGATGGTGCCCTCAGCGCGGCGGATGCGTGCGAGGTTCGAGTTGATCTGACCCGAACGCTCAACCTCGGCGCGGATCTCCTCGATGCGCTCGTCCAGGCCGATCAGCTCGGCCCCGAGAGTCTTCATCTCGTCCATGTACTTGCGGAACTCGCCGTCTTCGGCGGGGTCCAGCGTCTCGCGTCCCTGCTCACGGGCCAGCAGCAGAACTGCTTCACCCTTTTGCTGGGCGCGGGCGCGCTCTTCGTGAACCTGGCCGCGGCGCTTGATCAGGGTGGCGAGGAAGTCTTCCATGCCACCTGCAGCGACGAGGCCACGGTTCTCAATAGAACCGTACTCGCTCATTGCGGTATCACCTTTCAGTGAAAGTTTTTTTGGGGGTACTGCTGGCTGGGTGCGTGGGCCACGTGTTGTGGTGACGACTTGGTGCGCGGGCCTCGGTGAGGTGGCGGCTTGGTTTCCGCGGAGACAGCCTTGTGGCTGTCCCAAGCAGTACCTGCGGGCTAGCGTAAAAAATGTTTACCGTGAAATGGGTGGAGCGACACGCCGTGTGTGTCGTGCAGTTTGGTGCCGTTAAAGCTGCGGGACCATTTTGTGATGACCACAGGTTTTGAGGGGCTCGCGTATCCGCAGTTCGTTCCGTCGCCGGGGAAGTATTCTCAGCGGGTTAATGAGCTGCTCGATTATGGGATCGATTGGTCGACGGAGTTGCCGACTGGCGACACGATTGTGGCGTCGACCTGGGTTGGGGATACCGGTTTGACGTTATCGAATGAGTCGTTCACGACCACGACGACCACAGTCTGGGTATCTGGTGGTACCAAAAATTACCTTTACCGGGTTCTGAACACGATCACGACCGCCGGAGGTCGCGTAGCCGTTGGGAAATTGTATTTCCGAATTAAGTGATAATCAGTAGTAGTTGTTCTACAGCATCTCGATGGTAAGTAACCACATAATTGATGAGGTCCGCTACTCGCGCCCCCTTGGGTTGACTACTAGTCTGCCATAGTTCGAGATTCTCAGGACGGTTGTCGCTGCGTAACGAGTTCTTGTGGTGAACTTCCTCACCGGCGTTTAGCGGACGGCCTAGCATCTGACTCATTACCAGAACATGCTCCTTGATGGAGCCGTCTTTACGTGCATTCGGATGGTCGGGGCGATGTAGCACGCGGTATCCATCTTTACTGATATATCCATTGACGCGGGCCTCTGCGGCGCGTATATGCAGACACCCGGTGGAACTGCGAAGGCGACTGACACTTTTGAGTAGCTCTACACCGCACGCACAACGGCACCACCACCTTGTCGATCCACTTTTACTATTGTCTCCACGTTTAATTACGGTCCAGTCACCGTACGTATGGCCTGTCAGGTCTACAAATCTAGCAGATGGGCGACGGCTCTTGCGGCGGCTACATCCACAGCTCTTGGTGTTACCGCTCTTGAGGGTCCCCCCGTAGAGGACTTTTTCAGTCCCGCATTCACAGCGACATAGCCACAGGGCCGCCCCGTTGGAATTATTGCCAAATTTCTCTATTACAGTCCATCTTTCAAAAGTTTTACCTGTTAGATCCTGTAAATTCGAATTTGGATGACCACGGTAACGCCGACATCCACAGCTGGCTGCCTTTTCAGTGGATAAGTAATTACCGTACATAACTTTCTCGGTGCCGCAATCACAGCGGCAAAGCCACATTGACCCGCCGTGCTTATTATTTTCTGCGCGTTCAACGACCACCAACATACCTACAGTTTTCCCTGTCAAATCTCGTAAGGCTGGCATTATTTTCCTTCGGCGGTGTACGTTTCTGTACCTGTGGAGAGCTGGCCGCGTCCGCTGATAGCGGTGCCGATGAGTTTATCGAGTCCGTCGACCATTGCTTCGATTTGTATAAGGGGTCCGTGTTGGTGGTGGTCGCCGCTGTGGCGCATGATCGCCGTTGCCGTGGAAGTTGTTTCTCCGGGTATTAATTCGATTGCGCAGGCTATTGGACCCGGGAATAGTAGGCCGAGGAGCGGTACGTCGAGGGCGTGGGCGATGATGAGTAGTTCGGCTGTGTCGAGAGATTGTCGGCGACCGGATTCATAGTTGGCGATTTGGGATCTGGTGATTGGGTAGCCAAGTTCGGTCGTTTTAGCGGCGAGTTGTTCCGCCGTTAGGTGTTCGTGCTTGCGGCGCTGTTTGATCGCGGCGGCGATCCGTGTGTGTAAGGCCGCTACCCAACTTTGTGTCACCATGACATTCTTGCGTGCAGTGTGTATTACTGCAATCATATCCGGGCGTGTCGCGAAATTTGCGTGGTAACTGATGCGACTCTGTGGGCAGAAGACCTCTACTAGCAGGAGCTTTTGAAAATGGTCACTTGCACCGCAACTCTTAACACGCTGGCCGCTGATTATGTCGGTTTGGGCAGCTGGATTGGTTTGGCTACGGCTTCGCCGGGCACGACGAACGCGCCGACCGGTGAGGCGTCTTCTGGTTCGCCGGCTTATGCCCGTTTGGCGACCACATGGTCTGCCGGTAGCACGGGTGTGCAGAACGGTACCGCGGTCACCCTGAACGTGTCCGCCGCCACATACACCTATATGTTGGTTGCCAGCTCATCGAGCGGAAACGCCATGTACGACAATGTTTCGATCACCTCGGTCGTCATGGGCGCTCAAGGACAGATCGTGGTAACACCGACTTTCACCCAGACCTAAATCTAGGGTAGAATTACCGCAGGCCGGGGTCGGCCAAGGAGCAGGTGTCACCCAATGCCCGCTCGCCGCCCCGGCCTTTCGCGTGCCAGCTTATTGCTGTATAATTTGTGGTGTGGCTGCCGCAAATATCTTCATAGCGACTCCGATGTACGGCGGGACATGTTACGGCAGTTACGAGGCGTCGATGCTGCGGACGATCCCAGCGTTTATGAACGCTGGCGTTCCTTTGCGGGTGGGCTGGACGGTGAACGAGTCTCTGGTCACCCGCGCCCGGGACAGTCTGGCCCGGGATTTCATGCAGACGGGCTGCACTCATTTGATGTTCATCGACGCCGATATCGGATTTCGGCCCGAGGACATCCTGAAGATGGCGGAATCCGATAAGGACATCATCGCCGGCCTGTATCCGCGTAAGGAGATCGATTGGGGCATGGTGGCCGCGGCTGTTCGCCGTGGCGTCCCGGACGGTGAGTTGCACCTTCATACTGGGGCGTTGGTGGTGAACACGTGGGCTGGTGAGCAGCCGATTGAGGCGTTGCATCCTGGTGATGATCCGGTTGAGGTGGAATCGGTGGGTACCGGGTTCATGTTGATTAAGCGCGAGGTATTGGAGGTGGTGGCCGGCGGTGTGGCTACCTATCTGAATGGGCGAGACGCGGCTTTGTATCATCAGTTCTTCACTACCAGCATCAACAGTGATGGGATCCTGTTGTCTGAGGATTTCTATTTTTGTGAGTTGGCGCGTAGGTATGGGTTTAAGGTGTGGGTCGCGCCGTGGGCGCAGTTGACGCACACCGGCGCTTACCGGTTCGGCAGAGGATGACGATGGATCCGCGGGAAGCGGAGTGGCGGCAGTACGAGGCCGAACAGCTAGCTAGGGGCCGCTGTCCGCATAGCGGAGAGGTACTGCATCGCGAGGGTGAAGCTGGGCCGCACGCCGCGTCCTGCGACATGTGCGATTGCTTCGGATACGACCCTGAGCTGGTGAAAGTGTGGCCGCGCCCGCTGCGTGTGGTGCGCTGGAAGGTGACTAGAAAAAGGTGCCCCGAGTGCGGTCTTCCGTTCGCGTCCGACAAGTGGTCGCGAATCTGCCATCAGTGCTTCGACAAGACGCTCACCCCGTTGCGGCGCATATCCTGGCTATAGCCTCATACCCGTGACTAATCCTTCCGTGTTCATCGCCACACCCATGTACGGCGGAATGTGTCACGGTAGCTACGCATTTTCGCTGACGCGAGTTATCTCGGTTTTGCAGAGCGCACGGATTTCAGTGCGTCTTGGCCACCTAGAGAATGCGTCCCTGATTACTTTGGCGCGGGACTTCTTGGCTGATGAATTCCTTACCACCGATTGCACGCATCTGATGTTCATTGACAGCGACATTGGCTTCCGGGCCGAAGATATCGTGTCGATGGTCGCGGCAGACAAGGACATCATTTTGGGGTCGTATGCCCGTAAGGGGATCGATTGGGAGCGGGTAGCCGCCGCGGCGAAGCAGGGCGTACTGGCGCAGGAATTACATCGATACGCCGGTGTCTCCGTGGTCACGACATTAGATGGAGCTGGGATCACCGGAGTGGCACCGGTAGAAGTTGCTGGCGGCGGCATGGGCTTCACGCTCATCAAACGCGAGGTGTTCCATGGCCTGGCTAGCAAGGTGCGGGATTACGACGAACTGGGCCGATATCGGATGAAGCACTTTTTCGCGTCTATTGTCGAGGGCGGTCGCATGCTGGGCGAAGATGAGTACTTCTACAAGCTGGCCCGCGATAACGGGTACCGGGTATGGGCCGCCCCGTGGGTGGAGCTAACCCACACCGGGTCCTACAAATTCACCTAGACCGCCGCGTCGCGCAAAAAGTTGCGCTGCAGTCGGTTCCGGCGCGCCGTAAACGGCAAACCGGGAGGCGGGACTATAGCGTTCTTGGGTGACCAACCGCCTAGTCGTCGCGTGGCCCTTCTACCGAACGCTCAGTGTCGACTGGTTCCTGACCTGGAGCCAAATGGGGAAAGGGCCGCTGGTTGCGCAGCTCGCCACGAACGGCGCGGCCCTCGCTTCTGCGATGCAGCAACTGGTCGATAGAGCGTTCTCGCAAGTCGGCGACCAGTGGGACTACCTGGTCTTCTATGAGCACGACATGATACCGCCGCTGGATGCGTTTGACCGCGTGGCTGAGTACAACCCGGAGGAACACCACATCGTCGGTGCTATGTACTTCGCTCGACAGCCACCTCATTCTCCAACTGTGTCCATGAAACTCGACCGGGGCGCGAATCAGGCACCGGACTACGTATATCCAACTCCGGAATTAACCAAGCAAATGGTCGAGGCCCCGGCGCTCTACGAAGTGGAATCCGTTGGTACCGGTTTCACCGCCATCCACAGGACGGTGTTCGAGAAATGGGATAAGAACATCCGAATGTGGGAGGCCCAAGAGCCCATCCTCGTCCACGACATGTGGTTCTGCCTGAAAGCAAAAGAACAAGGCTTCAAAGTGTGGGTCGATTCAGGCATCGTATGCGGACATATCACGGAGCGGGCCGTCAGCTACGACGATTACCGACGCTACCAGCAGTGGGCCGGCTAGATGCACACGTTCCTCAAGGATTGCCGCCATGGACGCTTTGTCTTGGTGCGCGGCGACATGGTCAGCAGTTACGTTGACCTGTACGGAGAGTGGAGCGAACTAGAGGTCAAGCTGTTTAGTCGGTTATTGAAGCCCGATAGTGTGGTCATCGAGGTCGGATCTAATCTCGGCATGCACAGTGTTCCGTTGGGCAACATCGTGCCGGATGGCCGAGTCGTCTGCTTCGAGCCGCAGCGCCCAATATTCAACATCTTGTGCGGAAATATCGCGCTCAATAATCTGCTGAACGTCCATGCCCACCGTTTGGCTGTCGGGGAACGCAACGAGACCGTCGCTATAGCGTCTACCGATTACGAAGCGCCGTGGAATTACAGCGCCTTCTCCCTTTCTGTCGGTTTCAACCGTGATGGCCAATTCTTCGGCGGGGTTGAATCGGAGCGCGTCGAGGTCGTCACCCTCGACCAGTTCCCCGATACCGCGGATCTGGAACGCTTGGATCTGCTCAAGCTAGACGCCGAGGGAATGGAACTCCCGGTGCTTCGCGGTGCCAGGACTCTTATTGAGCGGACGAGGCCGATCCTATTCGTTGAAAACGACAAAGCCGGCGGCGATGATCTGATCGGCTATATTCGTGGCCTCGGATACTACTGCTACTGGTACCACACCGAACGCTTCTCGTGGACCAACTACAACCGCGCTCCCTGGAAAGTTGATGGGACGGACGCCAACATGGTGTGCTTCCCTAAGGGGGAGGCCCTTCCCGTGAAGGGCCTCCCCCGGGCGGAATCTTTCGGCCAGCTTGAGCGCGGCGAGGTGCCGTTGGTCGAGGTGATCTGACGCTAGGAAGCGTAGGTTAACTCGTCTCCCGGACCTGTCTCCGATGTGCCGACCGGGGTTGTGATGGTGACATCCACGGTTCCGGTCTGATCGGATGGCACTACAAAACCCGCAACCTCGTCGCTGTTGACACTCCAGTCGGCCTCGGAAAGTAAAAGGTCCCCAAGGTGGAGCGCAGTGGCACCGCCGAGGTGCGTTCCGTTGATCTGCATGCTATCCCCGGGCGCACCGGTAGAGGTTCCCTCGTAAGTAGGATTGGTGTAGTTAACGACGCTGGTGATAGCGGGTGTTGGCGGCACTTCGAAGGTGAATTGGTCGGCAGTGTTGGCGGAACTGCCTGCCGGGGTGATCACGATTACGTCAACCGTTAAATCAGCCGGTACGCCGCCGGGTGGAAGGTTGGCGATCATGAACTTTATCCAGTTCGTTGGTGTATACGCGGTAATCGAAGTATCGGAGTTTACGGTGAACTCCCACGCTGGTGTAGTGCCAAAGTTGACTGCTGTGGCTCCGGTGAAGTTGTAGCCGGTTATCTCAACGGTGTTGATGCCAGCGCCTTCGTCGGTTTCTGTGGGCGACACCGCGGTCACCACTGGCGTTGTCGGAGTAGCAGGTACCGAGACGAGCGCGGCGGTGATGCCGCCCCAGTTGTCGGTGGCGCTCAGGGTTGCCCCGAACGTAGTGGTAGTGTCAGCGTCGCTGATGGCGACGCCGGTTGACGGGTCTGAGTAGCTGGTCACGCAACGGTTTGTGCCCCCAGTTGGTGACGAAAGTGTACCTGAACCTATATTGCCGAAGCCCTGGATAACCACCTGTCCCGGAAACGTGACATCCACTGTTTGCGACAAACTCTCACCGCTGCCGTAGGTAGTGGTGGCCGGTGTACCAACCAAGTCCACACCGGTGTAGGAAACCGAGTTACCGGCCCAGTAGCCACCCCAACTGGGGGAGATTTCAACGGTTTCCTCCCCGCCGGCCACATCGGGCAGGTAGAAAAGGAACAGGGTTCCAGCCCCACCATCAAGGTTGACCGAACCCAACTCGATCATCGGCACACCGCCGTACGTGGCCGAACCTGTGTATGTGTAAAGGCCGTATTGAATAACGAAGTAGGCAAACACGTCGGCTCCGGCGGTCGCGGTGTGCGACCAGGAAAACGAAAATCCAAACCCTGAACCACCTACACCTGTAGCATCGTAAGCGATAGACATACAATCTCCTATTGTCATTGTTAGACAACAAGATTCGCACACGTTTACCATGCAACAAGCGCAGGCGGTGAAAGGCGGGCGTGTCGGTAAACAGGGCGTGTACGGTGCGTTCCGGCGCGGCGTAAACGGCAAACCTGGCGCGGGGGGATACGCTTCCGTTTGTGCAGAAGTTGGTGGTGGCGTGGCCGCTGTACCGTACAGTACCCGTCCAGTGGCTATTCCAGTGGACTCAGATGGAGCGGGAGCACGGCGCTAATGTGGTGGCCGTGGTGGGCACGGAGGCTATCTATTTGCCGATGGCGATGCACACGCTGATCAACGAGGCGTTCAAGAAGTGCCCCGATTTTGATCGGCTTGTCATTATGGAGCATGACATGATTCCGCCGGTTGATGCGTTTGAGCGTATCGGCCAGTACGGCGATGAGCATGACATTGTTGGGACGATGTATTTTAAGCATGAGTGGCCGCATCATGTGATGGCGTGGATGCAGGTTAAGCCGCCTTATTATTCGCCGTTGACGGCTGCGGTGACTAGGCAGATGGTGGAGACGCCGGCGTTGTATGAGGTGGATGCGGTGGCGATGGGTTTCACTGCGATCCGGCGGCAGGTTTTTGAGGGTTGGGATCGGAATGTTCCGATGTGGGATCCGGTTGCGCCGCTGGTTGGGCATGATTTGCATTTCTGCAATGAGGCCAAGAAGCAAGGTTTCAAGGTTTGGGTTGACAGCGGGATCGGGTGTGGGCATTTGACGACGATGCCGATTGGTTATGGGCATTCGCAGCAGGCGTTGGAGGCTGATCCGCCGCCGCGGTGGAAAGCTGGGGATGGTACTGAGTGTTATGACGAGCGTGGCGATGGTGGGGAATATGATGATCCTCCTAACAGGGAGGTGTGATGGCGAATCATGGGGAGTTGACGCCGCATGTTTGGCCGCCGTATGTGGGTTTGTCCACCATTGAGGGGGAGCCGATTGATGACCCTAATTATGGTCGGGGTTTGATTTCTTGGCGGACCGAGCCGGACGGCAGCATTCTGGGTTCCGCACGCATTTTGGCCCCTAAGGGTATTTACACCCATGTTGTGTTTTATTCGGGGCCGCGTAAGGAGCATCCGCCGATGCCTGGGCATGATCCTCAGCAGGTGCCTCATCCGGTGGTGTTTGATAGGCCGGGGACGATTGAGATAAATCCGATCAGGAATGGTGAGTACCTGCCTCGGCAGGGTTGGTGAACGGCGTGGTGGGCCGCTAGTACGGGGTAAGTTGCCCGAAACTTAGGTTATGTTCCGGGCCTTGTTTGTTTCGCGCTTTGTGGTGCGTGGCTGATGTCTATCGCGTGGGACGGGACGTCGGGCAACAGCCAATATCAGGCTGCGGCGACGATCACTTGGAACGACAATATCTCCGGTAACTATCTGCTGGTGGCGGTCAACTATCAGGACTTCGGGCCGGGTTCGTTGACGGTCACGGCGGGTGGCACGTCGATGACCCAGTTGAACAACACGTCCTACAACGGCAACTATATTATGGCGTTGTTTGAGCTGGTAAGCCCGCCGACCGGGTCTTCGGTGGCGATGAGTGTCAGCGGTGTGGGTTTCGGTGGGCAAGCGTCGTCTATCGCATTCACCGGCGTCGGTCACAGCGTTTCAGCTAACTTGGTGAAAAACAATTCCACTAACAACAACGCTGCGACGGTGACCGGTACGTCCAGTTCGGGGGATGCGGCTGTCGTTGTTTTCTACGCTGAGTGCGGTGGTTCCAGCTCGGCCACCTTTACTGGTTTGGATGTCGGTGCGACGTCTTTACTGAACGCGGACGTGGGCAGCGGCGGCTACCCGATTCTTATCGCGTCGGCTTCCGGTGCGGCTACTGTGAATTTTTCGGCTACGTCGCCGGCCCCGTCTTTCGCGGAAAACTTTGGTGCGATCGCGATCGATTTGGCACCTTCGGGGAATTTCGCGACCGGGGCTGCCGCCGGGAAAGGCGTGCTGAAGGCCACGCCGTCTGGGGCTAAGGGCGGCCCGGCAGCGTTCGTTGGGCGTGGTGTTCTGTCTGTCACGGTGAAACCGAAGCTCACAGCTAATCTGTCTGGTCGCGGCGTGTTGTCTTCCACCCCGGTGGCGACCGGACACTTCACCGGTCATGGTGTTTTGTCTGCGTCTGCGGTGGCTAAAGAGTTCACGTTGGCGGCACCGCTCGCAGGTAAAGGGGTGTTCGGCGGAACAACGGTTGCTAAGATCCCGGTCACCGTCACGCTGCCTGGGCGGGGAGCATTATCAGGGTCGGCGTTTACGGGTGCTTTCGGCGGCATCGTCAATAAGCTGAACAGCGGCCAGTCAGTCAACATTCAAGTGCTCGGCGACTCGACCGCTGAGGGGTACGGCGACGGTCAGGCCGGTGGTTGGGTCACCAGGCTCGGGCAACTCCTCGGGCGCCACTACAATGTGACGGTTTACGAGTATTCCGTTTCCCCAGGGTCTGGATACACTCAGACCACGGTGTTCACCGGGGGCGGTTCGAACACTATTTCTATGTTCAACGCTGGCATCATCGGGTCGGGTTTCGAGGGTTTCGGGAACGACGAATACGACATCGTCAATGGCGGCTTGTTGGCTGTTCAGTTCAGCTACGCCGCCCCCGATGCGGTGATGATCTACAACGGCTACAACGACATCTCCAACGGCACGTCGATCACCGCGCCGCAATGGGTGGCTGATGTTGAAACGTTCCTGTCCGGTCAGGGCACCGGTGATGGTGGTGTCGCATCCGGGTATCTGGGTTTGTTTCATTACTTCCCTAACACCCCGATCATTTTCTGCACCCAGAACACGAGCTGGGCGGTCACCAACTTTAATACCGCCTACTATCCTTACCAGTCGGCGGTGGCTGATGCGCTGGTTGGGAATAATCTTCCGTTGACCCCACCGGTGCAGTCCAGCACGAACGTTTCGTTCCCCAATGTGTGGGTGTTGGACACTCAGCAAGTTTTCACCGACGCCCGCTACACGTCGGCGACCGCGTCTTTGATCATGTATGAGGATCCGCACCCGAATGCTTTCGGTTATGAGCTGATCGCTTCGTGGATGGCGTCGGTGTTGACACCTACAGTTGTCAACTGGCAGCTCAGTAACACGTTGCCCGGTACGGGCACTTTGTCGGCGACGGTACAGACGAGCGCGGTGGACCGGTCGGCCAGCTTGCATGGTGTTGGTGTGTTGTCGGCGAAGATCGCCGTCAAATCGCCTGCTGGGTTGGCTGGCCGCGGTGTGCTGGTGGCCGCGCCGGTGCCGAAGCTTCCGACGGTGTTGTCCGGGCATGGTGTGCTGTCGGCGTCGGTGGTCCCGAAGGTTGCTGTCGCGTCCGCTGGTCACGGTGTGCTGTCTGTAACTGTGGTGCCGTCCCTGAAGACTGCCCTGGCAGGTCATGGTGTTTTGGCTGCGGCGGTGGTTCCGAAGCTGGCGGTGCCGCTGGCCGGGCATGGTGCGCTCGCCGGTGCTGTGGTCCCGAAACTGGCTGCGGCACTGACCGGTCACGGTGTCCTGTCCGCAACAACACAGACTGGTCTGAACCGGTCAGCCGCCCTGGCCGGGCATGGTGTGCTGTCGGCCACGGTGGTGCCGGAACTCGCTGCCGCACCAGCAGGCCGCGGTGTCCTGTCAGCTGCGGGAAGCCCGAAGCTGGGTGCCGCACTCGCCGGTCATGGTGTGCTGGCCGCGACCGCGGTCCCCAAGCTCGCCGCAACACTGGCCGGGCATGGTGTCCTATCTGCTGCAACGCAGGCCGGCCTGCAGCGTCCCGCCAACCCCGCAGGGCATGGTGTGCTGGCGGCCACAGCATCAGCTGTCAAGTTCAACTTGGCTGTAACTTTGACGTCGCGGAGCGTCCTGTCGGCGGCCACAGAGTCCAGCTTCCGTCCCGGCAACATCACCGGTGTCGGTGTCTTGTCCGCCGCGGCCCGCGTGTTCGCGGTATCCGTCGCAGCACACCTACTCGGGGGCGGCGCACTTTCCGCCAAGATCAACCCCGTTGGCGCGTTCGGGTCCGGTGTGCTGTCGGTTTTAGTTACCGAACCACCAACACCTGGCCGTGTCTCCGCGGCGTCTGTGTCTGCGGTGCCGCGCGTGTTCAGCGCACCGGTCAGGCAGCGGGTAGCGGCCAGCGGAACATCCGCATCGCGGATAACGCGGGCCTAAGTCACCAAGCCGCACCCCGGGTGCGGCAATAGCATCCATGGCGCTCGGCGATTGTGCAGCCTGCGGGGTTATGCCAATACATGCGGTGGCCGCAACCGTGGCACCGCCTGCCGAAAAGGTTGTTCCAAGTCAGCCGGGTGCGCCAAAACATTGGCCCAGTCTACGCAGGCGCGAGCGCCAGCAGCGCGGCGGCGAACCACGTGATGTAGATACCGCAGATAAGGAACGTCACCAGGTTTGCGTGGTCGGTGTGGTGTAGGCGATCGGCGGTGCCTGCCAAGGGACCTGCTTACCGATAGCCGGCTGCCCAGAACCTGGGGTGCCGCTCTTAGGGGCGCTGTCCTTCTTGCCCGGCTTCAAATCGGGAACCTTCCCGCCGCTCGCGCCTTCACCGATAGCGGCCACATCCGCGGCGGACAGGCCCTCCATGTTCAGCTGAGTCATCTGCATGACCGCCGACGCGCGGGTAGCGTGGCAGCCAGCCACCGCGCCCTCGCCGTCGATCACGGCGAACGGACGGCCCGGCAGATCAGAGACCGCAAGGTGCCATGACGCCATATTTAACGCTCCTTAGCTTGACGGTGACGGCGGATTGCGTCGTTCAGTTCAGCTTCACGCTGCGCGGCCTTCAAACGCTCCGCAGCTTTGTCCGACTCCTGCGCCGCGGTGCGGGCACGCCGGTCGCTTTCCAAAGCTTCGCGGGCCAAACGCTCAGCAGGCGTAGTGACGTGCAGCTGCGGATCGTGATCCAGCAGACCACCGTAACCGACCGGCGCGGAACCAGCCGCCCGCAGATGCTTCATGTAATCGGTCACCGTCCCGGTGCCAAGGTCCCCAACCTCGGAACGGATCTCAGCCATCCTCTTCTGAATGTCCGACGGCCCAGCAGGCTTAGGTGCCTTACCGGCCAGAATGTAAAGCTGCTTACGCGCCACAGCCAACGTTTGACGCACCTCCTGGTTACCTTCGGCCAGCTTGTAGCAGTGGACGATGGTCCGCTCCAGGGCTTCAACCATCCCCATGTCGAGGCCGAGTTCCACATGCTCACCGTCGTCGGCGTCGTCGTTGCTCTTGTGCAGCGACCCGCCTTCAATGTTGGTTGGCTCCCAACCGCCGGTGTGGAAGTGGGTGCCCGGGCCGCCTAACGTTGGGGTGTCATGCGGGTCGCATGACGCTTCCATCGCGCGGACCGCAGCGTCCAACTCTTGGGCCGGGTCGCCCGGCTCGAGGCTGCCCTCAGACCAGTCCCATTCGTGGTCACCCGACGTCACCACCGGTCCGGTGCCCACCGACGGCGGCGTTCCGGGACTCACAGAAGAACCGCCACCAAGCGCCGGGGTGTTCTCCATGATGTTGTCCGGCACACGGCCTGAGTCGCCGGCGTGGGTGCCGACGTTCGGGCGGTCACCGGGCACACGACCGACCTGGCCACCCAACGTGTACGGGGTGTGGTGCGGGTCACCGCCCCCGCCCTCGCCGTTAGCGAAGCCGTCCTCGATGGCGATCTTCGATCCGCCCGGGTAAGGTCCGAATTCCAACGAACCGTCATGTGGATCCATTGACAGCTTCTCCTCAGTGTCGAAGGATTGGTCGTGCGGGTCCTCTTCGGGTGAGGGCTGCGCGAACGATGGGTTGTCGGCGGTGAATTTGTTTCCGCCGCCCTGAATGTTGTCGGGAATAGGTCCGGCAGCGACGAGTCCCATCGGGCCGACTTCATACTTGTTGTCGTGCGGATCTTCGGTCTGCACGTTGCCCGGGTCCCAATCGCTGTCCCCGTTGTTGCCTTTCAGGTCGCCCCTGGCGGCGGGCAGGGCCGGCGCTTGCGTCGGCAGCGGCACCCGCGAACCGTCCATCATCACCGCAACCAGCGTGATATTCCCGTCAGCGCGGTACACCTGCTCAATGTGCGACAAACCTGTCTTGCCTTTACTCTTATCGGCGTCATCGCTGGTCTCCACACCGAACTTCTTCAACGCAGCCTTGATACGGCCCTTGATAGCCGACACCTGAGTGGACGTGTAACCCTTCTGGTTTTTCGGCATATTGATGTACGACCAGGCCGCTTTGGCGCGTTCCTTATTGTTGATCGGGTAACGCTTCTTGCCCTCTTTGTAGCCAGGGTCAGCGTAAGTGACGTCACCGTAGTCGCCGCTGTCGTCGCGCACAGACACAGTCTTAGCCGGCGCACCCAACGAACCCGGACCAGGAGGAACCTCATAGCCGGTGAGGGACATGAGGATCGCAGCTGCCCGCTTAACCTGCTTACCGTCCAACTTACCGACCTGATTACGCAACTCCACCAACTCCTTAGTGGACAACTGCGACAACATACCGACAGCGTCAGCCAAAACCACCTTAGTGGTGGGGTTCATGCCGTAATTCACAACGCTCACGTCCCCCTTCTCCAAACTGAGCGCACTGATCGTGCGGTTACTATAGCTGGTGTTCCAAGCTTGCTTCGTCACCCGGAAAGCGAACGACATTTCGTCCATGTCGCCGCGCCGCATCTTAGGCACAAGCGCCTGAACATCCGGATCGGTAGGGTCCAAAGAAGCCCAAACCCGCAACCCATGAGAGTCGCGGGTCAATTTCAAAGTGCCGCTCTTAGTACGCGCAAGAGGCGTACCGGTGTGGTTAATCAACAATTGAACATCAGGCTTCTCGGCCAGCGTCTCATCAAACGCGCGCTGATCAAGCTGCTCAACCCAACCGCCAGCATCCGGTCCGCCGTGACAATCGTAAGGCTGATACGTTGCGGCGTACCCCTGGAGTATGATTTCACCAGAGGACTTGTCTTCGCGGAACTCGAGACGCTCAGCACCCGCACGGCGCTCAACGGTGCCGAGCAGGTTCTCCCGCTCACTGCGAAACTCAGTCATAAAAGTCACTCCTCGTCGCTAAGCATGGCAGGAGATTTGCCGTGGTTGTGGTAGGCGACGCGCATTTCGCGCTCATATGTCGCTATCGAGTCAGAACCGTCGTCCGGTCTAATAAGCGCACCTTCGGACGTGTATTCATATCCCGGAGGAGCGCCGTCCCGGCCACGCCCTCCGCTGTGCTCCCCGCCGCCCACCGGAGGCATAGGCAACGTGCCACTACCAGGAGATTTACTCGGCGACTTCGGCCTGGAACCGCCACCGTTACCATTCCCGCCAGCAGAACCCCCACCAGCACCACCAAGAGCGGCGATATCCTGAACACCCAAAGACGTGTAGTTCGGCGGCACCAACAAATTGTCACCATTAGGCACCGGATCCATTTCCTCAGACGCACGCGCCTCATTGGGCGTCATAAACGTCCCCTGGATAGCGGTCTGCAAAGCGTTATAACGTCCCGTCATGTCACCCCGCAGCAAGCTGTTATAGTCGAACCGCACAAACTGGCCCCGCGGCAACAAACCAGAAATAACCGACTCGATACACGAAGTCCACGGCCTAAACGTATACGTCACAGCACCCAAAGTTATCTGCTCGACACCAGTACCCCACGCGGTTGTGTTGTGGGAAATAATGCCATTCGTGATATGGGTATGGGTTTGCTCGATCTCTATCCCCACACTCTGGCCGGGTCCCATGTGCTCTACGCTCTTGACGCGGTCGTACTCAAATGTGACTTCCCGTTTCGGCGATGCACCTTCATGCGTGGTTGCAAGGTTTGCCAGCTTGTTCCGTTTTTCGGGATGGGTTATATCCAGTAGCTGCGCTAGCTTGGCCAATTCTCTGCGGCCTTTGATACGCAACTGCCATCCGTCGCGGCAGACGGCCATGCGACCACCTGGCACTGAGCGATACCGGGCCTTGGTCGCCAAATAGATCGATGAGTTGATTCCCAGCAACGCAAGGAGGTGCTGGCACCCCTCTAGCAGCTCTCGACTGGCTGAGCCGAAGTGAGCATGCGGCTGTTTGGCCGTGGTGGAGATGCAGCCGTCTGCGTCGAAGTAGCCGGACAAGAAGCCTTTCCACGCTTCCGGGCCGCCGGTCATCACCATGTCCGGCACGAACTTGTCATGGGCATGGGTGCCGACGAGTTCCGACTGTTGGAGGATGCCGCCGATGACGGAGGTGTAGCCCGCGTTCAGAAGGTCAAAGGTCCGGTTTCCGCGATAAACCAGACGGCCTCCGAGCGACTCCACTACCTCGCTCATGCGGGCGATGACATCTTCATTGGTGTTGGCCCAGCGGCTCTGGTGCTTACTTGTGAGCCTGATGTG
>Ga0210386_10001503_pt1 | contig 20806 bp, 12 predicted proteins | sample IncBWH32OmetaG_FD_160091 | JGI IMG/M metagenome (GOLD analysis project Ga0210386, IMG submission 160091) | Forest soil microbial communities from Barre Woods Harvard Forest LTER site, Petersham, Massachusetts, United States - Inc-BW-H-32-O ...
GCTGGGCTGGGAAGTCTCCATTACACCGCGCAAGTCTTCGGTTCCCGATAGCTAACTCTTTGAGACAGCGCGACCTTTTACCGCTCGTTTTCGAAGGACCGGGCTTGAAGAGCCTTACACTTGTTATCGAAATATGCCGACCGCTCGAGCACGCCGCAGTCTTTTACTCGGCTTTCGTGGAGCAACCAGGAACCCGGGTCTCTCCCGGACGGCATTACTTGGCAATAAACTGTGTTTCGTGGACGAGCGAACACTTTTCACGGGCGGTTTGACGTGAGGGCTGTCGATTCGAGCGCGGTTCCCGGTCGAAGCTCATCTACTCTTACGGCTACGGCTTGTAACTCGCGAACTTTGCGCGATCGAGTCCGCGTTGGGCCTCCGGGCTCTTCATGAATGTTTTCCATACGAAGCCAGTGCGGAGATTCTCGGCCATCAGCATCGTGATACCGGTGTCGATGGCTATTACGTCCGTATCGTACCACTTGGTTAGCGGGTTGAACGCATTCACGAAGCCGTACCGGCTCCAGGCTTTCGGCGAGTAGCGATTCTTGATGTTCTTCAGGACGCGCAGCGTGGCTTGCGGCAAAAAGGGCAAGGAGCCTGCTGCCGCGCTCGGCACCACGGTTCCGTCTATTGGACCGGTCTCGGGCGGGCCACCCCAAACTACATATCCATTTTTTGAATCCGAGGCGCTGATCCCCCATAAGTCGTCACTATAATCAGGAAACTGCTTGGCGAGCTCAAGACAGAAGCGGCGGTGAACCTCCGTGGCGGTAGCCGAGTTCTGGAAGTAGTCCGCATATCGGTCGCGCTTGCCGCGAAAATCGAACCAGGCCTGAGGGTACTGATGCACGAATAATGGAGCAAAGGAACCAATGTAGCGGAGTCCATCGTATTCGAACGTGGTACGTTTCCAGTCATTCCAGGCCTCCGGCGGCAAGGGATGTGAGAGCGATCCCAAACCGAGAAGGTACATCATGGTTTGTTCGCTGTAGAAATCCCATCGATACGGGAGGAACCCGATTTCAGGCCTCCAGCCATGCGGCAGCAGGGAAGTGTCCTCGGAGAGCCATGTCCAATCCACCCGGTTGAAGATGTCATAGCTCAAGCGACTGATTTCGGCATAACGGAAATGCTCGCGGCACGTAAGCACGCCACACAGCAGGATTGCGGTATCGATGGAAGAAGCTTCCGCATCCCAGATCCGCTCGCCGGTCACGACATTGGCCCAGTGGAAGAAGAAGCCGCGGTGCGTTGGCATTTTCTCCCACAAGAATCGAAGAGTGGTGATGGCGCGCTCGCGCGCTTCTGAAAGAGATATCCAACCGCGTTGTTGCGCTATACAGAGTGCCGTTAAGCCGAATCCCGTTCCCGCGATGCTGGCCACGACGCTGGCATCGGTCGCACGCGTATTACAACGATCCTTGACCAGGCCGGTTTCAGGATGAGCTTGTTCCCAAAAGAAGAGATAATTGGTTTTTTCCAGCTCGTCGAGGAAGGCATCGTCCTCTGGTGACAAAGGAGCGGTGAGCACACCGTCCGCAAGTTTCTCAGCGGCACTTGGGGGCTTTGTAGCTTTGTCATCCGCGGCAGTCAGATGGCTTGCTAGCGCGCCTCCGAGGAGCGGCAACCCGGCGGTCCGGATGATCGTCTGCAGCATTACCCGGCGCGAAGGTGCGCATAAACCGATATATTCGGCGTCCACTACTATCTAATGTAGTGGAGTGGCAAGGCTGAAGGAAGGAGACCATGGGGAAGAAAGCGTTGATTTGGGGCGCCGCTGTTTTGGTGATCGCTATTGTGCTGATACTGCTGATCCGCAACAGGTTGCAAAAACAAGGCGTTTTGATTCAGGGCGCCATTCTGATGCAAGATCCGGATCCGAGAAGACAGTTGCCGATTTCGGGCGTCGAGGTCACGGCTTCCGTCGGGGAGATGGTGGCGCAGAGCCGGTCGGATGCTTCAGGTTTATTCCGGCTGACAGTGCCCAGGGCACTTTGGCGAAATGAAACCGCCGACCTCGTTTTCCGGCACTCCGGCTACCAACCCATGCACATCATGGAACGGCTGACCGATGAGATTTACGTGATCCGGATGACAGCAGTCGCTGCCAAGGCCGTTCCCGAACCATCAGGTACACAAACACCCCTTAAAGATGTCCGTGTAAGATACGCGACCAAGGCCACCACGCCAATCGACGTCGGGAGCATCGCCAAGACCTTCGAAGTCACCAACGTTGGCGACCTTCTCTGCAATGGGGCGGCCGCCTGCTCGCCGGACGGTAAATGGAAGGCGGCAATTGGTGTATTGACGCTGGATGCAGGGGAGGGCCATGAGTACCGCAATGCAAGAGCCTCCTGCATCGCAGGGCCTTGTCCCTTTGCAAAAATTGAATCGGATCAGTTTTCTCGAGGCGGCCGCATTATCAAAGTGTCGGTGCGCAACTGGTCCGACACCGTGACATTTCTGGTGGAAGCAGAGGTGGTTCAAACCATACCGAGCGACGCGGTGCGGAACGCTTATCCCATTATCTTTGGGCGCGAAATGAGCTTCACGCTTCCACCGATGGCGCAAGGGCCAAGCATCGAGGCCGACCTTAATGGGAACGAGATAATTTTTCCTTTGGGGCCGGCACTCAATTTGCCCTGGGCCGTTTGTAATCTCCAGGTAGGGGCCGATCGAACGAAACTATATAGGTGCGAACTGAAGACCGGATACCGGTTTCAGTAAGACGCTAGAATGCAGGAATCGAAGCCATCTCAAGCGGCCCTCAACTTCAGTCCGACCTTGGGAAAATCGATCTCCATCCGAGCGGCCATGTTGAAATAGTTTTCAAAGACGTTCAGCCCAACCAGCGCCACGATATCGACCATCTCGCCATCGGAAAATCCCACACGCTGAAGCTCCTCGGTCGAGCTGTCACCGTTCTCAGCAACCAGCTCTCGTGCGAATCTCAAGGCAGCTTCAATCCTCGAATCGGCAGCGCGACCCTCGCGGCTGGCCAGGATCTCATTGTCGGTCAGACCCAGCTTTCGTGCAATGGTTGTGTGATAGGCCAGCGAATATTCGCAAAGGTTCGCTTGCGCAACAGCCAGCGCGATCTGCTCCCGCACCTTTTGATGGAGCTTACCGCCCGCCAGTGCGCGACTGAATTGCAAATAACCCTCTAGAACTCTGGGTGATTGCGCGAGGGTCTTCATCATGTTGGAGGACACGCCGGTCTCGGTGCTTGCAGCCACAAGAAGCCGCTTAGTTGCATCGCCCGCGTTTTCAAGCTGAATAGGTTGAATGGTTTGCATAAGTATTTCCTTCGTCGTGCGGTCACTTCTGTTATTTTTCTGATCGCCGACATTAGGGATGACGGTCGCGCTGCTCCCACTTGTTGAGCACACGCGCCAAGTTTTAAACAACTTTACAGAGGCCGGGTAATGTAAAATTGGAGTCTCAAAGAGAGCTATGGCATATCAACCTGGACGGCATTTCCTTCAGATTCCCGGACCCACGAACGTTCCAGACCGCATTCTGCGGGCCATCGATAGACCAACGATCGACCATCGAAGCGCGGAGTTCGCTGCGTTGGGTACAGCGTGCCTGCAAGGACTGAAAACCATTTTCAAGACCACCAGCGACGTCCTCATCTATCCGGCGTCGGGGACTGGCGCGTGGGAAGCAGCACTGGTCAACACGCTTAGCCCGGGCGATCGGGTCGTGATTTTTGAGTCCGGTCAATTCGCGTCGTTGTGGTCGAAGATGGCGAAAGGACTGACGTTAAAGGTCGACGCGATTACTGGCGATTGGCGCCGTGGCGCGGACGCCGATAAACTCCGCGCAAAACTCGAGGAGGATCGGCAACACGAAATCAAAGCGGTAATGGTGGTCCACAACGAAACATCCACCGGGGTGAAGAGCGATATCGCGGCGATTCGAAAGGCAATGGACGCAGCCAAGCATCCGGCACTGCTGCTGGTCGATACAATTTCCTCCCTGGCTTCCATGGACTACCGCCACGACGGATGGGGCGTCGACGTGACAGTGTGTGGTTCGCAAAAAGGTCTGATGTTGCCTCCAGGGCTCAGCTTCAATGCCATCAGCGGTAAAGCGGTCGCCGCGAGCAAGAGCTCTCTTCTTCCGAAGAGTTACTGGCGTTGGGAGGAAATGCTGGAGGCTAATCGGAAGGGATTCTTTCCATATACCCCGGCGACCAATATGCTGTTCGGTTTGCGTGAAGCATTGAAAATCTTGATTGAGGAAGAAGGCCTGGACAATGTTTTTCGACGCCATGACCGTCACGCCGAAGCTACGCGCCGGGCGGTTTCCGCGTGGGGCCTGGAAGTGTTCGCTCAGTGTCCCGAGCAATTCAGCAGCTCCTTGACCGCTGTGTTGTTGCCGGGCGGCTTTGACGAGGCCGAGCTTCGTGCGATTATCCTGCGGCATTTCAACATGTCGTTGGGCGCTGGATTAGGCCAGCTGGCCGGCAAAGTTTTCCGAATCGGCCACCTGGGCCACTTCAACGATTTGATGCTGGCCGGAACGCTCAGCGGCGTGGAGATGGGTTTGGAACTGGCGGGCGTGCCTCACCGCAAGGGTGGAGTGGCCGCGGCGCTGGATTACTTAACCGAACGCGCGCGAGATTGAGACGCATAGACGGCAAATGTAACGCGATACCACGCTGCCAAAGCAGACTCAGCCGGTTATTTATGGCCTGGACGACGGTCGCACTCGTACCTGATCTGGCTGGGCGTAGTACCCGAGTCGCGTGTGCGCTGTTAGTCCAGGCTTGTCGATCTTAACATCGAGGGCATGGTATTCGTTTGGACCATCTCCGGCAGGACTTTCGATTGAGAGAACATAAAATGCGTTCGCGTCCGCAATGCAGGTTGCGATCTCACCCGCTATATCGTTACTGGAGTTGAGAACCCGGCCTCCGCTTTGAGCCGCAAGAACCTGCAGACCCAGGTTTCCAATCTGCGCCTGATTTGGGTTCTTTACTGCTTTTAGGAACTCCTGGTAATATGAGGTTCGCAATCCGCCCGCATCCGCCATTCCCAGCGGATCAATGCTGTACAGAGTGATGCGAGCTCGCCGGAGACCGCCGCTCAGGGCAATAATGTCATTGAAAAGCCCCTCCTTGTATTTTGCGGTCAACTGTATGCCCGGGCCGGAAAGAAGGGGCCAGCCCGGACTGATCCAGATCACGATTTTTCGTCCAGGTCTGGGCCCTGCATAGTCGATCAGTTGCTTCAGCACGGCCAGAGAGCTCTGAAGCCGTTCGCCGGCGCCGTAAACTCCTTGCGATCTGCGATTAGTACGTAGACCGAATTTGCTCTGATTCAATTCGGTAAGCAGTGCGTTTCCATCTTGCGTGGGCGTGCTCCCGATCGTCGCTCCCGTATCGGTAAAGAAAACCATTGACACCGGGCGCGGAAGCTCTCCGCCGTCGCGGCGTAGAAAGTTCTCGATCTGCGTCCGCTCGTACGATACGCTGCTAAATGTAGTGTTGACTTCATCCATAAGTAAAATGACTTCTATGGGCGAATCGGCCGTGGAAGCCGCACCTGCTTTGGCCTGAAACGACAATATTTTCTGCGGCTGTTTATTGTCCATCAAGGTGAAGTCCTGCTGCTGCAAGCCAGCGACGGGCTTTCCCGACTTATCGGTCACGACCACATCGAGCGTTATGCTGTGATCGTCACCGGAAGGCGGAACAGACTCCGGAGATTGCGACTGCCCCGCTAGTCCATTGCGCTGCGCAAATCCACAAAAAAGCGAAAAGCAAAGTAAATAAATCGCCCGCCTGCACCGGGAACTCATAACATCCACCTCACTCCAAGTCTAGCGACCTTCAAACCGATGAATCTCACAGCCCGATCTGCTTAATCAATGAGGCAAAACGCGGGTCTGAGTGAAGATCATCGAATACTGGATCGACTTTCAGCGCGGTAATAGCTTGACAGCGCTCGGTGACGGCCCTTTGTAACCATTCGAATGCTTTCTCCGTTTCCGCCAGGCCGATGTAAACTAGCGCAAACGCGTATGGGGAAACATACTGGGTCTTAGAGAGGGTACGCAGTTGAGCCAATACCTTCAGCGCTTCACTACGATTCCCATTTCGAGCATATGCGTGACCGAGATTAGCCAGGTGCACCGGTGTAGCAGTGGCTTCATATGCCTTCCGGAACCGGATGATCGCAGCTGGAAACCTCCCGCGGTATTCCTCGATCTGCCCGAGATACATGTTTGCAGTGGGATGATTCGCGTCAAGCTCCAAAGCTTTCTGGCATGCATCGGCAGCTTCATCAAATCGCCGCGCATATGCGATTCGGTGCGCATAACTAGCCCGGTAGAGAGCCGAAAGTGGATCGAGCCCCATCGCTTTCCGGCTCTCCTCTAGCGCTTCTGCCGACCGGCCTCGAATCGCCAGGTCGTTACCGAGCCAATGATGCGCAAGTGCGTAGTTGGCGTTGAGGTCCACGGCCCGCCTGTATTCCTTTTCGGCGGCGGCGAAATCCCAGTCTTCTAATCCCTGAGCGTGCGCTAGCGAGGTGTGTGCTTCCGCCAGGGAGCCGTCCAGGCTGAGAGCTTTCAGAATTGCGGACCGTTCTTGAGCTTTGAACTCCAGTGGTGGAACGATCTCGAAATACTCCAAGCCAAAATAGGTGTCCGCCAGCCCTATATAGGCCAGGGCGTAATTGGGCTCACGGGCGATGGCCTCGTGAAAGTATCCGATGCCTTTCCTGAGTGCGTCCGGCGTCCGCTTAAACCAGTAGAACCGTCCTAGCATGAACGCCTGGTAGGCAGCCGGATCGACGGACGCAGGATGTGATCGCCCCCCGGCATCCTGGGCCGTCAAGCTGCTCGTGATTTGCTCAGCCACGGCGCGTGCTACATCCTGTTGCAATTGCAAAACATCTTCCAAATCTCTTTCGAACGTCCGGGACAGGAGGTGACGGTCCGTTGCGGCATCAATCAATTGAGCGGAGACTCGAACCCGGTTGCCGGAGCGAAGCACGGTACCTTCCACGACCGTGTCGACACCCAGCTCATGGGCGATCTGCGGAAGGGGCTTGCGTGCCTTCTTGTACTGCATCGTTGATGTTCGCGAGATGACGGTCAGGCCCCTGACACGAGCGAGTTGGTCGATAATGGCGTCCGTCATGCCGTCCGCGAAATACTCCTGCTCGTCATCATGTGACAGATTCTCAAGCGGCAGCACAGCAATCTTGTGGATCTTTGAAGCAATAGACGCCGGATGAAGAGCGCGTCGGCGCCCGATGAAAATCGTAGTAATTAGCGCCATGAGAACGACTATTGCCGCTGCTATCCATAGCCGGGAGCTTCGGGGCGCCTTCTCGTTCGTGAGGGCTACGGTTGGGATGTTGTTCGCAGGTTGCGGCGTCACCAGGAACCGATAACCGTGCCTGGCCACCGTCTCAACAAAGCGCGGGGTCTCAGCCGAATCGCCGAGTGCGGCCCGCAATTTCTTCACGGCGTTGTTCAGACCGCTTTCAAAATCGACGAAGACATCGGAGGGCCACAATCGCCGTTGTAGCTCCTCACGTGTCACCACTTCGCCAGGGCGCTCCAGAAGTAGGGCTAGAATTTGGAAGGGTTTCTGTTGGAGCTTGATTTTGACTCCATACTTGCGCAACTCGCCGGATTCGAAATCCAGTTCGAATACGGCGAAGCGGATCCGAGATCTTCCGATTGAAACCTGCGCCATGGGCACTCCGAGCCCTTTCTCCGGTATACCTGAGCGTTTAAGTTTATCAGATCTATAGGGTTAGGTGGATAGACAGGGCGTAGACGGAAGATATTGACAATTTCGCTGCCGTACGTGAAAGTCCTAGGAACTATGTCCAACTCAAACAAGATTCCCGTCTCCAGCGGGAACAACCCTGGCGCCAGCCGCCGAAGATTTCTTAGCTACCTGGGCGCCACCCCTACCTTGACAGCTTTAGGCGGAGCCGGCTTCCTCTCCACACTGGAAGCACCCAGTGCGCTCGGTGCTACCGGACCACTGGATGCCGGGCAGCGCCGGCATCGCGCTTTCGCGATTCGCCGCGACGCAGCTATGTTGCAACGGGACCGTCCGGATCAGGTATCCACCAGCAATGGGGACGAACAGCTTTACGCGAACCGGGTGGGCAGCTTTTCGAAAGGGCTGCCGCACAACCAACTCGGTGAAGTGGACCTCAATGCTTACAATTCCATGATAAGTGCGCTCAATAGCGCCCAACCAGGCGATTTCGAAGCCATCCCCTTGGGCGGCACAGTCAAGCTGGCGGATCCCCAGGCTGCCTATTGTTATGCCATGGCCGGAGCTGACGCCGCAGCCATCGCTTCGCCGCCCGCTCCGGCTTTCAGCAGCGCTCAAACGGCAGGGGAGATGGTGGAAGATTATTGGTCCGCCCTCACGCGAGATGTTCCTTATAGTCAATACTCATCGGACCCTATGATTGCCCAGGCCTGTGCTGACTTGAGTAAACTATCCGATTACCGCGGGCCCAACGTTAGCGGACAGATTACGCCCGACGTCATCTTCCGGGGCCTTTCTCCGGGCGAGACCACCGGCCCTCTGGTGTCGCAGTTCTTGTGGAAAACGATTCCGTTCGGCGCCGCGCAGTTCCCCCAGCTTTACCGCACTACTGTCCCCGGTGATGACTACATGACTACTTATTCGGCCTGGCTCAACGTGCAGAAAGGTGTTGCGGCCGGATCTAATGTTTTCGACTCCACGCCGCGCTACATCCGCAACAACCGCGATCTGAGTGAATACTTGCATCGGGATTTCATGGGTCAGGCTAATGTTCTGGCTACTTTGTTGCTGCTGAGCTACGGGAATCCGGCGCTCAATCCAAACAATCCCTACCTCAACTATGCCACCGAGGCAGGTTCCATCACCTTCGGCTCGCAAGCCGCGTTGGACCTTATGTGGAGTGCTCCCATCAACGCCTTGCACGCCGTCTGGTGGCAGAAGTGGCTGGTGCATCGCCGGGTTCGCCCGGAAGCGTTCGGTGGCCGCATTCATAATCACCTCACAGGAGCCGCCAAATACTCCATTCATTCCGATGTGCTCAATTCAGCGGCCTTGCAGGCGAGTTTCAAGGCCCACGGTAACTATCTTCTCCCGATACCGTATCCGGAAGGCAGCCCCATACACCCGTCCTATCCTGCGGCGCACGCCGTGGTTGGCGGGGCTGGCGTGACGATGCTCAAGGCGATGTTTAATGAGTCGTTCGTCATTCCCAGCCCCGTGGTCCCGTCCGACGATGGTTTGACGCTGCTCCCCTACACGGGACCGCCTCTCACCGTGAGCAGCGAGTTGAACAAGCTGGCCGCGAATGTATCGCTGGGCAGGAATGCCTGCGGAGTTCACTACCGTTCTGACGGCGTCGAAGGAATGCGGCTGGGGGAGGAGATCGCTATATCCATCCTCCGCGATATGGCCACCGTCTACAACGAACAGTTCGCGGGATTCAGCTTTACACGCTTCGATGGCAACCCGATCACGATCTGCCCGGAATGCTAATGGCGCGCCAGTCAACATATGCATGATCGATCGAAGAAATATTAGTGTGGCGCTGGCCTTTTCGGGCCTGCTTTTGGCTCAGCAACCGGCAGGCCAGCAAGCGGGTCAAAACAAACCCGCTGACGCAAAGTCTCCGGCCAATACCAGCGCCGCCTCTGGGCCTCGGTCGCCCCAAGGGAAGGGGCTTAGCATAAGACCAATACAAACCTCAACGCACCAGACATCAAGCGATGGTTGCACTTATGGCGTTAAAGTCATTGTCAGAAAAACAGTTCTTGCGCCGCTCTGCCTTTTCCATCTTTGGTGACGTACACGGGCCGTTTCTCGACAACGAACGATTGAGTCGGCGGAATGCCAAGCGCATGATAGATCGTGGCGTGCAGATCTTCGACAGGGACGGGATTCTCGATCGTAGTGCAAGGCCGTTCGTCCGCGGTCTTTCCATACACGAAGCCTCTCTTGATGCCGCCACCAAACATCAGGACCGAGCCCGCTGCGGTGAAGTGCCGATGCATCCCATAGTGCTTAGGCGATTGCATCACCTCGGGCGTGTTGGCTTGGTCCTTGACCTCTTTGCCAAACTTCCCCTCGGTGATCGCATCTCGGCCGAATTCGCTCGCTAGCACCACCAACGTTCGGTTCAGCAGTCCTCGCTGTTCCATATCAATAATGAGCTGGGCCACCGGGGCGTCGATCTGCTGCTTCATGCCGACTGCGCGATCGTGGCCACTTTCATGCGTGTCCCAGTAACGGAATGGAATGTACTCGGTCGTGACTTCGACATAGCGGGCGCCGGCTTCGATCAGGCGGCGCGCCAGAAGGCAGCCCTGGCCGAAACGCCCAGTATTGTATGTCTCGAAGCTCTGGCGGGGTTCGAGAGATAGGTCGAAAGCTTTGGCCGAAGGCGATGTCAGGAGCCGATCGGCCGCGTCCAGAGACCGGATCAGCGATTCACGTTGAAAGTCTCCGGCATACTTATACACAGGCTCCTCGGAGAGCAATTGCTGGTAGAGACGCCGGCGGCTGGTGAAGCGGGCCGCGCCAAGTTCCACGGGCGGACGGACGGCAGACGCCGCATCCTGCGGATCGGTAATCAAGAACGGCCCGTACTCAGAACCCAGGAACCCAGCAGTGTGAAACGCTTTGACGGCTGGACTTTCAGCTCCGATTTCCAAGTCCTGACCGATCGCCACGAACGCCGGAACCGTCGGATTCTTTGGCCCGAGCGTCTTCGCAATCACCGCCCCCAAATGCGGCATTGCGACCGTTTGCGGAGGCACGTATCCGGTGTGCCAGTGATATTGATGCCTCGAATGCAAGATGAAGCCCAGATCCGCGCCTTGAAACGTCCGAATTACCGCGCCACGATCAATGACGCGGCCAATGCGCTCCAAGCCTTGCGAAAACTTGATGTTGTCGACCGCGGTTTCAATGCTCGGAAACGTGCTCAATACCTTCTCGGTGCGTACGCCGGGTTCGAAGGGCGTATATCTCTTAGGGTCGAACGTTTCGGTCTGCGCCATTCCACCCGCCATCCAGAGAACGATCACCGCATCGGCAGTAGCCTTTGATTCGGCGGCATGCACCAACTCCGGCTCGCGGCCGATCAGGGCAGCCAGAGTAGCGCCAGCGGTTGCGCCCATAAACCCACGGCGGCTGACTCGGGCGCTGATCAATCTTTCTTCGGTGGTCATAAGCAACTCTAATAAATCAGTTGAAACTCGGGCTTCATCAGCACTGCCCAGAGCAGGTCCGCAAGCCCCTCCGCCGATGGACGGTCAGGACGGGCTGGGTCCTCCACCGCCTTCTCGGCAGCGCGGCGTTCGTTCGCCGAAGGAGCGCGGCCCAATGCGTGCCAGAAAACCCGGTCCACGGCGTCGGGTACGGTTTTCAAGGCTGGCTCCCCCGGCAGAGGAGTCTCCGCGGCTACCGGCGTGAGCCGCTCCATATTAGGCTCCTGCTCGAAGACGAAAAACCGGATCTGCGGATTGATATCGCTCGTGATTTCCCGATTTTCGATTCCCAGCGTTCCCCGGAAACGGGTGAAGCCTTTTCCGGCGAGATCGTACACCAGACGAGACGGCGTCTTCATCCGGACACCGCGGCCTCTTACGCCATTCAACTCAATCGGGCCGGCGGCGGCGCGCAGTCCGGATTCATCCAGCGGCTTGAGCGAGTCAAGCGTCGTTGCCCCATTGGGTCCGGCCAGCTCGGCATTTGCCCAAACGGCCTCGACTTTTTCGGGCGAATAAGATCCGGCGTCCTGCACGAGAAGCCATAGCTTGGCGGATTTCGAAATATCGATATCAAAAGATGCCTGCGCACTGCGTCCATTAATCGCTTTGTCCAGCACGCTTACCGGCTCGGGCGGGAGCTCGCCCACCATCCTTCGGGCTCCTCGCAAGAGCCAGTGTGTGAGAACCTCACCGTTTACGAGTTCCAAAGCCTGCAAGGTTGTGGCTTGGCTATCCCGGGCCGAGATCACTTGGTCGCGGATCGGACGGCCCAACGCACGAGTGAGCGAGGTAGCGGCAACTCGCCATTCGCGCGTGTAAACTCCGGGAAGGGAAGTGGCCACATCAGTCGCCTTGGGCTGATATACATGCCACTCGCCAGTGATCGATCCGATCGCGTCGGCGAACTGCTCGGCCGTTATGCGGCGGATCTCGGGCCCACGGAATACGTACTCGCGCGGCTGATCGCCCTTTCTCCCTAGCGCGGGCATTTGATATGAGCGCGAGGAAACTATGGTTGCGATGAGGTGTTTCAGGTCGTAACCGTGGTCGACAAAATCGCTGGCAATCCAATCCAGCAGCTCCGCATTCCAGGGCTCGCCATCCATTTCGTCGGCATTCTCGACCAAGCCGCGCCCTAGCAGCCTCTCCCAAAATCGATTTACGATCGTACGAGACAGTCGTCCATTGCGAGGATCGGTAAAGATGGATGCCGCAGTGGCCCGCCGAGCAGCCAACGAGTTCGAAGGCGGAACACGACTCAATGCCGGAAAAAGGAATGCAGGTTCGGCAAAATCCGGCTGGGCTATATCACAGCGGTACAGTTGCAACTTGTCATCGCTCGAAAAGTAACTCGCCAGAGCATAGGCGTCTTTCAGCTTCCACTTACTAATGAAGCTGTCATGGCAGGAGTTGCACTTGAGATTTAATCCCAGAAAAATCTGCGCGGTGTTCTGAGCTGCCTGCATCGCCGGTGTCTGGCTCGCGCTCACCACCCCTCGCCAGTTCACACCAATAAGAAAGCCGTCAGGATCTCCCGATGAGGTTGGATTGAGCAGCTTTGAAACCATCTGGTCATACGGGAGATTGGATTCAAGTGCAGTAAGTAGCCAGTTCGTAATACTCTTGCGCGACGCCGTTTCGGAATAGTAATTGACACCCTCGTCATTGCGCAACAGATCGTTCCAGAACGAGATCCAGTGTTCCGCGTACTTTCGATCGTCGTCGAGAAGCTTCGCCACGAGCCTTTCCCGCTTCTGGCCCTTCTGATCATTTACAAATGTTCGTAGCTCGTCAGGTGCGGGAAGAAGTCCCCAGATATCGAGGTACGCACGCCTGATAAACGCTGCGTCCGAAACCGGCGGGGGCTCGGCGACTCCATGCTTCACGAGATAAGCGGATACGAAGCGGTCGAGTGGTTCCGCCCAGCCGTTCCAAACCGGCTCCGGAACCGGCGGACGTTTCAGCGTCAGCGGTGCCTCCCATTTGGGCTGAGCCGGCGCGGCGGTGGGATTGATCCGGGCGCCTTGATCGATCCACAACCGGATGATTGCAATGTCTGGCGCGGAGAGCTGCTCGCCACCCAGAGGCATCCGCGGCTGCGTCTGTCCGGTGATGCGCCGGATCATCAGGCTCGCCGTGCTGTCGCCGGGCTTGACGGCTGCGCCACTGCGGCCACCCGCGAGAGCATCGCTGTAGGCGCCAAGCGAAAGTCCACCGGACCGCTTCTCCTGACTGTGACACGAAAAGCATCTTGCGGCCAGAATCGGATGCACCTGCCGATCGTAGTCGACCATGGCAGGCGGGACTTGCGAAAACAGGCCGGTGGCAGCCAGAGCCAGGCAAATCCGGAGCTTCCAACCTCGAAGCAGCATTTGCTCTATTTCAGCACATCCTGTTTTCCCATAGCGTCGACTTTTCGCGCATATCCTTGTGACACACGAGACTGCGGGAAACGCTGGTCTCCAAGGAGGACGTCATGAAACGCAAATCGATTCCGGTCCGCTGCTTCGAGCTTCTCAGGCGCCCCACAGATCGGCGACGGGCTTGCCCTTCACCAATTCGCGAGGCTGATTGAGGTGATTGAGGACCATCATGTCCGGATCAATCCCCAGCGCGTAGTAGACAGTCGCCAGCAAATCGGTCGGATGGACCGGCTTCTCTTTTGGAGACGAAGCGGTCGCATCGGATTCGCCGTATTGCATCCCGCGCGCAATACCCGCTCCCGCCACCACGGCGCTGTAACAATACGGCCAGTGATCGCGACCGTCGGGAGAATTCGAGTTACCCGAAGTCGAGACGCCCAGGCGCGGGCTGCGGCCGAACTCGCCCACCGCTACAACGAGCGTGTGCTTCAGCAACCCTCGCTGGTCCATGTCATCGAGTAATGCGGACAGGCCGCGGTCCAGCTTGGGACAATGCAGGTTTTTCAACGGGCTGAAGTTGGCTGCGTGCGTGTCCCAGGCCGTGGTTTCCGGATCGCCATTCGCCACCGACGGCCAGTTCACCTGCACGAACTTAGTGCCGGCTTCGATCAGCCGCCGCGCCATCAAAAGACTCTGGCCGAACGTGTGCATGCCATACCGCTCGCGCATCTGAGGGGATTCTTTTTCGAGATCCATGGCGTCGCGCGCCTTGCCCGACAGCACCAGATCGTAAGCCTTGCCGTAATACTCATCCACTGCGAACTCGCCCACTGCCTTCTCCAGGTCCGGCATTGACCCATTAATGCCTTTCAGCAGCTCGAAACGGTCCTTCAACCGCTCCGGGGGAATCTCCTTGCGCAGCGACAGATCCTCGAGTTTCACGGTCTTTGCCGGATCCTGATACATCCGGTATGGATCGTAGGCCTTGCCGAGAAATCCGGCGCTTCCGCCCTTGCCGATAATGCCCGACTCCTGCAATGGGCGCGGCAATTCCACGAACGGCAGGACCGGGTCTTTGGGCGGCTTGATCTTCGAAACCTGGCTGCCTGCGGTGGGGAAATCGGCGGGTGAGGGCGGCTCCAACTGGCCGGACGGCGATACTTTGTCCGGAGGATAACCGGTCAGCATCTGGTAGATCGCCGCGGTGTGGTTAAACAGCCCGTTGGGCGTGTAGCTCATGGAGCGGATCAGCGTCGCCTTGTCCAGATGCTGCGCCATCATGGGCATGTGCTCGCCGATAAGGGTACCAGGGATCTTGGTCTTGATGGGCTTGAACTCGCCGCGAATATTGGCCGGTGCATCGGGCTTGGGGTCCCAGATATCGATGTGCGACGGCCCTCCTTGCAGGAAGATCATCACCACGCTCTGAGCGCTCTCCCACCCGCGCGCGCCCGCGTATTTGCTCGCGATTTCGGCGGCCTTCGCGCGGTCGCGCCACAAAAAGAATTGGGGGAGGCTCAGACCCATGAGCCCGATGGAGCCGATGCGCATCAGCTCGCGCCGCGTGGGTCCCTCGCAATTGCAACCGCGATGTCGTCCGGGAATGTTTAGCATGATGGCAATGTCCCTTCTATCTAATAGATGTACAAAAACCCTTTGCTGTTGAGTAGAGCCCACAGCAGGTCCTGAGCGCGCCCGGCTTTGGCGCCGCCAGCAAGATACTTCACGCCCAAATCGCTCTCAGCAGCGGTCGGCACGCGGCTTAACGACGCCAGGTACAGCTCCTCGACGATGGCCGCGTCGCCTTTTCCACTTAAAACCAATTTCGCAACGCGACCCTTGGGATCGGCAACCGCATCCGAAATGGTCTTGCCATTCACCAGGTTGAGTGCCTGCGGCAGGCTGAAATCGGACCGCCGCTCGCATTCGCACGAGGACTCGCGCGGCGGGCGCCCGAACACGTCCAGAAATCCCTCCTGCCCGATATGTGGGTCCACCAGTTGCTCCGCCATGGTGTCCTCAGGAACCTCGGGGAAGTGCGGCCGCGCGCCGGCGGCGGAGGATACCGCGTCCATCAATTCTTCCGCAGAAAGCCGCCTAGGCATGGCATGGGAAAAGTTGTCGCGGTCGTTCTGATTCCATTCGTTGTTGGTGAACGAGGCCTGATATGCCCGGGAGTTGGTGATGGTTCGCATCAATTGTTGCAGGTCGAAGTTGTGGTCCAGTACGTCCTTTGTAAGTGCGTCGAGCAAAGCCGGATTAGTGGCTGGATTCGAGGCCCGGATGTCATCCACGGGGTCGATGATTCCCCGGCCGAAGAAGTAGCTCCAGATCCGGTTGGCGATCGCCTTGGCGAAAAATGGATTGTCCTTCGAAGTAAGCCACTCGGCCAGTGCGTCGCGCCGCCGCTGATCGCCCGGAACCGGCAGCGGTTTGCTCAAAGCCAGCATGAACTCGGGTTTGACCACGTGCCCGTCTTTGGGATGTTTCATCTCATATTCGGACCGCTGGTCGAAAACGATCTCCTCGCCTACTTCGTAACCGGCCCGCAGACCCACCGCCGAAAAGAAGGCCGCCATCTGGTAATACTGTGTCTGCGTCCAGCGCTCGAACGGATGATCGTGACACTGCGCACACACCATGCGGACGCCTAAGAATACCTGGGTGGTCTTCTCCATGGTCGGCTTGGCCTCGCGAGTGACGCGGAAGAAATTCGCTGCTGGATCGTCGTAGGAACTGCCGCGCGAAGTCAGCAGCTCATGTACCAGCTTGTCGTAGGGCTTGTTGGACGCCACTGAATCACGAATCCACTGCTGGAACTCATACGCGCCTTTTTCACCGAGATACTTGCGGCTGGTCTGCAGAAGATCGCCCCACTTAACGGTCCAGTGATCCACGTAGGCCGGACTGGCGATCAGCCGGTCGATCATCTTCGAGCGCTTGACGCGCGAGGGCGCCGGATCGGCAACAAATGCGCGCACTGCCTCGGGCGGCGGCAAAAGTCCCGTGAGATCCAGCGACACCCGCCTCAAAAATGCGGCGTCGTCGGCCAGTGGAGACGGTTGAATCTTCAGCCGCTCCAGTTTGGTATCGATCTGCTGGTCGATGTAGTTATGCTGCGGCAATGGCTTCCATGCGAAACCTGGCTTGGGATTCAGCACGGTCACGGGGATCGTGGAAAACTTTCCTGCATACCGAACCAGCAGCGTGGCCTCGCCGACGCGCTCCCCTTTGACGGCGGCCTTGACGTCCACGGACGCTACGTCGGGGATGTTCGATTCAACCGAGGTCTCGCGCGTGACGTCACGGATAGCTCCGTCCTGATAGCGGACTACCACTTTCACCGCCGCCGTTTCGCCCGGCTTAGACATGAAGATTTCCTTGGGCTCAACCTTCATTTCGACCACTGAATCCTTCGCTGGGTCGCCGAAAGGAACACCCTGGGCGATCCAGTTATAGATGGTCTTGTAATAATCCGAGTCCTTTTCGAAGCGCAGCCCGCCGCCATGCGCGATTTCCTGCGACGGTTTGGCCAGCATCAGGCTTTTTCCGGGATCGGCCCGGTTGAAGCGGCGTCCGGAGAGATCGTATAGCAGGGCTTCATAATCGTATTGCGGATCGTATCCTCGCAGCGAGAGTTTGAATCCGTTTTTGCCCTTGGCCGCGCCGTGACATGGGCCCGACGTACAGCCAGTCTTGTTCAATATCGGCGCGACGTCGCGCAGGAACGTGACCTGCTCCTCCGCCGCGAGCCCAGCCGCGGCTAAACTAGCGGCTAGAACCAGTTTCAGCAACATTAGCTTTTACCTCGTCCACTTCTACCGCGATTGGGCGCGATACGATTTCTTCCTGCTGGCCGTCGGCGGTGAGCTTTCCCGTGATGTAAAAATCGTACTTGGCCGGGCGCGTGAGTTTCGTCGTGGTGACAAGAAACGTGCCGGTGACGCGGTCGTCAGAATCCGGGCGCATATCAATCACGCGGATATCCGCCGCTCCTACCATCTCCGCGCTCACGTTTTTCGGCAACGGCAGACTGGCGTCACTCCGGTTCCACTTCCAGCGAAACTTCAACTGATCGCCTTCTTCCATCCGCTTGCGCTCGAGCATAGTTACTTCGAGCGTGGCGGGCCGAGCCTTAGTCCGAGCGACGGGCAGATCGAGGCCCAGCCACGGCGCGGACAATGGCCGCTGCCGGTCCACTGAACCTTGTTCCGTTGCGCCCGCCACATTTACGAGCATGGCCGGAGCTTCCGCTCGCCGGATCAGACTCGATCCATCCGGGAGTTGGCCCACACCCTCTACGATCAAATCTGCAGGCGCCAGGCTGACTCCTTGTTCAGCCGTTAGGATCAGCGTGCCCCGGCTGTTTCGATTCTGAGCAGTTTCCTTAACAACTGCGCCCGCCACCACATAGCCGCCTTCGACACGCAGGCCAGGGGGCGCATTAGAAACCCGCAATTGCACTTCTCCGTCGTAGCCTTGCCGTTGCACGGTGACCGGCAGCATCGCCGACCCTCCGGCGGGTACGTTCACGTAGGCCGTGCTCAAGATCACCCGGAAGTCCTGCGCCACCGACTCCGCGTTAAGCCGATACGCGTAATTGGCGCCGCCGCGAAGGGCGAGATCCTCCACCGTTACTACTACGCTGCTCGACCCCTCCGGTGCCTTAACCCGTAACATTGGGTCGCCGGCCGTGCGGCTCTGGTTCACGTTATATACATCGTCAGCCAGCGGCTCGTCGCCGGATCGGGCCAGCATTTTGCCTTTCTCATCGAGCACCGTGATCACCGCCATCAGCTTGGATGTGCCCAGCTCGCGCGCTTGTATGCGAAACGCCAGCGGCTGGCCCGGCGTCACACGCACTTTATAACGGTCCACTTGGCCCGGCTTGGAGAGCCGCCCGTTGATCGTGACTGGCATCGCGATCGAGTCCGCAACGGGCGCCGTAATCTCGGGGTCGTCCCCTACTGCGAAAGGAATGGGCAGCACAGGGCTTTCAGGAAGATTCACGAAAACCTGACGCGTGTTCTTGTCGGCCTTCCGCAAATCCACGGTGATTTTCTGGACGCCGAGCGAAGCCTCTAGCACCTCGCCGCGACGGCCGCCCAACGGAAAGATTTCCTGCGGATAGGGGTAAGAGCCGACCTTGAGCCGGTAGAAGTTGGACATCTGCGTCGAATAACGCGCATCGTGGACGACCACGTAATAATAGCCATCTCGCGGAAACGTCACCGCCACTCGCGCATCCAGGCCTAGCAAAGGCGCGTCTTCGCTACGGGCCAGCGTTTTTCCGGACGTATCCAGAATCTCCAACACCGGATCGATCGCCGAGCCGAGTCGTCGCGCCTCCACCTCGAACACCTGCTTCTCACCGCTCTTGGCCTGGATCCGGAACACGTCGCGCTCCGGTCCTTCGAGCGCTCCATTCAGCGTGAAGGGCGCGGCCGGAAGCGGCTGTGCAGTTTCGATGGTGTCGTTGCTGCTGGGAAGCGCGCCCGGCCGTGATTCATCTTCGAGATACTCGGGGAAGGTGCCAACCGCCAAAAGCTGGATGTTCGAAATTCCGTCGGGCGTCTCCACGCGAATCGGGTACGCGCCCACAGCCAGATCGCCCGAGGGCTCGACCAAAAACGTGGCGAAGCGCCCTTCCGTCATGGGGCCGGTGTGTTCGGGAGCGAGCAAGGTGAAAGTGGCAGCCATGCTGGACCGGATCTTCGCCCCCTCGCCCAGGTTCCTTCCGGTTAGCGTGAGCGTGAACGGCCGCCCCTTTTGCACTCCCCGCGGCTGAAGGTCAGTGATGATGGGCTGCGCGCCGAGCGACGCGGCCGCGAGCGTCAACAATAACCACCTCATTGCGTACCTCCTGTGGCCTGAACGGGAACCAGGGGAACAGGAATGAAAGCTTTTTCAAGACCACAGTCGGTGCTGCGATACAACCTCACTTGACCGTCGAACCCTCCGGTTGCCAGGTGCGCGCTGTCCGGGGAGAACGTCACCGAATAAATCCCCGCGGAATGGCCCTTGCAGGACCCCGTCTGCGCTCCGGTGTCGGCGTCGTATAGATTCACGCTCGCCCCGGCCCCAGCCACTGCGATGTGCTTTCCGTCGGGCGACCAATCCAAAGCAAAGATCGCGCCGTCCTGGTGTTCCAGCATCCGGACCAGCGTGGCCTCTTCGCCGACTTTCATATTTCGCGGGCGGTCCATCAGGTAAACGTAAGGAACGCGGTCCGCGCCACCGATCACGATCTCATCCTTGTTAGGATGCCGCGCCACCGCTGTCAATTCGCCGCGTATCTGGTTCACGTTCTCGAGAAACTGGCCGGCGTTGGCGTCGATCAACTTGGCGGCGCTGTCGCGTCCGACCGATACGAAGCGTTTGGAGTCGATTCCAAAAACGGTCGCCAGCGGCCAATTCTCGTGACTGCTGATTTTGTAGAGTTCCTTGCCGGAGGCCGTATCAAACGCGCGCACGGTGTTGTCCACGCATCCCACTGCGACCTTGGCGCCGTCCGGCGAAAGGGAGGCTCCAAAGACAGTGTCATTTGATACCTTCGCCGACCGCAACAGCTTGCCCTCGCGCGTGTCCCACCATTGGATTTCGCCAAATAGAGCTGGAGTGCCGCCGCCCGCCGCCATCAGGCTGCCGTCCGAAGAGAAGGCGATCGACAGAATCCGTTCCGCGTCGCCTTGCAAACGTTTCACGAGTCCGCTTCCGTCGGCGTTATGCAACAGTACCTCGCGATTGCCGCTAACCGCGAGAAATTTCCCGTCCGGTGAAAAGCGGAGCGCGTTGATCACCGGAGGCTGATGATAGACCGTGGGTTCGTTTGAGGCGATTTCGCGCGGCGAATCGTCCTTCCCTCCGGACTTGATCCACTCGCGAATGGTTTCGACATCCCCGCTGGGAAGGGAAGGCCCCGAAAGCGGCATCGACGGCTGCATTGCCCCAGTGATGAACTTCACTGCCAGACTTTCGTCGGGAGCCCCGGACATGAATGCCGGGCCTCTCTTACCGCCCTGCTGGAAGCCTGCATAGGTGGTCAAATCGAGCCCGGACGACTTTACAGCCGGCTGGTGGCAGCTGGTGCAGTTTTTATTCAGAATGGGACGGACTTCGCGATAATAGCTGGGTTCGGCCGCACCGAGAAGTAAAGGGATTGCAGCAACGAAACTTGT
>Ga0210386_10001504_pt1 | contig 20779 bp, 20 predicted proteins | sample IncBWH32OmetaG_FD_160091 | JGI IMG/M metagenome (GOLD analysis project Ga0210386, IMG submission 160091) | Forest soil microbial communities from Barre Woods Harvard Forest LTER site, Petersham, Massachusetts, United States - Inc-BW-H-32-O ...
GTGGTCGCCGAGCTGGACGCCAGCATCTCCGACCCGAAAGCCCAGCCGCCGACCTTCACCGCGCGGCTCACCAGCGTCGACGGGCTGCGGGTGGCCACCGGCCGCGACTTCGACTCGCTGGGCCAGCTGCGCAAGGCGCACGAGGTGGTGGTGCTCGACGAGTCGCGGGCCAACGACCTGGCCACGGGTTTACGCGGCGCGCAGCTCAACGTGGCCTCGGTGGAGGAAAAGCCCTACACCCGCCGTCCGTACGCGCCGTTCATGACCTCGACTCTGCAGCAGGAAGCCGGCCGGAAGCTGCGGTTCTCCTCCGAGCGCACGATGAGCATCGCGCAACGCCTCTACGAAAACGGCTACATCACTTATATGCGGACCGACTCGACGACGCTGTCGGAGTCGGCGATCAACGCCGCCCGCACCCAGGCTCGTCAGCTCTACGGCGAGGAGTACGTCTACCCGTCGCCGCGCCAGTACACCCGCAAGGTGAAAAACGCCCAGGAAGCGCACGAAGCGATCCGCCCGGCCGGTGACACTTTCGCCACTCCGGACGCAGTGCGCCGCGAACTCAATGGCGACGACTTCCGGCTCTACGAGCTGATCTGGCAACGCACGGTCGCCTCTCAGATGGCCGATGCCCGCGGCACGACGCTGAGCCTGCGGATCGCCGGTCAATCGGGAAGCCGGGAAGGCGCGCTGAGCCCCGGAGGCCAGCAGGTGGTGTTCTCGGCGAGCGGGCGCACGATCACCTTCGCGGGCTTCCTGAAGGCCTACGTGGAAACCGTGGACGAACTCGCCGGCGGCGAAGCCGACGATGCCGAGAGCCGGCTGCCGCAACTCACCGAGGGGCAGCGGCTGGACGCCACCAAGCTCACCCCCGACGGCCACTCCACCAACCCGCCCGCGCGCTACACCGAGGCCTCTCTGGTCAAGGCGCTCGAAGAGCTCGGCATTGGCCGCCCGTCGACCTATTCGTCGATCATCAAGACCATCCAGGACCGCGGCTACGTGCACAAGAAGGGCAGCGCCCTGGTGCCGTCGTGGGTGGCGTTCGCCGTCACCGGGCTGCTGGAACAGCATTTCGGGCGGCTGGTCGACTACGGATTCACCGCGGCGATGGAAGACGAGCTCGACGAGATCGCCTCGGGCAACGAGCATCGCACCAACTGGCTCAACAACTTCTATTTCGGCGGCGACCACGGCGTACCCGACTCGATAGCCCGATCCGGTGGGCTGAAAAAGCTGGTCGGGGTCAATCTCGAAGGGATCGACGCTCGGGAAGTCAACTCCATCAGGCTTTTTGACGATGCCGAAGGACGCGCAATCTCGGTGCGGGTGGGCAAGAACGGGCCCTACTTGGAACGCATGGTGCTTGGCGACGACGGGGAGCTTAAACCGCAGCGGGCCAACCTCAACGACACGCTCACCCCCGATGAGCTGACCTTAGAGGTGGCCGAGCAGCTTTTCGCCACACCGCAGGAGGGCCGCACGCTTGGGGTGGATCCGGAGACCGGCCACGAGATCGTCGCCAAAGACGGTCGCTATGGGCCATATGTCACCGAGATCCTGCCGGAGCCGCCCGATGATCCCGACGGCCCCGCTGATCAGGGGGCCAAGAAGGGCAAGAAACCCACCGGACCCAAGCCGCGCACGGGTTCGCTGTTACGCAGCATGGATTTGCAGACCGTCACGCTGGACGAGGCGCTGAAACTTCTGTCGCTGCCGCGAGTCGTTGGCGTCGACCCCGAGTCTAAAGAGGAGATCACCGCGCAGAACGGGCGTTATGGCCCATACTTGAAGCGCGGCAACGACTCTCGCTCGCTGGCTACCGAAGACCAGATGTTCGAGATCACTCTCGAGGAAGCGCTGAAGCTCTACGCGGAGCCGAAACGCCGTGGTCGGCAGGGCGCCGCGGCACCGCCGCTACGTGAGCTCGGCAACGACCCGGCGTCGGGCAAGCAGATGGTGATCAAGGACGGCCGGTTCGGCCCGTACGTCACCGACGGGGAGACCAACGCCAGTCTGCGCAAAGGCGACGACGTGTTGTCGATCACCGATGAGCGCGCGGCGGAACTACTGGCCGACCGGCGGGCCCGGGGCCCGGTGAAACGGGCGGCCAAGAAGACCGCGCGCAAGAGCCCGGCGAAAAAGGCGGCCAAGCGCACCTGATGGCCCGGCTTTCCCGGTACCCTCACCTCGGGCCGCTGGCACGGCCCGCATCGTCGTCGGGCGGCTGAAACCGCTGCTCCGGGGCTTGGAGCGCGCCGAACAGGCGAGCGCGTCGCGGCATAGCGTCTCCTTAGGTTTCTTTTTTCCAGCTATTTGCTTAAAAACTGGTGATTCTCAGCCTGTTCTCAGGTACAGTAACCCTACGTCCGCTGTGAACCGGTCACGGTGGCGCCTAGGAGAGTCATGCGATCCGCTGCACGATACTGCTTAACCGCAGGTATTGCGCTCGGTGGCGTCAGCATCATCATCGCAGCGCCAGCGGCGCCGCCGCTGCGTGACATCGAGGTGCCCGCGGTCCAACTCTCCGGGAACACGCACGACAACCCGGATGCGAACAGCCCGTCCGTCGCCGACTTGTTGCAGGTCATGTACGGGTTGGAGACCCCGGTGGTGGTGCAGAACATCACCGAGCCCGAAGCGCCGAACAGCGATCAGCCGTCCAGCGTGCCAGGCCTCAGCGACCTGTTGAACCTCGGTACCGACCCCGCCGGGCAGCCCGGGAAGACGACTGTCGACACCGGCCCGCTGACACCGGGCGACCTCACTGCAGCGCCGACTAGCCCGCCGCCGGGCAGCTAGCCGATTTCGCTGGACACCTCCTGCGGTGCGGCAAGGTTGAGCGGCCGCGCCAGTTGAGTGGGAGCGTTGCGTCCGCGCAGCGCGACGACTTCGGCAACGTCCCAGCACAAGGCTTCGGCGTCAAGCGCGCCGCTGACCGCGACGGCCGAGGCCAGCACGTGGCCGTCTTCAAGCTTGGCGAGCTCGGTGAGCCGCGCGGCCTCGTTGACCGGATCACCGATCACCGTGTACTCGAAACGGGCCTGTGCGCCGATGTGGCCCGCGATGGCGCGCCCGGAGGACACCCCGATGCCGAACTCCGCGGAGCCGATCACCGGGAGCAGCTCGTCGTGCAGCTCACGCGCCGCTGCCAGTGCGCCGCCGGACGCGTCGGGGTGCTCGATCGGTGCGCCGAAGATGGCCAGTGCGGCATCGCCCTGGAATTTGTTGACGAAGCCACCGTGCCGGCCGACGGTGTCGACCACCACCCGGAAGAACTCGTTGAGCAGCAGGACCACCTCTGCGGGCGGTCGCGTCGCCGCGAGCTTGGTCGAGCCGACCAGGTCGACAAACAGCACCGCGACATCGCGCTCCTGGCCGCCCAATTCGGTGCCGCGCTCTAATGCCCGGCGAGCGACGTCCTCGCCCACGTAGCGGCCGAACAGGTCGCGGAGCCGCTGCCGCTCGGACAGGTCGCGCACCATGTCGTTGAAGCCGGCCTGCAGCAGCCCCAACTCGCTGGCGTCGTAAATCTGCATGTGCGCGTTGTAGTTACCGCGCTGTACCTCGCCGAGGGCCCAGCGCAGCTGGCGCAGCGGGTCGGCGATCGACATGGCTACCAGCAGTGTGCTGGCCAGCCCGATGCCCAGCGCCAGCAGCGCCAGCAGCAGGATCGGGTTCAGCAGCTTCTCCGGCGGCCCATGAAGGTACGCGGCCTTGTCGGCCACCACGGTCAGCACGATCGCCAGCAGCGGCACCCCGGTGGAGAGCGCCCAGGTGAGCATCTGGCGCCCGATGACACCCGATGCCCGGATGTTCTCCGGCAGCCCGCCGCGCAGGGCGGCAACGGCCACCGGACGTAGCACTCGCTCGGACTGCAGGTAACCGATGATCGCGGTGGCGGTGGCACCTAGGGCGGTGGCGACGGCCACCACCGGCGCGGCGTGCTTGGCCACCGGCCAGCTGGCGATGATGAAGACCACGCCACCGACCAACCAGGACGCCAAGTTGATCAGCGTGCGGTAGAACGGTGACCTCAGCGCGCGGCTGCGGGCCAGCTCGGTGGCGGTGGGGTCGGTGTCGGTGTCGGTGAGCAGAGCATCGCGGCGCTGCCACCGGAACACCGGCACCAGCAGCCGCGCGCTGATCGCGGTTCCGAGTACGAACAGCAGGACGATCGATCCGGTGAAGGCAGCCAGGTTGAGGGCCGGCAGTTCTTGCAGTTCGATGCGGTCTTCGGGTGGCAGCCCGTAACGCAGGAAGCCCACCACCAGCAGTGCGCCGATGATGTCGGCCTGCAGCTGGCTCAGCATGAAAACCGGCCACGGTGTGCGCACAAACCATTGGACGAATGCGCTGATCCGCCCGGGGAGTGCTGCTGCCGTGCTCACCAAACCACCGTATCGGTCGGCGGGGACGAAAAAGTAGCCAAAACATTCCGTGTACAGCCGATTGTGTTGCGGAGACGTCAGCGGTGACCAGTACTGTTGCCGGTGATGTCGCGGGTATTCACACGGCTGGTTGGCCAGGAGTCGGTCGAAGCCGACCTGGTGGCCGCCGCCGAGGCGGCCCGCGGTGATTCGGCTCACACCGCCGCGATGACGCATGCCTGGCTGATCACCGGCCCTCCCGGCTCGGGGCGCTCGGTGGCGGCGCTGTGCTTTGCCGCTGCGTTGCAGTGCGGATCGGCCGGCGTGCCCGGCTGCGGAGAATGTCGTGCCTGCACGACGACGATGGCCGGCACGCACGCCGACGTTCGCCGCGTCATCCCCGAGGGGCTGTCCATCGGCGTCGACGAGATGCGTGCGATCGTCCAGATCGCGTCTCGCCGGCCGAGCACCGGCCGCTGGCAGATCGTGCTGATCGAGGACGCGGACCGGCTGACCGAAGGCGCGGCCAATGCTTTGCTGAAAGTGGTCGAGGAGCCGCCGCCACGCACGGTGTTTCTGCTCTGCGCGCCGTCGGTTGATCCCGAGGACATCGCGCTCACGCTGCGCTCCCGCTGCCGTCATATCGCGCTGGTCACTCCCTCGCCGGAGGCCATCGCTGCGGTATTGGTCGACGGCGACGCTCTGACGGCCGAGACCGCGACCTGGGCGGCGTCGGTCAGTGGCGGCCACGTCGGGCGGGCGCGGCGGCTGGCAACCGATCCGGAGGCGCGCGAGCGGCGGTTGCAGGCGTTGAGTCTGGCCCGGGACGCGGCCACCCGATCGAAGGCCTACGCTGCCGCCGAGGCGCTGGTGGCTGCGTCCGAGGCCGAGGCGGCGGTGCTGACCGCCGGGCGCGACGAGGCCGAAACCGAGGAGCTGCGCACCGCGCTGGGCGCAGGAGGCACCGGCAAGGGCACTGCCGGCGCGTTGCGCGGCGCCACCGGCGCGATCAAAGACCTTGAGCGACGGCAGAAGTCGCGTCACACCAGGGCATCGCGGGATGCCCTGGACCGTGCCCTGATCGATCTCGCGACCTACTTCCGCGACGCGCTGTTGGTGGCCGCCAACGCCGGAGTTGTGCGGCGCAACCACCCCGACATGGCGGAGCCCATCGCGGCGATGTCCGCGCACGTCCCGCCGGACCGGTTGCTGCGATGCATCGAAGCTGTGCTGGAGTGCCGCGAAGCGCTGGCGGTCAACGTGAAGCCCAAGTTCGCCGTCGACGCCATGGTCGCCACGATCGGCCAGGCACTGCGCGACTGACGACGCAGGGCTGAACTTGGGCCGTTCCAGGGGCCTGTCGTAGACTCGTGCCGCCCGGCAGGGCACGCCACCTTAGCTCAGTCGGTAGAGCGGCTCACTCGTAATGAGCAGGTCAGGAGTTCGATTCTCCTAGGTGGCTCGCCACTCGCGGATCCGCCACGTCGCCTTATCGCGGCGCGGCATAGCCGACCGGCCCGGCCGCGACGCAGACCGCGAGCGCGGCTGTGTCGGCTCGCACCGTGATGTCATTGCCCGCCCCGGGCAGCCGGACGTAGACGCGGTTGAGCCCTGGATGCACCGGAACCTTTGTTCGCGGCCCCTCGGACAGCGACAGCGTGATCGAGCCGTCGCTGTTGGCCAGGTAGTTGATCTCGGCCGTCCAATCCGTCGGCAGCAGTGGGCCGTCGAGACCAAGGCGCACCGGGCGGTCCGGCTGCACGAAGTAGCCGCACCGCGGCACCGGCCCCGGCAGGATCGCGCGAACCCAGGTCACTTGCGCGTCGGCCAGTCGGCCCGAGCTGTCGAGCACCCGCAGTTGCGTTGTCGCCGAGGCGAATTCCGGACGTTCGCGCAGCAGTGCGAAGATGTGGCTGGCCAGGTTCTCCGGCCAGGCCACCCGACCCAACACCAGCGGATCGACCTCCTGATCCAGCAGCGGCGCACTCGAGGCCGTATGCGCTGCGGCCAAACCGCGACGCGCATTTTGCAGATAAGGCTGAGCGGGGTTGTCCTGCCATGAGGTCAAAAACGTCGCCGTCGAATAGCCGCTACTCGCCACGAACGCCGCCGCCACGGCCGTCGTCACCACCACGCGCCCCGGCGACGCGTCCAGCCAGTGCGACGATGGACGATTCGGCGCGCAGAACCCGACGGCGGCCAACAGCGCCAGCACCACGACGAGATCGGGGAAATAGCGCAACGTTTGGGCCAGTTCCAGCGCGGTGAACCGCGATGAGCGCATCAGGTAGATCGGCACTTGGCAGGCGACAACGTAGCCGGCCGCGGTCAGCCACACCGGCACGATGCGTTGTTTGCGGATCAGGGAGACGCCCAGCGCCGCGGCGAGCACCACCCAGCCCAGCGCTCTGGCCGCCAGCGGCGGGGTAGCCCACGGCGAGGCCGGCGCCCAGCGGGCCCAGGCCCACGGCCCCCCGGCCAGACTGGGAACGATCCCGTGGGTGACCGAGCGCTGCAGCAGATCCCACGTCATCGTCAGATCCGAACTCCACCGCTGCTGGTTGACCACGACGACGTAGACCGCGATCCAGACGGCGGTCAGCGCCAGCGACGCCGTCCACAATCGAGCCCCAGCCCGCCACACTGTCGGAAGCGCCGCGCTGTCACCTTGCACATCGCAGAGCAGCACGGCGAGCGCGAACGCGACGAAAGGAATCACCGCGGCCTTCTCGAAGAACAACAGCCCACCGAGGTAGACCAGCGCGCCGGTCAGCGCGTAGCGCTGGTTGCGGGTCCGCACCAGCATGATCGCATCGGCGCACGCCCAGGCAAGCGCGGCCAGCATCGGCAGCGAGTTCAGCGCCGCCGCCCACCATGCGAACCCCGGAACACCTAGCGGCGTGAAAAGCGCAAAGGTCAACGGGACGAGCAGCACCGGCCGCCAGCCCAGAATCACGTGCAACGCCCGCAACAGGGCCAGCGAGGCCAGCAGTTGCAGCACCACCAGGCTGATGGCTGGCCCGGCCCAATTCAGCGGCGCCAGCCGGGTGATCGCGCCCGCGACCAGGAATGCCGCCGGCATCACGTGGCCGTCGTGGTCGTCGAACAAGTACGACGGCGACAGCAGCCCGTGCGTGCCGGCCCGGCCGATCAAGATCAGGTCATCCCAATAGAAATAGCCCCGAAACGCCAGCACCGCGCGGATCACCAGCTGAACCAGGATCAGAGCGGCCGCTGCTACCGCTACCTTCGGTACCCGCGGTGCCCGTCGGTATGGTGGGCCGGTGCGCGCACTGGTCACCGGGGCAGCCGGGTTCATCGGGTCGACGCTAGTCGACCGGTTGCTGAGCGGCGGGCACAGCGTCGCAGGTCTGGATAACTTCGCTTCCGGGCGGGCCACCAACATCGAGCACTTGGCCGACGTCGGCGAGTTCGTCTTCGTCGAGGCCGACATCGTCTCGGCCGATCTGCAGGCCATCCTGGATGAGCACCGCCCGGAGGTGGTGTTTCATTTAGCCGCGCAGATCGACGTGCGGCACTCGGTGGCCGACCCGCAATTCGACGCGTCGGTCAATGTGATCGGCACCGTGCGGCTCGCTGACGCGGCCCGGCGCGCCGGTGTGCGCAAGGTTGTGCACACCTCGTCGGGTGGATCGATCTACGGAACCCCGCCGTCGTATCCGACGGGTGAGGACGTGCCCACCGACCCGGCGTCGCCGTATGCGGCGGGCAAGGTTGCGGGGGAGATCTACCTCAACACGTTTCGTCATCTATACGGCCTGGAGTGCTCGCACATCGCGCCGGCCAATGTTTACGGCCCGCGTCAGGATCCGCACGGTGAGGCCGGGGTGGTGGCGATCTTCGCCCAGGCGCTGCTGTCGGGAAAGCCCACCAAGGTGTTTGGCGACGGCTCGCACACCCGCGACTACGTGTTCGTCGACGATGTGGTGGAGGCGTTCATCAGGGCGTCGGGTCCGGCCGGCGGCGGGCAGCGGTTCAACGTCGGCACCGGTGTGGAAACCTCGGACCGCCAACTGCATTCAGCGGTGGCCGCTGCCGTCGGCGCGCACGATGACCCGGAGTTTTATCCACCGCGGCTCGGCGACCTCGAACGGTCTTGCCTCGACATCGGTTTAGCCGAAAGGGTTTTGGGCTGGCGCCCGCAGGTGAAGCTGGATGACGGTGTCCGCCGCACAGTGGAGTACTTCCGGCGCACGCACGCCGACTAGCGCGGCTCGTCGGATATCAATCAAGCGGAGCCAATCTCTTGTCCCGTGCGCCGGGCTGCAGTCAGCATCTGCAAAGGAATCGGCGTTAAGGAGATTGCGGTGACCGAGGAAGATCGAGCCGATCACACAGCCGCCCAGCGTGCGCCAAACTGGGGCGAACGGCTGGGTCGGATCGGCGTTGACTGGTGGGCCACGATTGTGGCCGGCGTTGTGGTGCTGTTGGCCGTGGCCGGGCTGCTGCCCAAGATTCCGTGGTGACGCAGTGAGCACCCAACTCGTTGATACGGCGGAGCCTTCCGAGGAGGCCATCTTCAGCAGCCGTAACCTGCTGGTGTACGTGCCGGGCGTCTTGCTGTTGATCGCAGTCGGGTTGCTCGGCAAATACGCGCAAATTGAATGGAAATCGCTTGCTCGGCAAGAGCATTGGACAGTGCCCGACATCGAATATGTGTTGTGGGCGATCGTGTTCGGTTTGCTCGTCACAAACACCGTCGGTCTGCATCGCGTCTTCCGGCCCGGAGTCCAGACTTACGAATTCTGGTTGAAGGTCGGGATTGTGGCACTCGGAGTGCGTTTCGTACTTGGCGATATCGTCAAACTCGGCGGCGTCTCACTGGTTCAGATCCTGGTGGACATGGTTGTCGCCGGCGCGATCATTCTCGCGGCTGCGCACCTGTTCGGATTGTCGGGAAAGCTTGGTTCGCTGCTCGCCATCGGGACCTCGATCTGCGGTGTCTCGGCCATCGTGGCCGCCAAGGGCGCCATCCGCGCCCGCAACTCCGACGTCGGCTATGCGATCGCGGCGATCCTGGCGCTTGGGGCCGTCGCATTGTTCACCTTGCCGCTACTGGGACACGGAATCGGGCTCACCGACCACGAATTCGGCTTGTGGGCCGGTCTGGCGGTCGACAACACCGCCGAGACCACCGCCACGGGCTACCTGTATTCCGAGCAAGCGGGGAAGATTGCGGTGCTGGTGAAGTCCACACGCAACGCTCTCATTGGTTTCGTGGTACTGGGGTTCGCTCTTTACTGGGCTTCGCGCGGTCAGGCAGACCAAATCGCACCGGGGCTGCGGGCGCGGGCGTCGTTCATCTGGGAGAAATTCCCCAAGTTCGTCCTGGGTTTCCTGGCGGTGTCGGCGATCGCGACAGCGGGCTGGTTGAGCAAGGGCCAGAGCGCCAACATCGCCAACGTGTCGAAGTGGGCATTTCTCTTGACCTTTGCCGGCGTCGGGTTGAACACCAACATTCGGGAACTGGTCCGCACGGGCTGGCGCCCCCTGCTGGTGGCGGTCGTCGGCCTCGTCGTCGTCGCGGCCGTTTCGCTGGGGCTTGTGCTGCTTACCTCACGAGTATTCGGCTGGGGTATCGGGGCAGCTGCTTCTGCTGCCTAACCCAAGTCGGGTACTTGCGCGCCTTCCAGCGCGACCGCGCGGGCCAATCGCGCATAACGCAGCTCCAGGTCCTTGAACCGCAGATAGGTGCTCAGCGTGGTGAAGCTGAACGCGATGATCAGCGCGTAGAGCATCAGGTCGGTGCCGCGGTCCACCCCGAGCCAGTGCGCCACCACCGTGGTGTCGTTCGGCCGCAGCACGGCGTAGATACCGGCCAGCACGAAAACCAGATAGCCGACTTTGACCCAGGCCTTCGACTGGGCGTTGCGGCGAGACCACAGCAGGTAAACCAGCAACGCGACGATCGAGGTGATCAGCAGACCCTGAATCCAATTCAACGCGGCATCCTTCCTCGCAGGAATCCATCGAAAATGATGTTGACACCGTTCAGCAGCGGTTGGCCCTTGGCTTGGGAGTATTCGGTGTACAGCACCTCGACGGGTTCCTCGGCGACGCGCCAACGGTTTTCGGCGATCAGCATGATGAACTCGGTGGCGTGGCTCATCCCGTTCATGGTGATGTCCAGCCCGTCGGCGACGGCCTTGTTGAACACCCGCAGCCCGTTGTTGGTGTCGGTCAACCCCAGCTTGCGGCCGCGCGGGCTCAGCCTCGCGGCCGTCTGCAGCACAACACGTTTCAGCAGGGGCGGCCTGGAGACACCCTGGCCGAATCGCGTTCCGATGACAATGTCGACATCGCCGGCGCCGAGCCGGTCGATCATCGTGAGGACGTCCTTGACGCGGTGCTGACCGTCGCCGTCGAAGGTGGCGAAGACCTGCGCGCCGGGCTGGCGCCGGGCGTACTCGACGCCGGTCTGGATCGCCGCACCCTGGCCCAGGTTCACCGGGTGGCGCACCAGATGCGCCCCGGCCCGCAGCGCGATGTCGCCGGTGTCGTCGCGGCTGCCGTCGTCCACGCACACGACGTGAGTGAAAATCGAGCGCAGATCGGTGATGACGTCGCCGATGACTCCGGCTTCGTTGAAGGCTGGGACGACGATCCAGACGTTGCGGGTTTCGCTGAGCATTTCGATGTCCACAAGTTACACGCCGGACCACTCAACGCGGCTGATCAGCCGCCCGCGCGCGCCAGCGCGCCCAAATGCACCCCGATACCCACCAGCGGACCGCACAACAACGCGACCACGGTGCGAGTCTCCAGCGGTAGCGGCAACAACAGCAGCAGCGTCGACGCCACCGTCGCCCCAACCCAGCCCAGCGCATAGGCGCGGTGCATTGCGGCGGCCACCGTGGCCGCCCCGGTGAGGGTCAGCATGGCGATCGCCACCGCGGCAGCGGTCAACCAGGCCAACAGCGCGCCGCCCGCGTAGTAGTCGGCGCCGAAGCCGACCCGCAGCAGCCAGGGCCCGACCAGCCCCGCCGCCAGCACGCCGATCGCGCCGATCCCGCCGACCAGCGCCGCCGGCGCGATCAGCGCCCGCAGCCGTTCGGCCCGCTCGTCGACGAAGTGCGCGATCAGATTGCCCTGCATCGCGGTCAGCGGCACCAGCAGCGGCGCGCGAGTCAAGGTGACCGCCAGGATGACCACCCCGCCGTCGGCGCCGAGCTGGTTGGAAGTCGCCTTGAGCAGCACCGGAAACCCCATCACCAAAATCGCGCTGGCTCCGGCCGCGGTGATCGAATGAGCCGCCCCGCGCAGGAATGTCGCGGTGTTGCCCCGCGTCAGCAGCCGGGCCGCGGCCCGGGTCGTCGGCGAGGCCGCGATCATGATCAGCCAGGCCATCGCGCCCGCGACGGTGGCCCACAGAAACCCGACCAGGCCCCAGCCGATCACAAAAGTGGCCACCGCAACCGCCACGCGGATCACCGCGTCGGTGACCATCAGCGCCCCGTATTGCGTCCAGTGGTTGGCCCCGGCCAGCATGCCCAGCAACGTGGCGTGCAAACAGAACCCGGCCAGCCCCACGCTGAGCAGGCCCACCGACAGCCAGGGGGCTTCGACGAAGACCCGGCTGCTCCACAACGGTGAGCTGCCAGCGATCAGCAGAGCGGCGGCGACCCCGACCATGCCGGCCACCCGCAGTGGATGGGTGCGGCGGCCCGGCACCACTTCGGCCCGGTTTTCATGGCCCTCGGCGCGGACTTCTCGGGTGGTTTCCTGCAGCAGGCCGTTGGCGGACCCGGTGACCAGCCCGAACGCTCCCCAAAAGACCGCGAAGACCGAAAACCCCGCCGGAGCCAGGTCGCGGGCGGCGAGGTAGACCACCGCGTAGCCGCACAGGGCGGTCAGCACGGTCGCCGTACCCACCCGGGCCACGCTGCCGCGCGCGATCGGGCTGGCGGAGGCTCCGATGTTAGGGGTCCCGCCGACGTCCGTCACGGTGACGCCACGTCGCAGACCTCGGGCATCACCACGGTTTGAAAATACTCAGTGAAATCCCGGTGCCGCCGTGGGCTGGGATGATTCCGTCCTGCAGACTGACGGCAGAGGGGAGTATTCCTTCGCCGCGGTGTCGTCATCACGTCGCCCACCATCGAGCGACCGTGCCGCGGGCTGTTGCGACTGTGGTCGCGACGGCGGAAGAGACCTCGGGCGTTGTAGTGCACTTCAGCGACCGGAGGCCTCTGTTGTCCGTTCCCGTTCTCGAATGGGTCGTCATTGTGACCGTGACGGTCGCGGTCCTCTTGTTCGACATCGTGATTGTCGCGCGCCACCCCCGCGAACCATCGATGCGTGAATGCACGATCGCGTTGTCGGCGTATGTCGGACTTGCGCTGATCTTCGATGTCTGGGTCTGGGTGTTTCACGGCCACCGGTTCGCGCTGGAATTCCTCGCCGGATGGATCACCGAGTACAGCCTGTCTATCGACAACCTTTTCCTGTTCATCGTCATCATGACGGCGTTCAGAGTGCCCAAGATGTATCAGCAGCAAGCCCTGCTCGTCGGAATCGTGATCGCATTGGTGTTCCGCGGCATCTTCATTGCCCTTGGCGCACTGGCGATTCAGCGTTTCTCATGGGTTTTCTACATCTTCGGCGCGTTTCTGGTCTACACCGCCGTCGGATTGGCTCGCGACCACCACGATGTCGACGCGGAGAATGCGGCCGTTCGGTTCGCTCGGCGTCGTCTGAATACCACCGACCAGTGGCGCGGTCTCAAGCTCTACGTCAAGGACGGCTCCGGCTGGCGCTTGACGCCGATGCTGCTCGTCATCCTGGCTCTCGGTAGTACCGACCTGATCTTTGCCCTCGATTCGATTCCCGCGATTTTCGGGATCACCCGCGAGGCCTTCCTGGTGTTCGCCGCCAACGTATTCGCGTTGATGGGCCTGCGGCAGCTGTACTTCATGCTCGCGAATCTGTTGCAGCGGTTGGTGTATCTGCCCAAAGGCCTTGGCGTCATCTTGATGTTCATCGGGATCAAGCTGATCCTGCAGGCCTTGCGGGAAAACAATCTGCCGTTCATTAACGGCGGCGAGCGTGTCGACGTTCCTGAGGTCCCGACGTTGCTCACCCTCGGGGTCATCCTGGTGACCCTCGCAGTTGCCGCCGCCGCGAGCCTCTACACCACCCGGGCCGCTGGACGGCCCGGATCGTCGCCCGGCTGAACCTCGATTGCCGGGCTTCTCCTCGGGCCGCCGCGCGGCCCGCATCGTCGCCCGGCTGAACCTCGATTGCCGGGCTTCTCCTCGGGCCGCCGCGCGGCCCGCATCGTCGCCCGGCTGAACCTCGATCACGCCTCGATGGCGCCGGCGATGCGTCGCTCGATGCTGGTGCGTACGGGGGCTGGCAACACGATCAGCCCGTCGAGTTCCTTGCTCGCCCGCGCATAGGCGTTTTGCCGTTCCTGGGGGGAGGCGGCGTCGTCTTGGGCGAGCCGCAGCAGGTGCTGGGCCCGCGCCAGCCGCTGTTGGTCGTCTTCGGAGAAGTCGCTGCGGCGCCGGCGAATCGCTTCGGTCTCGGCGATGTCGAATGCGCTGACGTACTCGTGCACGGCGTCGCGGTACTCCAGTTGCGCGGTCCGATCGCTGAGCAGGTTCTCGGGCCGTTCCGGGCGCAGCAGGTCGGCCTGCCGCTTCGCCTTGTGGAAAGCGATGGTGAGCGGATTCCTCATGTCGGTCATCAGGGGGAAGTCGAGCAGTTTGGCGATGTCGACCTCATAGTCCAGCCAGCGCGCGTCGGTGCGATCGTGCACGGTGAGGAGTTTGGCGATCTCGCGCCGGTAGCCTTCCTTAATGTCTGGGTTATCTCGCCTTCGCCCGGTTGCTTCCGCGATCGCGATCTTGGCCTGCTGCTTGAGCCGGTACCGTTCGAGCCGCCGCTCGGCTCGCCGTTCGTTGGCCGCGGCGATTGCGCGCACGCTCCCGCCGACGGCGCCCCCCAGCGGGAAGACCAGCCACCAGAAGTTCGCGGCGAAATGAAACAGCGGGCCCACCTTGCCAGGATGCCACTTGCGGCGCTGCCGGCTCGACCCCAGAGCGTGGTAGACCAGCGTCGTGTATTTCGCTGTGCGCGAAGAACCGAAGACGCGTCGTGGTCGCGAGCGGTCGTCGGTGTCAGTGCCCGGAGGTCTTGAACCGCTCCTGTGAGCGCAGCACTTCCGCTTCGGCCTCGGCGCGACCCACCCAATCGGCGGTCTTGACGTACTTGCCCGGCTCCAGCGCCTTGTACTGCGAGAAGAAGTGTTTGATGACGTCCAGCTCGAACTCCGGGACGTCTCCGATGTCCTGGATGTGGTCCCACCGATGATCGCCGGCCGGCACGCACAGCACCTTGTCGTCGCCGCCGTGCTCGTCCGTCATCTGGAACATGGCCACGGGCCGCGCTGTCAGTCCCACGCCCGGGAACAGCGGCTCTGGAAGCAACAACAGGATGTCGAGCGGGTCGCCGTCTTCGCCGAGGGTGTCGTCGATGAAGCCGTAGTCGGTCGGGTAGACCATCGAGGTGTAAAGGTAGCGATCCAAGCGCACCTTTCCCGTGTCGTGGTCTACCTCGTATTTGTTTCGCTGACCTTTGGGGATCTCGATGGTGACGTCGAATTCCACCGTCGCGGCTCCTTCGGCTGGGGTGATCGCTGCCCGTCGGCATTTGTCGAGCGTCAACCCTAGTCCAGGGATTGGGTGCGTAATGCAGCTCCCGCAGACGTCGGTCGGCAGATCTTTCGGCACAATGGGCGCAAAGGAGTCAGGAGAGTCATGCGTCCCACTCAGTGGCGGACGTCTACGCACCTGATCGTGGGAGTGGGCGTGCTGGCGATCGTTGCCGCCGTGGTGGCGGCCACGGCGTTGTTCAGCGCCAGCGGTCGTGGTGCCAGCGGCCCGCAGGTCCCACCCCCACCGCCGGCTGTCACCGCCAAGCCGAGCATCGTCCCGGTGGCGGCGACCGTGCCGGTGCCGACCAAATCCGCCCTGGCCGCGACATTGGCGGCGGTGGTGGCCGATCCCAACCTCGGCAAACTCGGCGGTCGGGTCACCGATGCGATGACCGCCAAAGAACTCTGGCAGCAGCAAGACGACGTGCCGATGCAGCCGGCGTCGACAAACAAAACTCTCACCACCGCCGCCGCGCTGTTGGCGCTGGACCGCGAGGCGCGGGTCACAACTCGAGTCGTGGCCGCCGACCAACCAGGGGCCTCGGGAGTCATCGTGCTGGTCGGGGGTGGCGACCCAACGCTTTCGGGGGCCCCGCCCGGCCAGGACACCTGGTATCACGGTGCGGCGCGCCTCAGCGATCTCGCCGATCAGGTACGGCGCAGTGGCGTGACGCCGACGGCGGTGCAAGTGGACACCTCGCTGTTCAGTGGCCCGACCATGGCGCCCGGCTGGGATCCGGCCGACATCGAGGGCGGCGACATCGCGCCGATCGAATCGGTGATGCTCGACGCCGGACGTATCCAGCCGGCGACCGACGAGTCCCGCCGATCGGTGACCCCGGCCCTGGACGCCGGGCACGCACTGGCCAGCGCGCTCGGTGTTGACCCGCGGCAGGTGACCATCGCGACCCATCCAGCGCCCGTCGGGGCCCGGCAGCTGGCCGCCGTCCAGTCGGCGCCGCTGATCGAGCGACTGAACGAAATGATGAGCGTCTCCGACAACGTGATGGCCGAATGCATCGCCCGCGAGGTGGCGGCGTCCATGCAGCGGTCGCAGAGCTTCGCCGGCGCCGTCGACGCGGTGACCAACCGCTTGAGCCTCGCGCATATCGACACCAGCGGCGCGACATTGCAGGACTCCAGCGGGTTGTCGGTCGAGGACCGGCTTAGCGCCAAGACCCTCGACTCCGTGGTGCAAGGCGCTGCGGGGCCGGATCAGCCGTCGCTGCGGCCGCTGCTGGACCTGTTGCCGATCGCCGGTGGCAGCGGCACGCTGTCCGACAGGTTCCTCGACGCCACGTTCCACGCCGCCGGGCCGGCTGGGTGGTTGCGGGCCAAAACCGGCTCGCTGACGGCCATCAACGCGTTAGCTGGGGTGGTGACCGACCGCGGTGGACGGGTGCTGACCTTCGCGCTGATCTCCAATGACGCCGGTCCGACCGGCCGAACGGCGATCGACGCGGTGGCGAGCACCCTATGGTCGTGTGGATGCGTGACATGACGGCGGCAACGGAGTTGACCGTCGGCCGCACCGTCGACTGGGGATTCGCGGCGACGGTCGGCCAGTGGCTGGCCCGTCCCGGTCCGCCGTCCACCGAGTACACCCGTCGCCAGGCGGTCGACAACCTGGCTGCCGCCGCCAAGGCTGCCGAACCTCCGGTGCGCGACGTCACCGGTCTGCACACCAACGGCGTGGTTCCCGAGGCCCGCATCGTCGACCGGCCGGGGTGGATCCGGGCAGCCGCTGAGTCGATGCGGGTGATGACCGGCGGAACCGATAAGCCGCGAGGGGTTATCTCGGGACGGGTCACAGGCGCGCAGACCGGTGCCGTGCTGGCGTTCGTGGCGTCCGGCATCCTCGGCCAGTACGACCCATTCGCCGCTTCCAATGACGGCGGTGCCTTGCTGCTGGTGTATCCCAACGTCATTGCGGTCGAACGGCAATTGCGTTTGGAGCCTTCGGATTTCCGGTTGTGGGTGTGCCTGCACGAGGTCACCCATCGGGTGCAGTTCACCGCGAATCCGTGGCTGTCCGGCTACATGTCCAAAGCTCTGGGTGTGTTGACTCAGGAGGGCGGCGAAGACGTGGCCCAGATCGTCAGCAGGCTGGCCGACTTCGTCCGAGGCCGCGGCGAACCGTCGCCGACCGAGCCCGACGCACACGCGAGCGGCGTTCTGGGATTGCTGCGTGCCGTGCAATCCGAGCCGCAGCGCGAGGCCCTGGATCAGCTGTTGGTGTTGGGCACATTGTTGGAAGGCCACGCCGATCACGTGATGGATGCCGTCGGGCCCGTCGTGGTGCCGTCGGTCGCGACCATCCGGAGCCGTTTCGACGAGCGCCGGCACCGCAAGCAACCGCCGCTGCAACGGCTGCTGCGCGCATTACTGGGCATCGAGGCCAAACTGAGCCAGTACACCCGGGGCAAGGCATTCGTGGACCACGTAGTGGGCCGGGTAGGGATGGAGCGGTTCAACACCGTCTGGACCGGTCCGGACACCCTGCCCCGGCCGCTTGAGATCGAATACCCGCAACGGTGGATCGACAGGGTGCTGTAGCCGACCTCAGCGCGGCTGTGGCGGCGTTCGCTAAGGAATACCTCGCCATCGCCGATCACTGGTGCGTGGCGCTTTCCGGGGGCCCGGACTCGTTGGCGCTCACCGCCGTTGCGGCCGGCCTGCTGCCGACCACCGCGCTGATCGTGAACCATGGTCTGCAAAGCGGCTCGGCAGCGATCGCCGCGACCGCGAAGAGTCAAGCCGAGGAGTTGGGATGCGTTGACGCTCAAGTGCTTTGCGTGCAGGTAAGCGGAGACGGCGGTCCGGAGGCCGCCGCCCGCAATGCCCGCTACCGCGCGCTGGAGGACGCCCGTCAGGATCGTCCGGTGCTGCTGGCCCACACCCTCGACGATCAGGCCGAGACCGTGTTGCTCGGGCTGGGCCGTGGTTCGGGCGCCCGCTCGATCGCCGGAATGCGCCCCTACGACCCGCCCTGGTGCCGGCCGCTGCTGGGTGTGCGGCGCGGCGTGACGCACGCCGCGTGCGCTGAGCTGGGACTGGCCGCGTGGCATGACCCGCACAACACCGACCGCCGCTTCACCCGGACCCGGCTGCGCCATGAGGTGCTGCCGCTGATGGAAGAGGTGCTCGGCGGCGGTGTCGCGGAGGCGCTGGCTCGCACCGCGACCGCGCTGCGCGAGGACACCGAGCTGGTTGATGCCCTGATCGCGCAGGCGATGGCGAATTCCGCGACTGCCGAGGGACTCGACACCCGCGCGTTGGCGACGTTGCCCGACCCCGTGCGTCGCGGTGTCATCCGCAACTGGCTGCGTGCCGGCGGCGCGATCGGGCTGACCGACAAGCAGATCCGCGGCGTGAACAGGCTGATCACCGCCTGGCGTGGCCAGGGCGGAGTGGCAGTCGGGTCCGCGCTGCGCAATCAGCGCCTGGTCGCCGGCCGCAGCGGCGGGCTTTTGACGTTGCGTCCGGAACCGATCGTCGAGGCGACGACGCAGAGCGGGCGGCGGCGAGGGGGCGAGCCGGACAATCAGAGCTAAGTCGACCACCGTTGGTCGTCAGCCCGATGACATGGCACGCTGTGGTCGTGGCAGCGGAATCGCCGGAGCTGTACCCCGGGGACATCAAATCGGTGTTGCTGGGCGAGGAGCAGATCCAGACCCGCATCGCCGAGCTCGGGGCGCAAATCGGCGCGGACTATCGCGAACTGGCGGTGGCCGACGACCGAGACCTGCTGTTGATCACCGTGCTCAAGGGCGCCGTCATGTTCGTCACCGACCTGGCGCGCGCGATCCCGCTGCCGACCCAGTTCGAGTTCATGGCGGTCAGCTCCTACGGATCGTCGACGTCGTCGTCGGGGGTGGTGCGCATCCTCAAAGACCTCGATCGCGATATCAACGACCGGGATGTGCTGATCGTCGAGGACGTGGTTGACTCCGGGCTGACGTTGTCGTGGTTGTTACGCAACCTGGCCACTCGGCATCCGCATTCACTACGGGTATGCACGCTGCTCCGCAAGCCAGATGCGCTGCGCGCCAACGCGGATATCGCTTATGTGGGTTTCGACATCCCCAACGAGTTCGTGGTGGGCTATGGCCTCGACTACGACGAGCGCTACCGCGACCTGCCCTACATCGGAACCCTGGATCCCAGGGTCTATCAAGACTGAGCTCGCCCTACCGGAGTTCCCAGACCGCGGTGACCGAGAAGTTCACCGTCTGCTGGCCGGGCTCCAGCGGAACATTCGACGGCATGGCCCCGCCTCGCGGAGCCGGAGCCAGGATGGGCGGTGCGGCTCCGGATGCCTCCGAGATCGAGATGACCTTGCCGAGCTTCAGCCCGGATAGCTGTGCGTACTGCTCAGCCCGGTCCTTGGCGTCCTGAAAAGCCCGCGCACGTGCGTCCTTCACCAGCTGCGAGTCGTCCGCGATGGAGTAGCTGACCGAATTGATCCGGGTGGCGTCGCGGCCGGTACTCAGGATGATTGCCAGCACGTGCGATGCCGAGTCGGCTGGGTGGATCTTGACTCGGATCGAGTTGTCGGCGCGGTACCCGGTGATGCTGCCGCCGGAACTGTCGTACTGGGGTTGCAGACCGACCTCGGTGGTGCTGATGTCCTTGCGATCGACGCCGGCGCCCGCCAGGGCATTGATGACGGCCTGTTGACGGTCGTTGGTTTGATTCATCGCAGTAGTGGCGTCCGGCGCGGTGAACTCGATACCGACGTCGGCGGTGAGGGTGTCGGGCACGCCTTGGACGTGTCCGGAGCCGATGACCGTCACCTGACGTGTGTTGTCCGCCAACCGTTCTGAGTGGCTGTCGCAGGCGGACGAGACGGCGGCCGCGAGACCGACCGCGAGCGCGATCCGGATTGGCAGGCTGGCGCGTTTCGGGACGGGCATGATTGGCACCCTACGCGCGACGTCTACCCACCCCGGGTGGGGTGGGGTATGGTGAGCGGAAAGCAGAATTGGAGTGAGGTATGAGCGAGGAATTGACGGCGAAGAAGCGGGCGGTGCTGAACCGGCTGAAGACGGTTCGGGGCCACCTCGACGGCATCATTCGGATGGTGGAGTCCGACGCGTACTGCGTGGACGTGATGAAGCAGGTCTCAGCCGTGCAGTCCTCGCTGGAGCGGGCCAATCGGGTGATGCTGCATAACCATCTCGAGACGTGCTTTTCCTCTGCCGTGATCGACGGCCGCGGGCAAGCGGCCATCGACGAGCTGGTCGATGCAATCAAGTTCACCCCGGCGCTGACCGGTCCGCTGGCACAGCTGAGCGGTGCTGTCGTCGGCGAACCGAGTGATGAGCAGCTTGCGACGACAGGCAGCAGCTAGACCTGGCGATCAGGACCGTGACTGTCCCCAGTGTTGTGGCCGGTCGTCGATAGGAAGGGAGCGTTCGAGATGTTGTTGCATGGACTCGTGGCGAAAGCGGCGCCCACGGTGGTGACCGGCGCGGTGGGGGTTGCGGCGTATCAGGCGCTGCGCAAAGGGGTAGCGAAGGTTCCGCTGCGCGCGGCGACCGTCACCGTGACCGCGTGGGGCATGCGCTTTGCCCGCGACGCCGAGCGCAAGGCGCAGCATGGCGCTGAGCAGGCCCGACTGACCGCGGCCGATGTGATCGCCGAAGCGAAAGAGCGCATTGGCGAGGACGTTACGCCCCTGGTGGTGGTGGACTCGGACAACAATGGCGCCCACTGACACGCTCGC
>Ga0210386_10001506_pt1 | contig 20771 bp, 19 predicted proteins | sample IncBWH32OmetaG_FD_160091 | JGI IMG/M metagenome (GOLD analysis project Ga0210386, IMG submission 160091) | Forest soil microbial communities from Barre Woods Harvard Forest LTER site, Petersham, Massachusetts, United States - Inc-BW-H-32-O ...
ATCGGTTGGAGAAGGCCGGTCCGGGCGAAACAAGAACACGCACCGGAACGCGGGCGGCAATCTTGGAATACAACGGATCGGTCGCGACGATGGCGTCGAGCCTGCCTTGAATGAAAGCGTCGCGCGCGGTCGCCGGAATGATCTCCGCGGCATTCACCTCGCGCCACGACATGCCGACGGCATCGAGCTCGGCTGCAAGAAACTGGGTATGCCACGATATCGGCATCAGTCCGATACCCCGACGCCGCAGACCTTGTAGCGAATGGATGTCTGAGTCCGCGCGCACCAGCAGGCCGCCATTTTCGTGGCGAGAGCCGGAAATTCCAAATACGGCGGACGGCAGTCCCTGGGCTTCAGCCAGAATAGGCGGCGTCGCGCCGGTGCCTGCCAGATGCAGGACGCCCGCCTTCAACAAGGGAATCGTCTGCGAACCTGCTTCGTAGATAAAGAATTCGAGGCCCGCCTCGCGCAAGGCTTCGACTTTATCACGCCGGCGTGACAACAGCGACAGCGACAGATTTTGCGGATGAGCTCCGACGACAAGTACCATCGATGATCAATCCCTGTGGCGATAGCACTCAATCAGCACGCGCGTGCCGCGCTCGCAAGCAAATGGAATTTCCTATTTCGACCGTATGGGAACACGCATTCACCGCGCCTCGAACGTTTGCGATGAAATTTCTTCTGCGGTTGAATTCTCTGTGAATGGCGCGCGAGAGCAAGAACAAAAAAGAGGCTGCCCGCTCAACGGACAGCCTCCCGGACTTCAATTCAACATTGGCCGCGAGCCCTACCACTCCGTCCAGGAATCGCCCTTCCAGTAACCGCGGCCTTCGTGCTCGCGGAACGTTATTCGCGGACCGGGGCGCCAATCGTCTTCATGAATCACGACCTTGGCGCCAGGCGGATATTCGAGCCGCTCGTGGGTATGCCAGCACACATTACCCTGACAGACGATCGCAGCCGATGCGCCGACGCTGGACAGCGCCAATAGTCCCGCGCCCAAAGCCGTCCCGAGCAAACTCTTCCCGATAAGTGTCATCCCATCTTCTCCTTTTGAAGGGCGTAACCCCACGCCCTCCCGCCAACTCAAATCGGTGGAGATGGTTCCGACGGAACATGCACAGCGCTATCGCGCAGAATTCACGCTTCAACAACCTCTGCAAATATTGTTGATCTTCGAATCGATCTTGGAATTTTCGTCCAGGATCTCCGCGTCGATCCGCCGGCTGTCTCTCGGTTCCATATTGGCGCCGACAGTTGCCCCGCCGGGTGACCCCGACGAGTTCGCCGTTCCCAGGCTATTGGTGCCGGGCGGGGAAATGTGCGCCTGACCGGAGGCGATGCCTGTCGTACTCGGCGCGCTGACTGAGGAACCAGGAGCTCCACCTCCGGAGTTTCCTCCGCTGATTTGGGCCAGTGCACATGCCGGATAGAGCAACGCGACGATGATCAGTACCTTGGCTTTGCCAGTTTTTTGTTTTTGCATGACGGCTTCCTTCGAACATGAAAGCGATATCGCTCGCGCGACGCCAAGTTACCAACAAAAAGACAAGAACGCTGGTTCCATCCCAAGCCCTGGGAACCATCACGTGTACGAGATTGATCATCTCGCGTTTCAATCTGCGAACGCCGCCACCTCTTATTCTTGGCTATTCCTGGGTCTTGTCGCCGTCCGATCGTATCAGCTTGGCCGGTTCATCGTAACCGGCGCGACTGCTGTAGAAAACCAGCACCATCAGCCCGACGCCCAACAGCACGGAAAACACAACACCGATCGCCATGGCAACATATCCGGCCACAGGAACCTCTGTTCCGACAGCCGACGACCATCCCATACCAGCAAGGATACCCGTCCAAATCAGCAAGCCCAACAAAATGGCGATGATGGCGTAAGAACCTCGACCCATCCCCTTTGCGCCGGCGAGCAAACTGCTCCAGCTTAACTCAGGCGGAATCCATTTCATGGCAGCACCTCTCTCAGCTCTTGAGGAACTGTCGCGCCGGAAGGACCGTCCGCACCTTATACAAAGGTACTTGCGCATCATCCCTTGGCGCACAACAGCCTCGACCATCGTGTCGCATCCCTGTGGTATTGTTACTCAGGCGATAGCGATGCAACACAGCCGCATCGTCTGAGGCGGTGTTGCATCCGTAGCAGATGGCGAACAATCCGGTTTGCAATCAAGATCGCCGCCGGCTTACCTCAGGAGTTCAGCTTCCGGAGGGACGAAGCGAGGGATCATAGTCGCCGACCCTCGATGGATCCCATCCACTGACGCCGAAATTTTCGCGGTTCCTCTCGCCGAGCGACTCATAGACCGGCCCGTTTTAGGCTCCACGAAAATCCAATGAATTCTGATCATACACCGGTGCGTACACCGGCGGCGCCCTTCTCGCGTGACGCTCCGACGCTGAGGCACCTTGACCCGCTGATCCCGCAATCAACAACACGCCTAAAATAGTGAGAGCTACTTTTCGCATCTTAACCTCCGTTGGTTGGGACGCCCGGCCGAGACAATCGCGCCTCGCCTCTTCGCGTCTCAAGTAGCCATGAGATACCCCCGGAAGTGGCAATCGCTAATTATACAGAGGTGCTCGCGCTTCATGCATTGGTTTGCGACCTCTCATGCTTTGTAACGAAGAGTATCAATCCCCAAAGGGCATCTTTTCGCGTGGCTCTTGAATGACGCGGCTGTTTCTTTCAGCTCGAAACATCCGCGCCGCTTCATAGGCCGCTTTTCTAGCTCGCATGATTCCACCAAGAGGACGGTGTGCAGCCAGGCCATGCCAGGGAGAGAACGACATGCTGTCGTCGACCGCCGACGCTCTGGTCCCACTCCAGGCCAGCTGTGGCTTGACCGTGATCAAGGCCACTCGCCGGTAGGGACTGAGCTTCTCCGACCAAACGACCGCCGCGTCCTCGATCGGCATTTTCTCAAGGTTGGTGCACAGCTGCGCTCGAACTTCCCAAACGCCGTCATTTTGCTTGAAAAACCTTACGATCGCTGCCCTGAGTCCATTGGGATCACTGTTGACGTCCACTGGCGCCTCGACAAGCGCCGTCAACCCCGGAGATATTGGCGCCACCGAAATTTTCGCGATGTAATCACCGAAACGCAACGGGACCTGACTGTAGAATGTTTCACCCAAAATATCGGTTTCAGGCTGCCCCCCAAGGTTAGCCACCGTCCCGTTTGGCCGCCCGGTGACCGCAACGATTAGCCTCTGTAGCGGGCGCATCAGAGCCGACAGCAGTTTCTTGAACCATTCGAACCGGTCGGTCGTGATCGCCAATACCCGCAGCACCTGAAGAAACTTCTTTGGGTTGGGTGCGCCAAAGGCCGGACCATTGATCAGCAGGAAGTCCTGCGTCACGTCTCCTTCGGAGCCTTCGAGCCGCTCGCCTTTTACTCCGATGATTTTTACCGCCAATCCACGCGGCACGGACACGCTGTCATCGAGAATGTCGCCCGGAATCGTCGAAAACCGCATAACAACGGGATAATGACCCGGCGTCGCGAACAATCCTTGCGCAAGCGTGTCTGGAAGATCCGCATCTACTTCAAGTTCGCCTTGCAGAATACCATGCGCCTTGGCGTGCACGCTCCGGATCGCATGGCCGCCATCCGCAAACGTCTTCTCGTTGATATACCGATTGACGGCGATCAATCCCTGAGTGCTTTTCGCCTCATCAGCGGCCAGACTTTCCACCGACGGACTATATCGAACCGGATTCTCAAGCTTTGCGTATGTAAAAAGCGATTCCTGTTTCATGTGTTCTTTCGTGGCCATCCGCGGTTATCGCGCGGTGAGCGGTTTCGAGCTAGTTGGACGTTTGTTTCCTCAGCTCCGCTACATCGCGCGCGGTAAGCCGCGATGGCCTGCTACCGAAGCGCGCGGTGACGTAGTTGGCGACTTCGGCGATCTCGATATCGGAATAAGCATCGCCGAACGCAGGCATCGAGACCGCGTCCGCGGGCGTATGCCGCTTGGTCCCGGCGATCACGATCTGGGCGACATTCGTTGCGCCGGGGTCGTTGACCGCCCAGGCACCCGTCAGCGTAGCGAACGGCGAAATTGCGCTTTCGCCGGTCCAGCCGTGACAACCCACGCATGCGCCCTCAAACACGCGCTTGCCGCGGGCATCTGCGGTCAAGCCGCCGTCTTTGGGTGAAGGTGACGCCGCCGGCGCACGCGTCGCGGGCAGATCAGTTGAGGCGGCTGCCGGCACCGTCCGCAGATAGGCCACGATGGCGCGGATATCTTCAGGCGCCAAATAACTGAAACTGTTGTCGACGGCTTCGCCCATCGGTCCCGAGGCGGTGCCGTGACCCGTTGCATGGCCGGTCGAGAGATAGGAAGCGATATCTTCGTCGCTCCAGGCGCCGAGGCCTGTCGCCTTGTCGGACGTGATATTGAAGGCGCGCCATCCCGCCGTCACCGCACCGGCAAACTTCTCGCGGTTGTTCAGGGCGAAGGCCAGGTTCCGTGGCGTGTGACATTCGCCGCAATGGGCCAGCGCTTCGGCGAGATAGGCGCCTCTGTTCCACTCCAAACTCTTTGATGTATCGGGCTCGAAGCGAACATCGGGACTGAACATCACACTCCAGAATCCCATCGCCCAGCGCTGATTGAACGGAAACATCAGCGTATTCGCGGGCACGGCCGCGTTCACCGGCGCAAGACTGAACAAGTAGGCCTTGATCGCCCGTGCATCCGCATCCGATATATAAGTGTAAGACGTGTACGGCATCGCCGGATAAAGCCGTGCGCCATCGCGGCGCCTTCCGTGATGAAGCGCGTTCAGAAAATCCTGATCGCTATATTTGCCGATGCCGGTCTCTGGATCCGGCGTTATGTTGGTGGAATAGAGCGTACCGAACGGCAGGTTGATTCCGAGGCCGCCCGCAAATGGCTTGCCGCCGGGCGCAGTGTGGCAGGCGACACAATCCGCCGCACGCGTCAGATAGGCGCCGCGTTCGACGAGGCTCGCATTTGACAGCGAAGCCGGCGCACCGGTTGGATCCCCGGTTTTGTAATCGACCAGCGCGACTTTTTGTCCACCCGCAAAAGCCATCGGACCCGGCCCGCGAAGAATCCAAAACGCGCCGGCGATAACGACCAAAAGGATGGTGGCAACGATGGCGAGAGCTCGCTTGGACCTCATGCCTTCCTCCCTCCGGCAATCAGGGCGCGGTCGATTGGAAGTCTGCGCAGCGGAACGCCAGTGGCGGCATAGATTGCATTGCGCAGTGCCGGCGGCCCCGCGGTCGCACCGGTCTCGCCGATGCCGCCGGGCGCCTCCCCACTCTTCATGACGTGGACATCAATCCTCGGCGTCTGGTCGATACGCAACATCCGATAGTCGTTGAAGTTCGACTGCTGCACCCGCCCTTTCTCGATCGTGATTTCACCATAGAGCGCGGCGGTCAGGCCAAAGATCAGACCACCCTGGAGCTGCGCTGCGACCGTATCCGGGTTGACGGCAATACCGGTGTCGACGGCGGAGGTGATGCGGCGCAAGTTGATCTCACCATACTCATCTACTTCGGCCTCGACCACGGTTGCGATGAAGCTCGCGAACGACGGCTGCAGACAGACGCCACGTCCGACGCGCGGCGGCAGCGGCTGACCCCAATTCGATTTTTCTGCCACGAGATTCAGCGCCGCGAGAAAGCGCGGCTGGTTTGCGAGCATCGACCTGCGGAAATCGATCGGATCCTTGCCGGCTTTCCGTGCCAGCTCGTCCATGAAACTCTCAATGGCAAAGACGTTGTTGTTCGGGCCTACGCCGCGCCAGAAGCCGGTCGGCACCGCCGGCGGTTCGGCCCGAACAAACTCAACATGTAAGTTGGGAATCTCGTAGGGGATGTCGATGGCGCTATCGACGCCGTCGATGTCGACCCCTTTATCGAATCCTGGCGGAAACCAGCGTGCCATGACCGACGAACCGCTGACACGATATTTCCAGCCAACGATTTTGCCGCCGGACAGCGTCGCCGCAATGGTATCGCGATAGACTGGACGATAGATGTCGTGCTGGACGTCTTCCTCGCGGGTCCAAACCACTTTGACGGGACCATCGACTTGCTTTGCGATGCGAACGGCCGCGACGACCATGTCGGGCTCAAGCTTGCGGCCAAAGCCGCCGCCGAGCAGGTGTTGGTTCACCGTGACTTTCTCGACCGGCAGGCCGGCAGCTTTCGCGGCCTCCGACTGCACCCGGGTCATGATCTGGGTGCCGGTCCAGACTTCGCAAGAGTCCGGCTTGAGATGAACCGTGGCGTTGACTGGCTCCATCGTCGCGTGCGCGAGGAACGGCAGCTCATAGGCCGCCTCCAGCCGGTCGCCTGTCGCGAGGCCTTTCTTGATGTCGCCTACCGACTTGGCGACCGCGCCGTCCTTTTCGCTCGCAGCGCGGAGGTCGTTCCAAATGTCCTTCGAACTAACCCGGGCGTTGGGGCCTTCGTCCCACTCCACCACAAGAGCGTCGACACCTTTCTTTGCCGCCCACATGTGATCGCCGACCACCGCGACCAGATCATCCAGCACGACAATCTTCCGCACGCCCGGAATTTTCCTGGCGGCGCTGTCGTCGACTTTGGCGACCTTGCCGCCGAACACCGGACACTTCCTCAATGTCGCGAATTTCATGTCGGGCAAAAACGCGTCGATACCATAGACAGCCTTGCCGTTGACCTTGTCGGGGGTGTCGAGCCGCTTCAGCGGTTTGCCGATCAGCACGAAATCCCCGGGGTCCTTCAGCGGAACATCCTTTGGTGGCACCTCGCTGCTCGCCGCAAGCGCCAGCGCACCGTAGGAAAGCCGGCGCCCGCTCGCGTTGTGTATTACTTCGCTGTTTGCAGTCGCGCAGCCGGCCGGATCGACCTGCCATTGCCGCGCGGCGGCCTGAACCAGCATGGCGCGGGCACCGGCAGTGGCCGTGCGCAACGGCTTCCACCAGGCCCGAACGGAATTGGAATTGCCGGTAGCCTGAATGCCGAAAAGCGGATTGCCGTAGAGCTTGTCGCTCGGCGGCGCGTGCTCAAGTGTCAGTTGAGAAAAATCGGCGTCGAGTTCTTCGGCCAGGATCATCGAGATCGAGGTATAGACACCCTGCCCCATCTCGACCTGAGGCATCACCAATGTGATCTTCCCGGACGGATCGATGCGGATGAAGGCGTTGGGCGCGAACTTGCCGGCGGTCTCGTCCGGCGACCGCACCGGCTCATTGAACGCGCGTACGGGAAGACGGAATGCGAGCACAAAGCCCCCCGCGAGACCCACAGAGAGCAGCGAGCGGCGTGAAACTCCTTCAAGATTCCTTTGAACGACTGCCATGGCCGGCTCCTATGACTGACGTCCGGAAGCAGCCTGCTTGATGGCCGCCCGGATACGCACATACGTGCCGCAGCGACAGATGTTTCCGGCCATCGCCGCATCGATGTCGGCGTCATCGGGGTTGGGCGTCGTATTCAGCAACGCTGTGGCCGACATGATCTGACCGGATTGGCAGTAGCCGCACTGGATCACTTCGAGATCCAGCCAGGCCTTCTGCACCTTTGCGCCATTTGGCGTGGCTCCTATTCCCTCGATCGTAGTTACGGCGCGGTCGCGCAACGCACCGACCGGTAACATGCACGAACGCACCGGTTTGCCGTCGATGTGAACCGTGCAGGCGCCGCACTGGGCAATGCCGCAACCAAATTTGGTTCCGGTCATGCCGAGCAAGTCGCGCAAAACCCAAAGCAGCGGCATGTCCGCCGGGGCCTCAAATGACCTCTCTTCGCCGTTGATCGTCAGTCTTGCCATTTGACACCCGATTTCTGAATTTGACCCTGGACTACCGAGTGGCTGAAGCAGGGTTCACGAAACGCCAAGCCGGCCGACATAATGGCCAAGACGATCTTCCACATCGCCCGGCTTGTGAAAGCCTAGCTCCATCAATCTCTTGATTCTCGCCTGAGTGGCAGGACGCTGCACCGAGGAAAGGAACGCATCCCATTCCGGTGCGATTTCCGCATCGGAGGGTAGACTTGCGACGTTGACCAGATGCTTCGTTTCAGCGATCGCCCGCTTGTCGAACGACGCTATCCTCACCGCAAACGCATCAACGAAACCATCAAGTTCGCTGTCGGGCAGCGAGCGATTGACGTAGCCGTAAAGCTGGGCGAGCTCGCCGTTGATATCCTCGGCGCCCAGCAGCACCTCGAGCGCGCGGCCCCGGCCCATCAGGCGCGGCAGCCTTGCCATCGGACCGCCGCCCGGCACCAATCCGGCACCAACTTCCCATTGCGAAAGAATCGCCTTTTCGCGACTCGCAAATCGGATGTCGCAGGCGAGCGCAAGCTCGCTCCCAACCCCGGTCGCACGTCCACGGATACTCGCAATCGACACCACCGGAGCACGGCTCAGGCGAGCCAGCATATCGGGCAGAGGCCGCAGACCGGTTGAACCAAGCCGCTCTGCCGCCGGCTCATCAGGTTTCGCAAGGAAATCATAATGGGTCAAAAAGAACCCCTCGATCGCACTTTCGAAAACCACCACCTTTACATGGTCATCGGACTCAAGTGACTTCACGACCGCTTCCAATTGCGGAATTTCCCGAGGACCGAAAATATTCAATGGCGGAAGGTCAAATGTCACTCGCCAGTAGGAAGGCGAACGGCGCTCCAGCGTTATTTCCCGAGTACCGCTTGACCCGTGCATTTTCTGCGTCCCCGAGTGAAGAGTGCAATCAAAACTCTAAGATTTGTCCGATACCTAGTCTTGTCCGTTCTTGCTGCATTTGGATCGGCAAGACGCCCCATCCAGCGATGGAACCGGTCCAGCCGGTCCTCTATTGCGGACGAGGCGGACGGGCATTGGCCGTCGCCACCTGGCGACCCCAGGAAATCAGATCCGCGGTGCAGTCATCGCGATCGATGATGCACTCGATCAGCGTCGGGCCCTCGCGATTGGCAAGCGCAACTTTAATCGCTTCGTTGAGCTCGCCTCCGTTAGTGGCGCGCAGGCCCCGGCCCTTGCCGTCCTCGGCGTTGAACGCGGAGATCAGCCCGGCATAGTCCCAATTCTTGATGTTGTTGTAGGGACCGTCATGGATCTCGACTTCGATCGTGTAGCCGTGATTGTTGATCAGGAAGATGATAACCGGCAGCTTCAGCCGGATCATCTGCGCCACCTCTTGCGCCGTCAGCTGGAACGAGCCGTCGCCGATCATGGCGATGATCCGCCGTTCCGGCGCGGCTACCGCGTAACCGAAGGTAGCGGGCACCGACCATCCGATATGGCCCCATTGCATCTCGATCTCAAAGCGAGCCCCACCCGGCAGCTTCAGCATCATGCCGTTGAACCAGGAATCACCGGTTTCGACGAGGACGGTTGTATCGGCGGTAACGAGCGGACGGATCTGACGCACGATTTCCGCTCGCATCAATTTCGCGTCCGGTTTTTCCGGCTTCTCGCGGGGACGCTCGGTGAGGATACGCTGGTACTCAACCATGGTTACATCGCGCTTTTCCACGACGCGCGCGAGCGCCGAAAGGAAATCCCGCAGCCGGACGCGGCTGAAGTCGCGGTCATCGAAATACACGCGGTTCAAATCGGCATTCAGTACGTTGGATCCGCTCGGCATCGCGGTCCAGCCGACCGTTGAGTAGTCATTGAAAATTGCGCCGATGCTTATAATGCCATCCGACCAATCGACGATTTCGCGCGCGCCCGGTGCGCTGATCTCGCCCCAGTAGATTCCGACAAATTGCGGATGATCCTCGGGGAAAAAACTCTTGGCCGCTGCCATCACGGCCACCGAACAGCCGAGCGCGTCGGCAAGCTGAATCGCCTCTTTCTCCGCACCCGCTGCGCGCAGCTTGCTTCCTATCAGCAGCACGGGCTTCTTCCGGTCGCGCAGATAGCTGGCAGCCGCGGCTACCGCAGCCTTCAAGGCCTCGGGGTCGCTCGGCTCCTCGTTGATAACAGAACTAACTGGCCCCGGTGCCGCACAAGGAGCCGCCGAGATATTGCAGGCGATCTCGATATAGGCAGGCTTCTTCTCACGAAGCGCGGTGCGGATCGCGTAGTCAATCAACTCGGGCGCATGGATGGCCGATGTGATCGAGACCGCGGCGCAGGTGATCTTCTTCGCCATTTCGATCTGATAGGTGAAGTCGCGGGTCCCGAGAGTGTGGTGCAGCAGGTGCTCCGTCGCGCGATCGTTGCTGTTCGGCGCGCCAGAGATCAGAATGACAGGCAAGTTCTCGGCGTAAGCTCCCCCGATGGCGTCGAAGGCTGAGAGTGCGCCAACGCTGAAGGTGACGACCGCAGCCGCGGCACCATGCGCACGTGCATATCCTTCGGCGCTGAAGCCGCAATTCAGTTCGTTCGAACAATAGACCTGTTTGAGGTCCTTGTTGGTCAGAAGCTCATCGAGCAGCACGAGATTATAGTCGCCCGCCACCGCAAAATGATGTTTCAGGCCGATTTGCGACATGCGCGCCGCGAGATAGCTTCCAACGGTGTATGCCATATCAACTCCTCCGCGTTCGACACGGCATGTGTAGCTTACTGACCTCGCGGAACTCACTCATACATTGAGAGCTGATCGCTCATACGTTGATATGAGCGACTTTTTCCCGGCAGATGGACATTGTGATTTCAGCGCCCACCTGGTGGGGCGGATTGCTCAGATGCGAATCTGCTGCGTGGTGGATGCTGTCGGCGACATTACTTACCGCCCTGAATCGTTTCGCATATGGCCGCAATGAGCTGCGTACTTGGCCATGGACATCCAAAGAAAAGGAGCGGCTACCATGAGTCACCCTAGCTTGAGCGAAACCAAGACGAGCAAAGACGGTCCCATCACGATTGCACCGGGCGCGCGAGGGGTGGCTCCTCCATCCGCACCGAGGCAGGAGCACACGATGGAAGGATCAATTAAAGCGGGCGGCTCGGCGCAAGCGTATATCCTTGCCTGGGCCATGGCGTTGATATTCTACGTTCTCGAATATTCGACAAGATCAGCGCCGGGAGTGATGATCCCGCAACTGGAGCGGGCGTTTAGCAGCGATAGCGTCAGTGTTGGCAACATCCTCGGCACTTATTACTACACCTACTCGCTCACGAGCCTGGTCGCCGGCCTCGCTTTGGATAGATACGGCGCGAAATACGTCGTTCCCATTGGCTCGTCCATTCTCGGGATAGGGTGTCTGCTCTTCATCTTCGGCAACCCGGAAAGCGCCTACCTGGCGCGGCTGCTGCAAGGAGCGGGTTCGGCGTTCGCATTTACCGGTGCCGTTTATTTGGCATCGCGCGGATTTTCCTCGAACCGGCTCGCTACCGCGATCGGCGTCACCCAAAGTCTGGGAATGCTGGGAGGTTCGGCCGGAGAGTTTATCGTCGGTCCGCTCGTGGAAGCGGGCGTCAATTGGCAAGCCGTCTGGATATTCATCGGAATCGCGGCCCTAGCCGTTTCGCTTGGATTGGTTTTCATAACGCCGCTGCGACCGCGCGACACCGGTGCGCACCAAAGTTTGCTCGCTCCGTATTCGATCGTCTTGCGTAATCCGCAGTCTTACTACTGTGGTCTTGTTTCAGGGCTTCTTTTTGCGCCGACGACGATTGGCGCGATGACCTGGGGTGTCGCTTTCTTTGAATCGGACCGGCATTTTACCTACAGAGCCGCCGTGTTTGCCGCGTCCTTCGTACCGCTCGGATGGGCATTCGGTTGCCCGTTGATGGGTTGGGCGGCAGATGCGATCGGGCTTCGCAAGCCGGTTTTGTTTGCCGGGATGGCACTGATGGCCGCTGCCGTAGCGCAGCTCACGTTCCTTCCAGACCTTTTACCCGCGGCCGTGACGTTATTCGTATTCGGGATCGCTTCGGGGGTCGCGATGATCCCTTACAGCATCATCAAAGAAGCAAACCCCGACAACGTAAAAGGCAGTGCCACAGGGGCGATCAATTTTATAGTGTTCGGGGTGACCGCCGGGCTCGGCCCTGTCTTCGCTTCGATGTTCGCCAAGACGCTCTCGATCGGCAACCCGGTCGCGCACTTCCAACACGCCGGGTCGTTCTGGCTTGGCGGGGTCGTCCTTGCTGCCCTGATCGCGTTGCTGTTGCACGAGACCGGTTCCGGGCGGGTGCAGGCGTCCAGAAGATAAGATTGTTCGACTTCGGAAGGTCCGATGGACAACACCTTAGCGGAGCCGGTCGTCCATCCATCGACCGGCTCCGCGCGCCTATTCCAGCTGTGGGCAACACGTGGAGTGCGCGGGGCCCTCAGCAGCATTGAATGCCTGACGCTTGATAGCGACGCGGCGCCAAGCCGCCCCCACTGAGAAGCCCATCACGGCGCCGGGGGAATCAGTACACGCGCTCTTTCGGGGGTATCGTTGACACCTCGTTCGACAATGGCCGCAAATGAACCGGCCTATAGTCAAGTCGAGCGTGACCGTCGTCGCCGAACCAACAGAGTGTGTGCTTGAGCCAATTTTCGTCATCCCTCTTCGGAAAGTCTTCTCGCGCATGGGCGCCGCGACTTTCCATCCGTCCAATCGCCGAATGAAGGCTGACGCTCGCTTGGGCCAGCATGTTGTCAAGCTCGAGCGCTTCGGCGAGGTCAGTGTTAAAGATCATCGAGCGATCGGCAATACCAAGATCGGTTCGCATCGTTTCGACAACGTCGTTGAGCTTGCTCATGCCCTGATCCAGCAACGGTCCGTCACGGAAGACGGCACAGTGACGCTGCATGGTTCTCTGCATAGCCAGTCTGATGGCCCCGGTCCCGGTTTCGCCTTTTGACCATCTAATCCGGTCGAGCCGGGCGATAGCGCGGTCAGTTGCCTCGTTGGCAAGCGCCACGTGACTTTCACCGGGCCGGACCGTATCCAACACCCGGTGCGCCGCCGCGCGGCCAAACACGATGATGTCCAGCAGCGAATTGGAGCCGAGCCTGTTGGCTCCGTGGACTGAAACGCAGGCAGCTTCGCCGATCGCCATCAGCCCGCGAACGACCGCTTCGGGATTGCCGTCACGCACCGTGACCACCTCACCATGCAGGTTGGTAGGCACGCCTCCCATATTGTAGTGGACGGTCGGCAACACCGGAATCGGTTCACGCGTCACGTCAACACCGGCGAATATCTTTGCGGTCTCGCTGATCCCGGGCAGCCGCTCGTGCAGCAGCGCGGCGCCGAGATGCTCCAGATGGAGCTCGATGTAATCCTTTAGAGGACCGCAGCCGCGCCCCTCGTTGATCTCGATCGTCATCGCACGGCAGACGACATCGCGGCCGGCGAGATCCTTGGCGCTCGGAGCGTAGCGTTCCATGAAACGCTCGCCTTCGGAATTGGTAAAATAACCGCCCTCACCCCGCGCGCCTTCAGTGATCAGACAACCAGAACCGTAGATGCCGCTTGGATGAAATTGGGTGAACTCCATGTCCTCGAGCGGCAATCCAGCACGCAGCGCCATCGCGTTGCCGTCGCCGGTGCAGGTATGGGCGGCCGTACACGAAAAATAGACGCGACCGTAACCGCCCGTCGCCAATACGGTACTGTGAGCACGGAACCGATGCAGCGTTCCGTCTTCCATGTTCCATGCAAGCACGCCGCGGCAAGCGCCTTCCTCGTCCATCAGCAGATCAAGTGCGAGATATTCGACGAAGAATTCGGTGCCGTGCTTCAAACACTGCTGGTAGAGCGCGTGCAGAATGGCATGGCCGGTCCGGTCGGCGGCCGCACAGGTGCGCTGTGCCATTTCCTTGCCGTATCCGATGGTCTGGCCGCCAAAAGGACGTTGATAGATTTTGCCTTCGGCGGTTCGCGAGAAAGGGACGCCGTAATGTTCGAGCTCAAGCACCGCGGGCACGGCCTCCCGGCACATGTACTCAATGGCGTCCTGGTCTCCGAGCCAGTCGGAGCCCTTGACGGTGTCATACATATGGAAGCGCCAATTGTCGCCGTCGTGCATATTGCCGAGCGAAGCCGCCATGCCACCTTGCGCGGCTACAGTATGGCTCCGCGTCGGAAAGACCTTCGTGATGCAAGCCGTCCTCAACCCGGAAGACGCCATCCCGAGAGCGGCTCGCATACCCGCGCCGCCGGCGCCAACAATCACCACGTCGTAATTGTGCTCGACTATCTCATAGGTCGACGTCATCCCATGCACCCCGCGGAAATCGATTGCGCAGAGATGCGCGCCAGTGGTTTCTTTCGAATCAATTGGATCGGCAGGAAGCAGTTCTTGACCAGTCCTACGAATTCTTGCTCCGCGGATCGTCTTCCGAGTTCATGTATTCCAGGCCGAGCGGCCCGATTGCCGTCACCTGCGTGATGTACTCACCCGATTTCGCCCAATGAAAGTGGGCAGTATCTCCGGGCAAAACGACGACGCAACCGGGCGGATAGGCTTGCACTTTGTCGCCGTCGAATTCTTCGCCGAGGCCGATATAGAAGATGCCGGACATCACCGTATAGATGCGGTCCTCCGGATGCCGGTGCGGCATCAGCTTCACGCCCGACGGCACCTTGACCCTGACGACATAAGGCCCCGGCCGACTGGGCTCGCCCACAAGCACGGCCAATCGGCACTCCGGCGGGAAAGCCGGAAATGATTTCCATTCGATCTCCTCCGGCAAGATCGATCTGAATTTGGCTTCGCCTGGTTGATGGGGTCGGCCCATTGCGGCCTCCTGGATTTGAGAGTGTTCCAACAGATGATTGCGGCTCCGGGAGATTGAAGAGCTTCGCCGAAGCTCCGTTCAAATCCGGTTCGCCATCGCACGGCCAACGAAAAAATCGGCAAACTTATCCGGTGAATAATGGTGCGGGCACTTTGACTGCCGCTCCATCATATCAACGTATGATTGGCCAACACGGACCCGATTGGCAGTGATGACAAATGGTTGCGGAGCAACGGCGATCCTGCTGCTCCGGAAGGTGCCTTGCGCTCAGATTTTGAGAGCCTTTTCGAGACAATGAATCAAGGCGTCGGTTTCAAATGGCTTTCTGAGCAGGCAGACGGCGCCAAGCGCTATGGCTTTTGTTTCCAGCCCCGGCTCCGGTCGGCCGGTAATCACGATGGCCGGGACTGTAGAGCCCTGGGCCTGAAGTCGCCTTATCAGGTCAAGCCCACTCATGCCGCGCATATGAAGGTCGGTGATGACACAGTCAGACGAGCCCGCCCCGTTAGCCGCGACAAACTCCTCTCCTGAGGCATACCCCTGGGCGGCATATCCCAACGAACGAAGCGAGCCAACGATCGCTAAACGAAAAGAATCGTCGTCATCAACGACAGAGATTGAGAGCTCTGTGGACACATATCATCCTTTACCCAGTCCGCCGCCAAAACCGGAACGGGTCATCATTCCCACGATAAGGGCTTTCGGCAAGTTGTATGCAGGTGTTATGCGACCTTTTATCACGCCCTGAGTTTCACCGCTTCGGCCATCCGGACAAGGTCCGCAAGAGTCCGCGCGCCCATCTTGCGCATGGCGGCCCCTCGGTGAATTTTCACGGTGATCTCGCTGATCCCGAGATCACCGGCTACTTGTTTGTTCATCTTGCCCGCCGTCACCAACTGCATGACCTGGAGTTCGCGAGGCGAAAGAGTTTGAAACCTTTGCTGCATCTGCGAAAGATCACCATCAGCTTCTCGCCGCTGTCTGTCCCGTTCGATCGCGGACATGACAGCGTCGAGCATGTCCTGATCCTTGAAAGGCTTGGAAAGGAAATCCACCGCGCCGCGTTTCATCGCTCGAACAGACATCGAGATATCGCCATGGCCGGTCATCATCACGACGGGTAGCCGGCTGCCCGTCTCGACCAGCTGGGCCTGAAAGTCCAAGCCATTCATGTCAGGCAAGCGGATGTCGATGACCATGCAACCAGGCTGGTCTACCGCATTTGTGGTCAAAAAATCGCGAGCCGCAGCGTAGGTCTGGGTAACAAGCCCGACCGAATCGAACAAGGCCTCCAGCGCGCCACGCATCGACGCGTCGTCGTCGACGACGTGCACAATAGCTCTCTCGTCTATATGGGGTGGCATCTCGCAGACACCTTCTGGACGGGACGAACGTACCATGGCCAATAGAGCGAAGTAGATAAACCAAGGTATGACTCGACTTCCCTCTCCCAGGGTCGAAAGCGACACGAAGAGCGCTGCCGAATACCTGACGCCGGAACCTCGTTCTCGGGAACCCGCGGGCGGAGCAGCCTTGCGCAATCATCTCCGATGAAAGCCCGGCGCCTTTCAGCAAAAGCGAGCAACTTTGCGCAGCTCCGAGAATCCACACCAGCATCAAGAGAGGCTAAGGAGATAGTGCTGGCGCGGGCACCCTCAAGCGACGTCGTGCCACGGACATGCCTAGAGCGAGTAAATCGATATGAAGGTGGATATTATAGAAAGCCTCGGCACCGGCGATTCACCGAACTCAAACGATTATCTGTTGGTTCGCGAGCTTACTCACCGGATCAACAACGAGCTGGCGTTGATTATCGGCCGCGCATCGTTGACCGCCGCTCGCTCCACAAACGACGAAGTCAAGATGGCATTAGCCGACGTGACGCGTCTTTTGCTTCACTGTGCGGACGTCAACAGGGCCCTCGAGATGCCCACCCACAGCACGGTTATCGATGCCTCGGACTATATGCGCGTGCTGTGCCAGTCGATCAGGCGTGCCCGGCTGGACGGCAGAGGCATCGAGCTTGTCCTGATCGCTCACCCGCTGCATATGCGATCCGAGCGATGCTGGAAGCTCGGCATCATCGTGTCGGAACTTATCACGAATTGCGTGCGCCACGCCTTCGGCGGCCGCGGCGGAAAAATTCAGATCGAGCTCAACAGCGCAGGACGATATGTACAATGCTGCGTGATTGACAACGGCTCATCACAGGGCTCCGGCGTACCGGGCCAGGGATTGAAGATCATCAAGGCGCTGGCAAAAGAACTCGATGGCGAGATCGTACACCGGTTTGGCGCAGAGGGCGCGGTATCGATGCTGATGTTCCCGTTCAACGGCAAAATTCAGAAAATAGAAAACGACGCCTGGATTGGCGATAAGGATTGGGTTGGGCTTGGGTCTGCAGTCTATCCTTCCTGAACGGGGCCTCTCGTTTTGCCTCTCGATGCTCGTTCCGGCGTCCAGCCCGACAACCATTTGCAGACGCTGACGCTCGAGGAGCGGAGCCGGTCGCCCAATTGTGCTTGGCTGACATACAAATCATCGGGATCGACGGCGAAAGTGGCTTTGTGTCACCTTCCGCACTGGACATTATGTTAGACGGCCGGTGACTGCGACTAATAGAACTGAAATAGTGAATACACCGAGGAAGGATCAGCGACCATGAGCATCGACAATGTTGCAGACCTCATCGCAGAAACACTCGTACAGGCGAACGTAAAGCGCGTATTCGGCGTGGTCGGTGATAGCTTGAACGGCCTGACCGAGGCGCTGCGCCGCCGGAAGCAAATCAGCTGGATTCACGTTCGACACGAAGAGGTCGCCGCCTTCGCCGCCAGCGGTGAGGCGCAAGTTACCGGCGGTCTCGCGGTCTGTGCCGGATCGTGCGGCCCAGGCAATCTGCATCTCATCAACGGTCTGTTCGATGCACACCGCAGCCGTGTTCCGGTTTTGGCGATCGCCGCCCACATTCCTTCCGGAGAAATCGGCGGTGGCTACTTCCAGGAGACCCATCCTCAGGAGTTGTTCCGGGAATGCAGTCACTACTGCGAGCTTGTCTCGGACACCGCACAGCTTCCGTATGTACTGGAAAACGCAATTCGCGCGGCTGTAGGACAACGTGGCGTGGCGGTGCTGGTCGTTCCCGGCGACGTAGCGTTACGGCCGTCGCCCAAGCGTGGCATTTCACCGAATGCCGGGCTGCTGGTGGCGCCACCGGTGGTGCGCCCGGCCGAACCCGAATTGACAGCATTAGCCGACCTGCTGAACGGGGCGAGGCGTATCACCTTGTTCTGCGGTCGCGGCTGCTCCGGCGCCCACGACAAGCTGATGCAGCTTGCGGAGACCCTGAAGAGTCCGATCGTGCACGCGCTCGGCGGCAAGGAGCATGTCGAATACGACAACCCCTACGACGTCGGCATGACCGGCTTCATCGGCTTTTCGTCGGGTTACGCGGCCATGCACGCCTGCGACGTCCTGCTGATGCTGGGGACGGATTTTCCCTACAAACAGTTCTTTCCAACAGATTGCAAAATCGCCCAGGTCGACATTCGTCCTGAGAATCTGGGCCGCCGCTGCAAACTTGACCTCGGCCTGGTCGGCGACGTTGCCGCCACAATAGAGGCGCTATTGCCGAAGCTTGTCTCGAAAGCCGACAGGACCCACCTCGAGGTCAGTATTGCCCACTACCAGAAGGCTCGCGCAGGGCTGGATGAACTTGCTCGCGGCACACCCGGGCGCAAACCCATCCATCCGCAATTCCTCGCGCGTGTTCTGAGCGAGGCAGCGGCGGACGATGCCGTCTTCACCGCCGATGTCGGTACCCCCACGATCTGGGCCGCTCGTTATCTTGCGATGAATGGTCGCCGGCGTCTGATCGGCTCATGGGTTCACGGCTCGATGGCCAATGCCATGGCGCAGGCGATCGGAGCTCAGGCTGCCCAACCCGGCCGGCAGGTCGTATCGATGTCCGGTGACGGCGGATTTGCCATGCTCATGGGTGATCTCATTACGCTGACGCAGATGAAGATTCCGGTCAAGGTTGTGATCTTCAACAACGGAGTGTTGGGCTTCGTGGCGCTCGAGATGAAGGCATCAGGCTTCATCGAATCCGGCGTTGACCTGCAAAATCCTGACTTTGCAGCGATGGCTCGCGCGATGGGCATTCACGCTGTTCGGGTCGAGGATCCCGGCGATTTGCCGAACGCCATGCGAGAGCTGCTCGACCATGACGGCCCGGCTGTGCTCGACGTCGTCACCGCAACACAAGAGCTTTCGATGCCGCCGACAATCACTGTGGGTGAAGTCAAGGGCTTCAGTCTATGGGCCCTTCGGGCGGTAATGAACGGCCGTGGAAACGAAGTTATCGATTTGGCGAAGACCAACCTGCTGCCGCGCTGATCGAGGCGAACGAGAGCGGCGACGAAGCTCATCCTCCGTGGCGCTTGGCATGCCGCCGGGCTTGCTATTTTTTTGAAAATCGCGGTTAAGCCGCGACGCGGGCCCGATAGCGAGGCGCCGGGACGCTGCGGGACAGGTTTGGAATAAGCTTCTGCCGGGCCGCCTCGTAGGCCTGCCAATCGGCGGCATCCGGAAGCGACGGGACGGTGATGAGTTCACCTTGATCGAGGCCCGCGAGAGCGGCATCGACCATTTCATCAGGCCGCATCACGATCTCGCCCGACAGATCCGCGACCGGCAGACCAGCCGTTTCCCAGAAATCGGTAGCGGTAGCGCCTGGCAGAACGGCCTGGACGCCACGTTCTTGCCGGCAAGCTCCTTATGGAGCGAAAGGGTCAGAGCCAGAACGAACGCTTTCGTTCCGCCGAACACACCATTGAGAATTTCTGGAGCGATCCCCACAGCCGAAGCTATGTTGATGATGGTGCCGCCGCGAGCGGCAAAGCCAGGCGCCGCGGCATAGACAAGCCGAGTAAGCGCGGTCACATTGAGTGCAATCATCTCGCACATCTTGCCGACGTCGGACGACAACAACGAGCCGGTCGCTCCGACACCCGCGTTATTGACCAACATTCTTATGTCGGCGCCCTCGCGCAATATCGTTTCAATACTGGCGAGATCAACCGCGTCGTTGAGGTCGGCAGCGACAACCTCGATCGACCTGCCTGTAGTGTCCTTCAGATACTTTGCCAAACCATCGAGGCGCCTGCGCCTACGCGCCACCAGAAGCAGATCGTAGCCACGACGCGCAAGCCGATCCGCATAGATTGCACCGATACCCGAGGAAGCGCCTGTTACAACCGCGGTCCCCTTGACTGAAGCCATCATCTACCAACCCTCATGTAAGCGTGATCGCACGCGGCATTTTTCCGCCGCGACAGTTCAACTCTCGGCCGCTTCCATGACGGCCTCGACGAAGGCTTGCGGAGCCTCCTGGGGCAGATTGTGTCCGATGCCGCCCTTAATGGTCCGATGTGAATACCTGCCCGAGAATTTCTTGGCATATGCGCTTGCCTCCGGGTGTGGAGCACCGTTGGCATCGCCTTCCAGGGTGATCGTCGGAACGGAAATGACCGGACTTTCAGCTAGCCGCTTCTCGAGGTCGTCGAATTTCGGCCCGCCCGCCGCCAGGCCAAGCCGCCATCGGTAATTGTGGACCACGATGTCGACATGGTCCGGATTGTCGAAAGCAACGGCGCTGCGATCGAAGGTTGCATCGTCAAAGTTCCACTTCGGCGAGGCGAGCTGCCAAATGAGTTTCGCGAAATCACGCCGGTATTTGTCGTATCCGGCCCGGCCGCGTTCCGTCGCAAAATAATATTGGTACCACCACTGAAGCTCGGCCTTCGGCGGCAAAGGATTCTTGCCGGAAGCCTGGCTGCCGATCAGATAGCCGCTCACAGAGACGAGTGCTTTACAACGTTCAGGCCAAAGCGCCGCGACGATATCCGCACTCCGCCCGCCCCAGTCGAAACCGCCGACGGTCGCCTTTTCGATTTTCAATGCGTCCATGAGGTCGATAACATCGGCCGCGAGCGCTGACGGTTGTCCGTTGCGGGGCGTTTCGGCCAAGAGAAAGCGAGTCGTTCCATAGCCACGCAGATACGGCACGATGACGCGATAGCCCGCC
>Ga0210386_10001507_pt1 | contig 20769 bp, 14 predicted proteins | sample IncBWH32OmetaG_FD_160091 | JGI IMG/M metagenome (GOLD analysis project Ga0210386, IMG submission 160091) | Forest soil microbial communities from Barre Woods Harvard Forest LTER site, Petersham, Massachusetts, United States - Inc-BW-H-32-O ...
GCATCAACTACGGCGAAAACAGGGGTGGTTCGTGGGCCTTGAAGAAAATGGCGTAAAGAACCGGCACGACGATCATGGTCAGAAAGCAGGCAAACGCGAGACCGAACATAATGGTCACTGCCATGGCCGAGAAGAAGGGATCTTGCAGGAGCGGTATCATGCCCAGCACCGTAGTAACGGCCACGAGCATGACCGGCCGCAGCCGGCTGACGCTGCCTGCGACAATGGCCTCATAAGGCGACTTCCCGAGATCGAACCTCTGGGTTTTGAACTCATCCACCAGGACGATGGAGTTTTTGATTTGTTCGCCGGCTAGAGCGATCGCCCCTAGCAACGCCATAAAGCCAAAAGGTTGACCCGTAAGCAGAAGCCCAGCCGTCACACCGATGATGGCAAGCGGGACTGTGAGACAGATCACCAGAGTCGCGCGGGCTGAATTGAAAATGCACACCACGATGAGAACCATGAGGACCACCGCGAGTGGAAGTGGTCTGGCCAGGGCGGCGCGAGCGTCGCGGGAGTCCTCGTACTCGCCACCCCATTGGAGCGAGTAGCCAAGAGGTAATTTGATTTTCTCGATGGCGGGTCGTACACGGTTGAAGAGCTGGCTCGGCAGGCCGGTACGTGGATCGGCATGGACAGTGATAGTCTGAAACCGGTCGCGGCGCATCACGACAGGATCTTCCCAGGCCACCTCGGCGCCCGCGGCTACCTGGCTGAGAGGGATCATCCGACCCGCAACCGGGCTCCAGATCTGGAGGCTATGAATTTGGTTGACGTCGCTGCGCTCTTCAATTGGCGGGCGGGCAACGATCGGCAGCAACCGGCTCTCCTGCGGGTATACTCCCGTGCCAACATTTCCCGGCTCCCTGTAAAAACCGACGGTGCGTCCTTCAAAGCTGGTTTCCAGGGCTTGGGCAACTTCCACCCGGGTAATCCCATTCCGTAGAGCGGGCTGCTCGAGCAGGTGCGGGCGAACCACCACCTCAGGTTCGCGCCAGTCTTGCCGCACACAGACGGCACCACCGTCGTCCCGAATGATCTTGACCGCCTCGTCAGCGAGCGTTCGCAGTTGGCCAGGATCGGGACCGCTGAATCTTGCTTGAATCCGGCCGCCCTGACCGGGACCCAGGAGAAACTTCTTGGCGATGGCATTGGCATCCGGGTGATTTTCGTCGATGTATTTCTGAACTGTGGCCTGCAGCCCGTCGATCTTGTCTTCGTTATCCACGTTGACCAGAAACTCTACGTAGGCTCGGTTGTCCCTTTCCGGGTTGTAGACCAGCAGGAAACGGAGAGCGCCACCTCCGATGAAAGAGGAGACGTGGGTTACCCCGGGCTGGCTCTGAATAAAGCGCTGGACCGTGTCGGCGAATGCCTCCGATTCGCGAATATGGGTGCCCGAAGGCAGATAAACATCGACCAGAAACTGCGGCCGGGTCGCGGGCGGGAAAAAGCTCTGCTTGACCAGACCGAACCCAGAGAGCGCTGCCAGGAACATTCCAACCGAAAGAATCAGCACCACCCAACGCCAGCGCAACGCAATCACCAGGATGCTCCGGTAAGTTTGGAAAAGCCGTCCCGCATACGGATCACGCTTCGTCGCCTCCGGATTTGGCTTGAAAAGCAGGTAGCCAAGCAGCGGTGTGAAGGTGATTGCCGCGATCCAGCTGATGGCCAGGGAGATGAAGATGACCCAAAAAAGAGAATTACAATACTCGCCTGTTTTGTCCTCCGACAATCCGATTGCCGCGAAGGCGATCACGGCAATGGCGGTGGCCCCGAAAAGCGGCCACTGACACTGCGAAACCGTTTCGCGAATGACCTCGATTTTGTCCTCGCCGCTCTCGATACGGACCTTCATTCCTTCGGTGATGACAATCGCATTATCCGTGAGCATGCAGAGCGCGATGATGAATGCACCCAGGGAAATGCGCTCCAACAGGATGTTGTTGAAATACATCACCATGATCGTCGCCAGAATCGTCAAGAGCAGCACGACTCCGATCATCATCCCGGCCCGAAGACCCATCGCGAAAAGGAGCACCACAAAGACGATACTGACCGCCTTGAGCAGGTTGAAAGCGAAGGCGTTGGTCGCGATGGTGACCGCTTCGGGCTGGAAGTTGATTTCACCGATCTCGATCCCGATCGGCTGATCGCGCTTTAAATCCTCCAGTTTACGGCGGACGCCATCACCCATGGTCACGACGTTGCCACCCTGTACCGTCGAAATCCCCAAGCCGATGGCCAGCTTGCCGTCGAATTTGAGCAACCGCCGTGGCGGCTCTTCGTCGCCGCGTTCCACCGTGGCCACGTCCCGGAGGAAGAGCTGCCGGCCGGTACGATCCGATCCGATCGCCAGATCCAGCATTTCATCGACCGAGCGAAAGCCGCCTGTTGGATCAAGCGCGGGATATTCTGCGCCCACGCGCACCCGTCCGCCGTCGGCGACGACGTTTTTCGCTTGGAGTTGAGCGTAGATTTGATCTTCATTGATCCCGAGCTGCGCGAGGCGCTGCCGCGAGATTTCGAGGAAAACCGTCTCCTGCTGCTCGGCAAAGAGATCGACTTTCTTCACATCCTGCACCGTCTGAAGCTCGCGGCGGAGGAACTCGGAGTAGCGGCGTAGCTCGGGGTAGGAGAATCCCTCTCCGGTAATCGTGAGAAAGACACCGTAGACGTCCCCGAAATCGTCGATCACCACCGAGCGCCCGCGTGCGGAAGGGGGTAACCGGGATTGGACGTCGGCGATTTTTCGGCGGAGTTCATCCCAGACCTGGGGGATCGAATCCCGATGATACCGGTCCTGGATGATGACGCTCACGATCGACCGACCGCGGGTTGATTCCGACTCCACGCGCTTGAGTTGGCCGAGCTGCTGACAAGCACTTTCGATGGGGTTGCTGATCTCGTTGGCGACCTCCTTCGCGCTGGCACCGGGGTAGGGGGTGACAACAAGCGCCTCCTTGATGGTGAATTCGGGATCTTCGAGCCGTCCGATATTTTGATAGGACCAGATTCCCCCCACGAGGATCAGAACCATGAAGAAAAAAACGACCCGCTTATTTTGGACGGACGCGACGCCAAGATTCATGGCCGATTACTTTCAAGTTGATCGCCTAGATCACGTACCTGCATTCCCTCGCGAAGAAACGGAACCCCCGCCACGGCGATACGCTCGCCCGGTTGCAGTCCTTCCAAGACTTCGATACTGCCACCCGTGACCGAGCCGGTTTTTACCGGGCGACGCTCCACCTTTCCATCCGGCCCTAAAGCCCATGCGACTTCCGCTCCCGCACTCTCTTTGCTGATCGCGGTGATCGGCACCAAAATCCGGTCGCCCAGGACACTGGCCCGGCGATACGTGAGGGTCACGGTGCCCGTCATGCCGGGCAGTAAATTCACGCCGGGAGGAGGGGCCTTCATCCCGACGCGGATGGTAAATGTCTGCGTCACGGGGTCCGCTCTTTGCGCGACCTCTTTGACATGGACTGGAAACTGGAGCCCAGGTGCCGCAGTAAAGCTCGCGAGCATCTGCACGATGTCGGCAGAGCGAAGGTCGGCGGCCATGACTGCCTCAGGGACATCGACGGCGATATCGATCTCGTCAACGTCCTGAAACACAACCACCGGCTGGCTCGCGCGGATGTTCTGCCCCTGTTCGACGAACCGCTGAGCGATAACGCCCTCATAAGGTGCGCGTAAGGTAGAGTCCTCGAGCTGAAGATTTGCCTCCACCAACTGCCCTTCAAGACCATTGATCTCCGCCTCCTTGGCCAGGATGTCTTCCTCACGCGCGATCGTCCCTTGCTCGAATGTCTGGAGGGCCGCCTTGTATTCCTGCTGGGCGACTTGGTAGGCGGTTTCGGCGCGGTCAAATTCCAGGCGCGAGATAACCCTGTTCCGGAGCAATTGATTGGAGCGATCAAATTCCGTCCGGGCATTCACGAGCTTGGCCTCGGCGGCCCGCCTCTGGGCCTCTAGGCGCAGTCTCTCTTCGGGACGTGCGCCCGCGCGCAGAGCCTGCAGATCCGCCCGAGCCCGGTCGAGTTGACCTTGTAGAGCTCTGAGTCGGGCTTGGAATTCATCCTGTCTAAGCTGGGCGATCACCTCATTTGCGGTGACTTTCTGACCCTCTCTGACCGGCAAGCTGACCAGCAATCCGGACACTTGGAAGGCCAGTTCGACTTTGTTCGAGGCTTCAACCCTTCCAGGGAATGTCCGGACGTTGGATTCCGCGCCCGCAGACACGACCATCGTTTTGACCGGGCGCACCACTTCGGCCGGGGCCGAAGCCTTCGGTGAACAACCAGAAACGAGAAGGAGAATTGAGAGGACGATTGGCACGCTGCGATCGAAAGCCCCTCGCCACGAATAAATAATGGAGTTCACTAGTTTCCTCAATGAATTGTAGGAGGTGACTGGCCGATGATCCCGTGTGGGCGCCGGGCCTTTAAATCTCTGGTTGTGAGACGAACAGATCCATTCCTAGCTGTCGAGAAAGGAATTTGGCCACGAGTTGCCCCTTGACACTGTTGCCCGCGCCGTCCAACGGCGGTGCAAAAGTCCCTAGTCCCCCTTTTCCCGGAGAGACGGTGACGATCCCTCCTCCAATGCCGCTCTTGCCTGGAAGACCAATGTCGAAAAGCCACTCTCCAGACGTCTCGTATAGGCCGGCAGTGGTCATGACCGCCAACGCGTAATGGCATACGGCGGCATCGATCACCCGTTCCTTAGTGATCGGATTGACCCCGCCATCCGCCAGCGTCGCTCCCATCACGGCCAGATCTTTGGCGCTCACGTTCAAGGCGCACTGCCTGGTATAGAGGTCGACCGCTTGGGTTGGGTCGATATAGATTCGTCCATAGCTCTGCAGCAGACGGGCAATGCTTTGATTGCGATAGTTCGTTTCGGACGCAGAGAGGTAAACTTCGTCGTTAACCGGTAATGTTCGCCCGGCGAATCGCGATAATCCATCGTGAATGAACTTCCATTTGGCTTTGGAGGTGGCGCCCGGCGCCAGGCTGGTGGTGGCGATCGCTCCCGAATTGACCATCGGGTTGGTCCGTCCGTCCGGGTCCCGCTCGATGCCGGCGAGAGAGTTGAACGCCAGGCCGGTTGCGTTGACACCAATTTTCTGGCGGACATCCTCCACGCCCAGTTCCTGACAGACCAACGCGAACACGAATGGCTTGGATACGCTCATGATCGTGAACTCGTATTCTGCGTCCCCTACGGCGTAGACGTTGCCGCTAGTGCCGGCCACGCACACCCCGAAGAGATTGCTTGGCACCCGTTCCAATGCCGGATAGACCGTCGAATTCTTGCCTTCCGCGTTGGATTTGAAACGCTCATGCGCCTCGGCTACGAGCGTCGTCACCCGATCCGGTGGAGGCAAACAACCCGTCGACACATACCAGGGCATATCTGACTCGCCAATCGACGCCGTCGTCGTCATCTATTTTCCTTTTCCTAGTGTGAGCATTAGGCGTGAGTGAACCTGTTGCTGGAATTTTTCGGGTATTTTCATCTCAGGCTGATAGGTCCGTCAACACCTTTAGCGCCGTGTCCCAATCCTCCTCGTCGTCGTCCTTCGTCCTGGTTAGGGGATCAAGGCGGTTTGCCAGGATGGGATAGGGATGAATGGAGAAAGCAATCGGCGAGAGTTTCGCCCGTACCACCCAGAAAAACAGCCGAGGACGAAGGACGACGACGAGGAGGATTGGGACGTGAAGCTGAACAGAAGATGGTCGCTAGTCCTAGTTACCGTCTCGCAAATAATGGCGACGTCACCACTATTTGCGAGACGGTGCACTAGTCTACTCTCGAATGTCCCGACGCGAACTCGGTCCCGACTGGGACGGACGGCTCCACCACAAAAGGGCCTTGGTGAGTCTCAGCCGGAGCAGCTCTGCGGGTTAGCCGATACACTCCCCAGACGGCCATGAGGATTTGCGTGATAATAAGAGTGTACGACAGGCCCCGCTCGAACGTTGACATGGCAAGCCCCGCGATCACTGGCCCAACCGCCGCGCCGGCACCTTGCATGATAAGCAGGGCGCCTGAGGCGGCTAGGAACTCGCCCTTGCCAACGGCGTCGTTAACATGGGCCATGACAATGCTGTAGGTTGGAACAATGGTCCCACCGACAAGGGCGGCGCAAAGGTACAATGTTAGGCGGGGCGCGTCGTTCGGTATGAATGCCATCATGGCGAAGAGGGTCGCGGCGGCCGTGATCGCCGCCCCAATAACGACCAGACGCCGGTCGAGCCGATCCGAGAGCCAGCCAAGCGGCCAGGCCATCAGGAACGCGCCGAGGGTACCGCTCGCCATGAACGCCGCAACTCCTCCGGTATCCAGGCCCCGTTGTTGCGCGAAGATAGGGCCCAGGGTAAAGAAGGCGCTGGTGGTCACCCCACACAGAAAGGCGGCTACCAGCCCGAGGGGTGATTGCCTATACAGTCCCCTCAGGCTGATCCGGGCGCTGGCGCCAGTTTGGGTTGGCGCCTCGGCACGAGTCAGAGCGATCGGTACCAAGGCTAATGCGATAATGATTGCGACAATGCAGAAGGGTTTGTAGCCCGTCGAGTCAGTCACCGGGAGAAGGAGCTGCCCGAGGATCCCGGCCAGCAGCCCTGTCATGGCGTAGACACTCAAGATCTGACCCCGCGTTTCGTCCGTGGCGACGCCGTTGAGCCAACTCTCGACGACGATGAACAGCCCCGCAAAGCAGAACCCGGTTAGGGCGCGGGCCACCACCCAGGCGATCGGATCTATCAGCAGCAGGTGCAGGAGGGGTGCGGTCGAGGCGACCGCTCCCAGAGCCACAAAGGCGCGAATGTGGCCGACACTCTGGATCAGCTTTCCACATCGGAGCGAACCAATCACGATCCCGACCCAGAAACCTGCCCCGACTGCGCCGATTTGAGCCGGCGAGAAGCCATCGGTTGTGCCCCGAATGGTCAGGAGCGTCCCCTGCAACGTATTGCCCATCTGCATCAGTCCGAAACCAAGGAGGAGGGCAAGTAAAGTTGGCAGTGTCGCCCGCTGTTGGGTTTGCATAAGTCATTCTTACGGCGTTCGGCCTCGGACCAACCTGATAACTAAAACGATCAGAGCAATGACGAGAAGGATATGACTAAAGGCAATATGGCAAATCAATCCAAGCGCCCAGAGGACCAGTAAAAGCACGAAGATTACCCAGAACATCTTTTTTTTAGTTTCTAGCTTTTACTTGGCGGTGAAAAATCACGACCTATCGTGAGGACGGGCAAAGCGCATATCGCACGACTTTCTCCGCGGTGCTTCCGAGCATGTAATATTTCAAGCCCTTTAAACCGCGTGTCGGAAGAACAATCAGGTCGCGTCGATTCTGGCGCGCCGCGCTAATGATGCCGCTGGATGGAGTACCTTGACGCAGCAGCACCTGAGTTGTGATGTCTTGGGGTATGGTCGCTGCCAAAGCCTTAAGGTTTTTTCAGCATCAATCTTGACCTCGGCATCGCAGTCCTGGGTGATTTAGACAGCAGCGGCGAGCCGACCGCGTAGAATCTCCCGGCCATGAACTTCGGCACAAGCGAAGACGTCTTTGTAGACCTCGCAATAGGGATCCTTCGCCATCATCGTGCCTAGAGCGCTATAGGTTCGCACCGGGCACCCGCCGTGGCAGATCGAGAGATAACGGCACGAAAGACAGTCCTCGTCTCTAACCAAACGCTTCGGTCGTTCGACGAAATCACGACGGGCGCGGCTGGTTTTTAACATCCTCGTGAGGTCGGGTTCTTGAAAGACGTTGCCGAAAAAATATTCGGGATAACTAGTCACCCAACAGTCGCACTGGGCCACCGTCCCTTTTGAATCGACAGAAATAAACTGATTAGAGCAGTTCTCTTTCCAGATGCAGGGCAGGCGTGCCTGCTTGCCCGTGAAATGATCAATTAACCCATCAAACGGTCCGAGCGACACACCGGCCTTATAGCCCCGCGCTATCCAGATGTCGAAAAGACCGACCAAGAACTTAGCCAACTCACCCAAATCGAGACTAAAATCCGTTTCATGCTGTTTCGCTGGACCGCCGGGAAACGGTGTATTGACCTGGAAATCACCAAGCCCGAGTTCCTCTGTGAAATACCGGTAGAAGTCTTCCGGTCCTGCTTCCAAGCTCGCCTTATGGAGGACCGCAATCACGCCAATCTCGATCCCCGCATTTTTGGCTTCGCGAAGCCTCTGGGTCCAGAGTTTGGTGTATGCTTCAGCCCCGCCCCGAAACAGTTTGCGGTGCACGTTGGGGTAGTCCATGGAGGTGCCTATCGAGCCACTAAACATTCCGTGGACGACATCGTTCCACGCGGGCGTGTAACTGATCAGATTCGTTTGCAGATAGTGGGCAAACCGTAGCCCTCGTTTCTCAGCCGCAGAGTCCATCAACTCTCCGGCCTGCCTGAACCAGTCAGGACCCATGATCATAGCCTCGCCGCCCTGCCAGTAGATCTCGCACTCCTCGATGCGCTCGTTTTCAAGGTGGTCCAACAAACGCTTGGTCAAGAGTGGTAACAGGGCAGACGATAAACGATGAGGTTCCTTGTGCTCAAAGCAATAGTCACAGGCCACGTTGCACTCGGAGGTCGGAAGAAGAATCACGCTGAAAACTCGTCCACTCATTGTTCGCGCTCCGATCAGGTAGGGTTAGCACTTGGCAAGACACAACTCGCCACATCTCGAGCCATCTCGTCCGCGGCCGCCTGAATGGCTGCAAATAAATCTTTTATTCCTTGGCAAGAGTAGGCGCGATCCGGCCATTTGAAATAGCCGCGACATGACTGTTGCCAGGGGCAGGTCGCGCATTCAGCGCCCTGCTCAAGGAGGCTCTTCAGATGGTTTTCCACGAATTCAGCGGGAAGGCTTTCGGCCGATCCGACCGCGCCAGAGAGCGGTAACTTTGTTTGTCCATCAATGTCGTACTGGAGATAGCCAGCAGGATCTTCCTCAAGGATCATCCACAGAGAGCCCACCTCGGCGCCCCGAGTCCTGGCGATCCAAGAGTGAAAAAACTCCACCGGTGCCTCGACTGCTGGATCATGAAGATAGAAATCCAAAGCTTGTTTAATCTCTGCGAGGACGTCTGCCTTCGGTTGACCAGGTAACAACCGGATCGGGAATCGTAAAGCCGCCGCGAGTTTGACCGCCTTCAGTAAACCCGGCCGAGCCTGTATGGTCACCCGCACGTCGTGAAGGGCGGAAACATCCACCAGTTTGTAAAGTTCAGAGAACTCTGCAGAGGGGTCAGCAAGGATCAAGTCGAGAGGAATATCCGAACCGCTGTGCGCTGCCTCGATCCAGGCGTCGGAGTCGCCCAGGATCCCCTCGACCTGGAGCCAGCTTAAGCCGGGGAGCGGATTTCCCAGCCATTGGCAAAGTTCCTCCCGACTTCGTACGATGGCAACGAAGGGTTCATCACCTTGTGTCTTCGCCAAAGCCGACGGCAGCATTCTAACAACCGGATAATTCTCCTCGGACACGCAAATAGATCCAGAGTCTCATTCACCACCGATTGATCCACCTTCCGCGAGGACGACCACCCCATCGGTTGATCCACCGGCCGCGACCACCACCCCATCGATTGATCCATCCGCCTCGGCGAGGACCCCATCGGTTGATCCAAATTCCAGCTTCGGCCTTCGGTGCGAAGGCCAACAAGGCACCCCCAATACCCAGCGCCGCCATCGCGGCGCCAGACCACTTCCCCATACTCCGAAGAAATAAGCGCCTGTCCAGCGACTCCTGGGACTCCTGCTCGTTCTCCGAGCCGATTTCAGAAGATGGTAGATTATTCATAAGTAAGAAAGCACAAGGGTTTACTCCTCATTCTCGACCTCATCTGTCAGCGTCGAAAAATGCATGGCCGCGATAAGCCACTTTCCTCCGTCTTTCTTCACGGAGAGCGATATGTTGACAGGGAATATGAAATCCTTTCCGTCCTTCTTTCCAGTGACGTTTCCGGACGTCATCATCCAACCCGTGTCCGACGCGATTTCGCCGTTGCTGAACTCGTATTCGAAATTTTGTTCTCCCAAATCGAATCCCTGAAAGAAGTACGCGTGGGCCGCTCTGATTTCGTCTGGACCTGACCAGACTTCTCCGGGACCGCAACCCATGATTGTCGCTTTGTCGGATATGGTCGCCATGACCCCCTCCATGTCGTGATTCGTAAAGGCCGTATCGTACGCGTCGAGCAGAGCGCGAATTGGCTCTAAATCAGGGTTGTCATCGGTCGCTGCGGTCTCCGCACTCGCAGCGGGCGGAAATGCTACCGCTGCGGCAATAGTGGCTGCGCCCGCCAAAATAGCCTCTCTTCGATTCATGAAATGAATTTGTAAAAGGGACAAGCGACAACGACAAGAATAAACGTGAGTTCTTTTTCTGCCAGATTCCGATGCGAGTGACCGGCCAAGACTGTCGCCGAAATAACATGCCTATTTCGGCGACAGGACACTAGAACTAGACTAGATGTTCGGGCCGGTCATGTCTGGCGCAGGCGCCAACAATGAGTTCCTGGAGAGAACTTCCTTATCTAAATAAAGGGAGGTCCATTCCTCAGGCGGATTTGGCCCGAGGTGCAGCCGATGAAGCTGATCAATTGTCTCCGTTTCGCTTTTTGTAATGCGTTCACGTTTTCGTAGATTGTGTGTCCAAGACGGGACGATCACTTCGATTTGGAAGCTGTTTGGCCGGCCTAAATCCTCTTTCAAATGCCAGCCATGCGCACCGTTCCGGAGGTAAATCAGTCGAGCTCTGCCAGCCAAATCGAAAAAATCCTGCCGGCGATCTGCGTCGACCTGGAATTCCGTTGTAATCGAAAGCGGACCTTCCTGTGGGTCAGGCAGTCGACTCGGAGTATTTGAAAATATTGTGGCGGGCGCCGGTTCAAGATTCAGATCCGTGGTGAAGTCGATCGATAGACGAAAGGCGAGGCGGGCGATGATCATGGCGACTATTGCGAGTCCGGCTGCCGCCAGAAATGTGGCAACTACTCCGGCGGTAGCGGCTGCGGTTCCCCAGACGAGACTGCCAAGTGCAGTGGCTGCTTGTGAGACCATGATGATCGTCGCGTTCATGCGGCCCCGTGCCCAATCCGGCATCGCACGTTGACCAGCTACCCAAAGTTCAGTGGATGATAAGGTCCAGGCAACACCGGCCAGCGTTGCCACGACTAAAAACATGTGGGTCCAGCGGATTGTCGCCATCAGAAGACAAACGACTATCAAAAAAGCATCTGCATAGTTCGTCGACCTTTGCGGCGAATACCGGGACCGTGTCCACGGAATCATAAAAATGGAACTGAGGACTGAGCCGATCGCCATGCTGGTGAACAAAAATCCGAGGTTGGCCGGTTCGAGATGTAACTCGTGGAGACCCACGACCGGCATCAAGGCCGGAATGATGGAAATGAAAAATGAAAATAAAGCGCTTCGCATCAAGATGATCTTGATTCCCGGAGTGTAACGCACGTAGCGAATCGCGGTGATAAACGACTCGAAAAAGCTTTCGAGCGGGAGCGGCGATTGGGGCCTGGCACGCTTCCACCACAGGGCGGCCACGAAGACCAGGAGGAAACCCAATCCGTTAAATCCAAAAAGGACGTTTGCCCCGATCAGCGGAATCAGTATTCCTCCAAGAGCAGGTCCGATGATCCCGGAGATATTCATCTGCAATGCGCCAAGATTATTCGCAGAGGGCAGGTCTTCCGCGGGAACCATTTCGGCAATCGCTGACGCCGAGGCCGGTGAACCGAAGGCAAAACCGACCCCGAAGAGGAACGCGCTGGCAAGAATAACGTAAGGACTCAGCAGGTGCACGACTCCCAGAACGGCCAGACCGATCGCGACGGCGGCCTGCCACAGACTTACCGCGCATAGAATCTTCCTCCGGTCCACCAAGTCGGCGACGGCGCCAGCCGGTAAGGTGAAAAGAGAGAAAGGTAGTGACGAAAGTGTCGCCATGAGTGAGAGAATCAACGTTGAATCGGATTTCCCCAAAGAACTCAGGACCCAGAAGGCGGCTGTGCCGTGGGCCGCAATCGCGCTCCCGGAGATCACATTCGCCATCCACATCCTTCTAAAGGCAGGGTGCCGCAGGGCGATCCAGGTCTCATTCATAGGGGGCCTTCAGGATTCAATCTGGCCTCCAAATAGTCAATCCCTCTGTCTGTCAGCCCTTAGATCCGCAGAACACCGCTTTCCAATATAAGCACGTCATCGACGTACAATGTGGCGCTTTGAATAAGGCCGTCCAGGTGGATCGCGACGGATACCGTTCCGCCCATGCCAATATTATTGCCGAGCGCAAGGTGCACGGTCCCGAGAACTTTCTCGTCCTCTAGGATGGTACCGTGAATCTCAGCTCGATCATTGGTCCCGACTCCTAATTCAGCAATTTGATATGCTTCCGGCCCCATTCCGCTTAACAATTTGTCGAATTTCCTTGCGGCCTCGCAATCAGTAGTCACTTTCGCGATCCCTTTTCGGACAACGAGTCGAACGGGGGTATTCAGTTTTCCGATGTCGGAGATGGAGCCGTCGAAAACAATTTGACCCTCCGCAGTGCCTTCCATGGGAGCAAAGAATGCTTCTCCCGCAGGAAGATTGCCACTTGACCCGGGCGTTCGAATCAGACCCGTGTCGGCGATTACGCTTCTCTCAGCACGTTCCAGTCGAAGATTAGTCCCGCTTGCACTGACAACCCAAAAGTTTGAGCCCGTTCGCATCGCGTTGGCCACCGCCTCTGTTCGACGAGCAATCTCTCTATAGTCTGCAGTCAAACATCGGATGGCTATCTCCTGAGTGATTCCCGGCAGAGTAGCAATCCGAGCGTTTCGGCTACAGGCATTTCGACGTGCCTTGGTATGAGTCAGTGACTTTGTGGTCGGACACAGAACGACGTCGCTCGTCGCCATTAAAGCTGCAATCGAGACCGGCGGTTCTTCGCCGCTATTTTTGCGAGGCAGCATCTCGACGTAAATTGCCTCTGCGCCCCTTTTCTGAGCAGCTTCCCATAGAGACCGCCCGATCTTCACGCGTTCTTCATCGGCCGTATCGGTCAAAACCGTGACGACCTCTCCATCTTTTACCCCCAGGCAGTTCTCGATAACGTTGTCGGCAGCAATGGCGAGCGGCGGCTGTTCTGTTTTCATGGAAGGATGTGGAAAGATGCGCACGAGCAAAATGCGATTAAAAGTTATATTCTGGATATCTGGCGTATTGGTCTTTGCGCTTCCCAGTGAGCCTGATGATTTCCCTCCTATTTATGAAACGGATCAAAATAACGCACAAAACGGCGTATCACTACCACACGCCCGTCACCTTTGGCCCCCACCGCGCCCTTTTGCGGCCTCGTGAGGGTCACGATGTCCATATCGCGAGTTCGCGTCTTGAGATCGAGCCCAAAGCCAACGTTCGCTGGCTGCGCGACATCGATGGCAATTCCATTGCCATTCTCACTTTCACTGAACCCGGATCAAAGCTACTTCTGCTGAGTGAAATTGATGTGGACCTTTACGATGATGAACCCATCCAATGCCTCATCGACCCCAGCGCCAATTGCTATCCGTTCCAATACGGAGCAGACGAGCAGGTGGAGATCATCCAATACCGTCTCCCCAGCTATCCGCATGACGGCCCGGCCGTGCAAAGCTGGCTCCTGGACCTTTACAGGCCCGGCCAGCTCATTCAGACTCCGGAACTCCTGAGCAAGCTGAATACGCATATTTACGAGGCATTCAAATACGTTCGCCGCGAGGAGGCCGGAGTTCAGCTTCCTTGCCGGACGCTTTTTCTGGGTACCGGTTCCTGCCGAGATTTTGCGGTGTTCATGATGGAAGCGGCGCGCCACTGGGGGTTTGGGGCCCGATTTGTCACCGGGTATATCCAAATGGGTGAAGGCCAGCACGGCGCCACCCACGCCTGGACCGAAGTCTATGTTCCCGGCAGGGGCTGGCTCGGCTTTGATCCCACGAACAACAAACCCGTCGGCGCCGAGCATGTGGTCGTTGCAGTGGCCCGCGAGCACGAAAAAGCATCCCCGCTCTCAGGCAGTTGGGAAGGGGACCCGGCCGCTTTTGATCAGATGGAAGTCTCCGTGCAGGTGGTGGCGACCTAAGCAAGCTTTTTTATGACCTCCAAGACCCCAACTCGTTCCGAGATTCCCGAGTCCGACACTTGGGATCTATCACACCTGTTTCAGACGGAAGAGGCCTACCGCGAGGCCTTTGCTCAGCTAAGAGAGCTGTCTCCGAAAATCACCGAGTACAGGACCGGTCTTGGTGATTCTGTGGGAAACTTATTTGCCTGCCTGGAGTTCGAAAAGCGGCTTAACCAGATCGCCGAGCGACTGGGGCACTACGCATCCCTCAAAAACGCCGAAGACAGTTCTAATAACGAAAGTCTCTCGCGGCAAGCCGAACTGACAAACCTCCTGACCAAGGTCAGGGAGGCTTCCTCCTTCATTAGTCCGGAAATCCAGCAAATACCCGATGAGATATTCCAACGCTTTCTGGACGATCCGATCCTGGCGCCCTGGACGATTACCCTCATCAAACTCCGTCGGTACAAGCCGCACACGCTCTCCGAGCGGGAAGAGCGGCTCCTGACCTTAGGTGATCCGGTTATCCGTGGTCATTCTGATGTCTTTTCTCAGCTGACAAATGTTGACATGAAATTTGGTTCGCTGAATGTCGAAGGTAGGGAATTGGAACTCTCCCAAAGCAGCTACTTCTCCTTCCTCAACCACCGGGATCGAGATGTGCGCCGTCGAGCTTTTCAGCAGTTTTACGCCGAGTTCGATGATCATAAATACAGCCTTGCCTCGGCGCTTTCATCCTCCATTCGAGCGAATGTCTTCCTGGCCAAGGTCCGGAATTATCCGTCCGCTCGCGAAGCATCTCTCTTTCACGACAACATCCCTTTGGCTGTCTATGACAACCTCATCGCGACCGTTCGTAAAAACCTTCCAGTTCTTCACGAGTACTACGAACTGCGCAGGGAAATCCTGAAGTTGGATGATATTCACCAGTACGACACTTTTATGCCCATGGTTCCCCTCGTTCAGACAAAAGTGACGTTCGACGAAGCAATCGACCTGATCTTGAAAGCATTGAAGCCGCTGGGTGCGGAATACGTTCGCATCCTGGGCGATGGATTGAGATCCCGCTGGGTGGATCGCTATGAAACGAAAGGGAAAAGAAGCGGCGCCTTTGCTTCCTCCAGTTATGGCAATCCGCCTTATGTGCTGATGAACTACAAGGCAGACGTCTTTACCGACGTTTTCACGCTGGCCCATGAGGCCGGCCACTCTATGCATACCTGGTTTGCCCAGAAACACCAAAGCTTCCAGGACTACGCGTATCCCATTTTTCTTGCGGAGGTCGCTGCGACTTTCAATGAAGACCTCCTGACCCACTATCTCCTCGAACATGCGGAAGACGTGCAAATGCGCGCCTATCTGATCGATCGCCAGATTGAAGATATCCGACAGACTCTTTTCCGGCAGACGATGTTTGCGGAATTCGAGAAAGAAGTGCATGCGATTGAGGAAAACGGCGGGCCGCTCACCTTGGAGGTATTCAAGAAGGTATATCGCAGCCTTTTAGACGCCTACTTCGGTGAACGCTTTGTGGTGGACGACCAACTCGACCTTGAATGCCTGCGAATTCGCCATTTCTATTTCGCCTTTTATGTCTACAAGTACTCGACAGGCATTTCCGCGGCGATATCCTTGGCGGATCGCGTCCGAACGGTGGTTCAACGGAGTTGGAAGCCTACCTTGGATTTTTGCAGGCCGGCGGCCGTCAATTCCCGATCGAAACTCTCAGAGCTGCAGGGGTCGACATGCTATCACCTCTGCCGATAGAAAAAACGATGGATTTGTTTCAGACTCGGATCCGGCAGTTGCGCGAACTGGTCCCTCACTTTGCCTGACGCATCTGGTGGTCAGTACAAAGGTAATAGCCAGGGCACCATCAGAACGCTGATCAGCATCACCACCAGGGCAAAAGGTACGCCAATTTTAACAAAGTCGATAAACTGATATCGGCCAGGCGCCAGCACCAACATGTTCACGGGCGACGAAATCGGTGTCATAAATGCCGTCGATGCGGCCAGAGCCACAATCATGGCGAACGGGTAAGGGGAAGCTTTCAGATGATGCGCGAGACTTAAAGCAATGGGTGCCATCAGCACGGCCGTCACCGTGTTCGAGATGAAAAGACCGATCAATGCGGTCAGCGCGAACAAAGCGGCCAGAAGTATGTGGACTGCGGAATTGCCGAAGAGGTGGAGCAAGCCCTCGACCGCTAATTCGATGCCGCCAGTTTTCTGCAAAGCCAAGGCGAAGGGCATCATTCCCACGATCAAGAGGAGGATCTGCCAGCTAATGGACTTGTAGGCACTGTTCATGTCAATGCAGCGGAATAGTCCCATCAGCAGGCAGCCGATCAGCGCCGCAATCACGTTGGGAACAATACCTGTGATCATCAGGACAATCATGACGATCAGGGAGAGCAAAGCATAGGGAGCCTGGCTCAGCGCCGGCGCCACCCGATTGATTTCTGCCGGTAGGCTCAGGACCACGAAATCGTGGATCTGCGTCTGCAATTGACGAATTTCCTTCCAAGGGCCGATCAGCAGCAGCGTGTCGCCCGGCTGGAGTTTCTCTTCCAGCAGTTTTCCAACGAACGCCCGCTGCACGCGGCGCAGACCAATCAGGCTGAGGTGATATTTCCGGCGGAAAGTTAACTGCACCACGCTCTTGCCGATCAGACTTGAGTTCGGCGGCAGAATCACCTCAGCCATGCCAATTTGCTGGGATTGATCAGTGAAGTAGCTTCCCTCCAGAGGTAAGCGCTCGAGTCGCAGGCCGGAAAAAAGTTCCGACTTCTCTCCACTGCCGGTCGTAGGAGCATCGACTAGCAAGACATCTTCTGCCCTCAGTTCGGTATCGGCACGAGCGGGCAGCACTTCCCGGCGAAACCTTACTTGCCGTTCGACAGCCACGACATTCGCCCCATACTGACTGCGCGGATCCCACTGCTGCAAAGTCTGCCCCACCAAAGGAGAATCTGGCCCGATACGCAGGCGGTGCTCGCGCCCGGCCAGATCGTATTCTCGAATCAGGTCGAGCAGAGTGCGAGGCGTGTTCTCCAAACGTGATGGGTCTGCCTTGGCGCTCAGCCATCGACGGGCAACCAGCATATAGGCGACACCGGCCACTAGGACCACCAGCCCGAAAGGCGTAGGGCTGAAAAGACCGAATCCGGCGAACTCGGCGTGCCTCAGGGCGCTATCCACGACCAGGTTGGGAGCAGTCGCGACCAGGGTGAGCATGCCGCTGATCAACCCGGCAAAACTCAAAGGCATCATCAAGCGGCCCGGTGGGACAGACAAGCGTTCAGCGATTCCGAGCACCACTGGAATGAAAATAGCCACCACCCCTGTGGAACTCATCACGGAGCCGAGACCGGCAGCCGCCAGCATCAAGAGAATCACGAGCCGGGTCTCGTTTCCGCCAGCCCTGGTAACCAGCAGATCGCCCAATTTGGAGGCGATACCGGTGCGGACGAGCCCTTCTCCAATCACGAACAAAGCGGCGATAAGTATGATGTTCGGATCACTGAAACCAGCCAGTGCTTCCGGCACGCTCGTGAGGCCACACAATGGCAGAACGACAATTGCCAGAAGGGCGACCACGTCCATGCGAGGTTTATTGACAACGAACATTCCAACGCAGGCGAGCAACAGCCCGATAACCAAAAGCAATTCAGAGTTCATAGCGTACAATCCGAAGTTCACTGCAATAAAGAGGGGATGCAAAAACCTCGAGGAGCGGAGTAAATATCAAAAAAGGCGTGGAAAGCGAGCATATCGCCAAAAAAAAATCCCGCAGAAATTTTGAAGAATCACCTCCAATTCATTTGAATATCGATCTAATTACGACCATTGGCCTCAATATCACGCCTTGCATGAGCAGGAAAAGGACACCTCCGACGATAAGGAACTTTCTCGGATCCGGGACCGCTTACAGTTTCGTCAGAATCGGATCGGCAGGTCAAAGACCCATCTGGCGGCAGGCGTCGACGGACGGCGCCTGTTTCAAGATCACGCCTCCGGCAATTCAATGAAAATGCGTTTACTACTTGCCCTTGTAGGATTGGCTATCAGCTTTGCTTTTCCGACCTTTGCCCAACAAAAAGACCCGGTCGATCCACGAACAGCACAGGAGATTCGTGCGTTGGCCATGAAGTATGACGAGGCAATCAACAAACAGGACCCGGCTGCCGTCGCCGCGCTCTACACGGAAAACGCGGTCTATGTGGCGCACCACGGAACATTTCACGGTCGGCAGGCCATCGAAAAAACGTATGCAGACTATTTCCAGCATTGGCATTCCATCAACCATGTCTCTACGGTCGATCGGCTAATTGCGGTCGGCAACGAGGTACGTGTTTTCGGGACATGGAGTTCTTCTTTTCAAGATACCAACGGTGCTCCTAAAAAGGACAGGGGGCACTATAGATGGCTTTTAGTCCGCCAGGGCGATATCTGGGAGATCCAGACGAATACCAATAGGTCGTCCAACTTTAACGCGATGAACTGAAAACCCAACGTGCAACAAAGGTATGAATATGATGCCGTGGTAGTGGGAGCGGGTCCCAACGGTCTGGCTGCCGCAATCAGGATCGCCCAGCATGGATTTTCGACACTGGTCCTGGAGGGAAGTAATGAGGTTGGGGGCGGTTGTCGCACTGAGGAGCTTACTTTAAAGGGTTTTTGGCACGACGTCGGGTCGGCTGTCCATCCACTTGCCCTGGCTTCGCCATTCTTCTCGACCCTGCCACTCGAGAAATACGGACTTAGGTGGATTCAACCCGAGGTCCCTCTGGCGCATCCTGTCAGTGCAGGAGAGGTTGCCGTAGTCGAAAGATCACTGGATAAGACTGCCCAGGCATTAGGAACGGATGCCCGGACGTACACCAGGATATTCAGACCGATTGTGTCGCGTTCAGAAGCCCTGTTAGACGAATTTCTGCAGCCGATAATCCATATTCCGCGACATCCTTTATTAGCTGCGAGATTTGGAACCCTTGCCCTGCTGTCCGCCCGCCAATTGGTTCGAAGCCATCGTTTTCAGGAAACCGCGGGAGCTCTCCTCGCGGGTTTGGCGGCGCACTCTTTTCTGCCGCTGTCCTCCTCTGGCTCCGCGGCCTTTTGTCTTATGCTGGGAATGCTTGCCCATGCGGTCGGATGGCCCATTCCGAAGGGTGGAGCTCAGATGATTTCGAAGGCGCTGTTACAGCATCTAGGAACGCTGGGCGGAAAAATTCAGACCGGCGTCTTCATCACAAGTTTAAGCCAATTGCCTCGCACGCGAGTTATTTTATTGGACATTACTCCACGGCAACTTATCCGCATTACAGGGGAAAAGCTTCCGGTCCGGTATCGACGAACACTTGAGCATTTTAGGTATGGTCCAGGCATCTTTAAGATTGATTATGCCCTGGATGGGCCAATTCCATGGATTCACGAGGTTTGCCGGCGCGCTGGAACAATTCACATTGGAGGAACGTTCGACGAGATTGCGGAAGCAGAGGCTGCCGTTGCTCAAGGCAGATGTGCCGATCGACCGTTCTTGTTGCTTTCCCAACCTACATTATTTGATCCTGCTCGCGCACCGGTAGGCCGGCACGTTGCGTGGGTTTATTGTCACGTCCCCAACGGCTCGTCTTTTGATATGACGGAACGCATCGAGAGGCAGATAGCTCGCTTTGCTCCTGGATTTTACGAGCGTGTACTGGTTCGCCGAGCCACCTCGCCGGCTGAGCTTGAAAGCAAAAATGCGAACTTGATCGGAGGAGCTATCACCGGTGGGGCCAATGATTTAAGGCAAATAATAGCTCGACCGACCTTGAGCACGGTGCCGTATCGCACACCAATCAAAGGTGTTTACCTTTGCTCCTCATCGACTCCTCCTGGCGGTGGTGTCCACGGGATGTGCGGTTTCCATGCGGCGAATGCAGCTCTAAAATATCTCCAGGGACATTCGAGACGCGCCCATTAGCTGTTCACCTAGTTCATTCATTGTTTGTTATTCATTTTTTTACATGCTTCGACCGTTTTCGTCGATTGGATGAGCGGAAGCGCGTTAGGAGGCTTACCGAAACGAAAATCGTCCGATAATGAGGCTTCAATTATTCGGTTGGGGATAAGAAATGGGGCGTTTGCATTGGATGCTATTTAGCTTCGGCTATAATGCGTTTCGCCAATTGCTAAGTTAAGGAAGATTTGGGGTGATTTTTTGTCCCGGAAGGACTACCGTGTTCAGCCTAGGGTTTCAACCCTGAGCTTTATACACCAATCGAAGAAAAGGCAGCTCCAGCCTGGAAGCGCGCCAACATCGAGTATTTCAACCCAGACAGGCTGGAAGCCTATCCTACACTACGCCGTCGCTTTGTCGGGGTGGGTCCGAGAAGGTTGCTTTCGGGTGCACTCGAATCATCGCTCGACACTCCGGGGAGCAATGTAGGATAGGCTTCCAGCCTGTCTCCCTGGGCTGAAATACTCGATGTCGGCGGGGCGCATTATTTTAGCGAACTGGAGACTGTATTTTCTGCCTAACAAATACCCAATTCCTTTTCGGTAGCATTCGGAGGGCATTTGGTCCACGCGATCTCTCACCCTTTCAGGGAGAACCGCTTTATGGGATGTTTCCCAGGGTTGA
>Ga0210386_10001508_pt1 | contig 20767 bp, 20 predicted proteins | sample IncBWH32OmetaG_FD_160091 | JGI IMG/M metagenome (GOLD analysis project Ga0210386, IMG submission 160091) | Forest soil microbial communities from Barre Woods Harvard Forest LTER site, Petersham, Massachusetts, United States - Inc-BW-H-32-O ...
TTTGGAAATCCAAAAGACCTTTTCCAGATTTGCTCATAGAGCAAAAAGAATAATCTTTTTTTTAAATCTTATTTGCCTGGGAAAAATCCTTCACCCACAATTGCTGAATTGGAATGCTTTAAAATTGAAAAAGCTTTCTTCATAAAGTTTGAGATTGTATAAGGAGAAAAAATAGGTCTGCTATGCGATCAATCACCTCTCTTAGTCTTGTTTTATTATTATGCATGAGTGCTTACGCCCAAGAATCCGGTCCTGCTGAAAAAAAACCTTCTTCGGACATTGCTAAAAACAAACTGATTCCGCTTTTTGGCGAACAAAAAGAAGAGGCGCAAACAGGAGAAGTTGCAGTTGTTTTGAGTAGAGGCGATGGGATGCCGCTCGACGTTTCCACCGCAACAGATCCATATTTTGAAGGATATATTCAGGCTTTAATCGATATGCATTACTCGGAGTACCGAGTTGTCGTATTGGTGAAAAATCGAAAAGTTTGGCTTGCCAACTTGCCCAACAACCAATTGCTGGCAAATTCGATTATCTCCTTTGTCAAAGACGTTCCTGGCGTAAAAGAAGTACACACTTTAGAAGGTGTTCCCCCTCACGATGAAGAGCTTCGGGAAAAATATGTCAGACGTCCGCAAGTGTCAGGAATCTGGTTCCCTCAAATGACTGAACTTTTTTTACCACTCATTGCAGATCCCAGAAACGCAACATACTCGATGGGGTATCGAAGCGGCGATCATGTGATTGGAGTAAAAACTGTAAACTTTTCTCTGGGTGATGATTTTCCTATTTATCGCTGGCTCGATGTGATCTGGCATGGCGATTTGCAGGTCGGAATTGAAGCTGGTATTTGGTCGGTCTTCAATATGGACCCGCATCCTAATATCGGAGGAGGTACCGAACTGGTCAATACCGATTTTTATGTGGGCATCCCTATTACGTATGCGCGCGATAAGTGGTCTTTCCGACTCAGAGGCTATCATATCTCTGGCCACTTAGGAGATGAGTACATGGTCAATCATCCTAAGGTCAAACGGTTGAATCCAAGCATTGAAGCGGTGGACTTTGCGGCCTCTTATCAAGCGACCGAAGCTGTGAGATTGTATGCGTTTCCAGGCGCATATGTGCATAGCGATCCTACCTTTACTTGGAAGCCAATGTATATCCAGTATGGAACCGAAGTGCGGTTTTTAGGACAAAAATTTTATTATTATCGGCTCTATGGAACTTTTTTTCTCGCGATGCAATGGAGAAATTTGCAGCAGCTTGATTGGAATTTCGACGGAACCTACCGCGCTGGTTATGAAATTTCTAAATTCCAAGGCATCGGACGAAAAATGCGGCTTTATGTCGGCTATCACCACGGATATTCTTTAGAAGGGCAGTTCGCAAAAATGAGAACGCATTATTTCGAATTTAACTTCAACTATGGCTTTTAGAACTTGTTTAAAATCTAAGGTTCGGTCGATTTTCAGGTTCTTAGGACAGTTTTTTAGAGTCGATAAGGCAAAATCCTTCCGGGTAAATAGGTCCCTCTTTGCCAATAGACAAAGTTCCTTCGAAGAATTTTCTGTAGATGGAAAGTCCTTGCTCTGCTGTCTGAACGCAATAAAAACAGTTGCTAATCCATTCGGAGCCTTTGATTGTTCCTGTCTTACAGTTGAGTTGAAAACGAGAAGTGACTTTTTGCCGCCAATAATCTGCGTCGCCAAAAAGAAGAATTGGATTGGCGGGACAGCCTCCCGTTTTTCGACGGACCTCTTCGAGCGAATATTCAAAATCAGTGCCAATGCCCCCAGGTAGTAAAATCGGAAAGTCGAGATAAAACTCTGCTTGCCTTTCGACAAGCCGGTCTAATCGATAGGTCATTTTTCCATCGATGTATTTATTTTGCTTTTGTTCGTTCACAACGCTTTTGTCTTTAGGTCGAAAATCGACGATGTTCGCGCAAGAAAGAAGGCCTAGCGAACGAGCTACTCGATTGGCCAATTCCATTACTCCAGGGCCTCCCCCTGTCACAACTGCAAGCGGGGTGTTTTTGCAAAGAAGCGGATGGTTCATTTCACCCTGCATCTCGAGCACTCCTTTCCAAAGAGCGTAAAGTTCAGGTTCAAAATCACCTTCCATTAAATTCGATCCATAGACGCCGAAAATAGTGGCTTTGCGAAAATCTTCTACAAGGTTTAAGGGAACAAACATCCCTGTCTCTTTATCGGTCTTGAAAGAGTACTGCAAAATTTTTCCCGTGATGTCATCAACCCAGAAGACTGGAATGCCAAATTTTGCTAAATCGACCAGCATGGCTCGATCTTCTTGCGAAAAAAATCCATCGTGAGCCGCGGATGGATGTTGAAAATAGATTCTTTTTAGGCAGCGCTGGACTTGGTGATTGAGCAGCATCCGTTTTAAAAGCGGCGTCGGAAAATGGCGGCATAATAAAATGCCCTGTGAGGTGATGAGTCCATCTTCGATGGCTTGTAAAAAGGGAAAGGCCGGTTGATTTTCTATGTATTTTTCTACTACAAGCGCCTGTCTAGCGGGATGGGAAAGGCCAGGAAAGTCATGTTTATGGGGATCTCGAACGATCCAATCTGTGGTTTTGAGTTGAAGCAACTGAGTGCCTTTCACAACAAAAACTGCAGCAAGGTGGTTTTTTGGCTCTGGAGCTGTCTCAAAAGCCGTAAAGAGGCTTTTGGGATCTTCAAGAGCTGTCTGTAGTTGGTCTCTATCTGCAAAAAAAACATGTTCTCGGTGGGGTTCCAATGTATAAAACTCGAGGGGAATGTCATCGAGGATCTGATTGCTGGCTCCATAAAGTTCATAAATATCGCCGGAATCAAATGTATCCGGCTGCAGTACATTGGCGCTTAAATGGTGATAACCCTGAGGAAGAAGTTGGTCCACGACACGAGCGTATACGGTTCGGATATGCAAAGGGGCTGTTCGCACCAAAAGAACGTTCGGATCATGGATGATGCGAGGCATATTTGGTTCTTTGTGATGATGCAAATGCAGTAATTGTCTTGTATGTGTCATGTTTTTAAGGAGCGCTTTAGCCAATGTCGGTAAAAGTCCGTAAATAGTTGGCTCATAGCTTAATATTCCATCGCGAAGCGAGATAAAGGCGACGGTGCGGTTTGCGATTTTTTCTAAAATAAGAGCGCCGCTGCCCTCCAATCCTCCAAGAGAGAGAAGAGGTCGGCCTTTACGGTCGGATCTCCCAAACATACGCATAAGATAGTCGGGATCGCGGACGCGCCGGCGATCGTCTGCGGCAAATAATTTGCCGATATACGCTCCCGGGGTGAGAAGCTCTAGCATGGCTTTCGCTAACTCTCCGAGCGCTGTGAGTTCAACCGTGACGAGAACGGACTCATTTTTGCGGTTCCATTCATATTTTTGACCGATCCCATTGAGTCCCAGTTGGGCCAAAGTACTTTTGATATTGAAATAAACCAGCTCTGGGTCGATGTCGTAGCCGACAAAGGCGGGGGAAATTTTTTCGATTTTTACAACGGCAATACTTTTTGTGTCGCTTAAACTGCGGATTTCTGTGATTTTTCCGTCAGGCGTTACTAAGTCGTAGTGATGCTGGGTGAGATAGCTTTCCATATAAGCATGATTCTATCATAAAAGGGGTGCATGTCGAAATTAAAAAATATTTTAGTGTGTATAGTTCGTAATTCAAGAATCTGCTTTTTGGTTCTTGAATTACGAGATATATTTATTAATTAAAAGCTATATCCTGTTTGCAATCGAAGGCCAAAAAATTGTGGCGTACTCCTGATATCCAGGGTTAGTAAATAAGGTTGGAATTGAAGATCCCATTTTTTTGATGTTCCAAGATGCAAAGTACAGGGGATGTCTACTTCGTATCCCCAAATATTATTTCTGCCTCTTTCAAACATTCTATCGGTTCTTATTTCTCCGATAAAATCGTACATCACTTTAAGGTTGCATCCTATGTCAAAATGTTTAGAAAATTGTTGATTTATTCTGAGACCGATGGTGGCATAACACCAGCTTTGGAAAAAAGATCCTTTATTAAACTGATCCCTAAAGTAATAGCCGCCAATCCCAGCAAAAGGAATGAGAGTGGATTTTTCTGTAAATGCGCTTTGAAAGGTGTATCCATATCGTTGTTCGATATTTGTAAAAAGAGGTATAGTTTCTACCTTCTGTTCCATTACCTGTGGATAGAAAAAATCAAACATATAATGTTCATAGTAAGCTGTATAGGAACCTTTACCAATAGCTGCTAGACCATCCATTCCAAAATAAAAGGACTGCGGCCTTATATAGTCATATCCCACTTTTAAGCCTCCAAATACAGTATTAGAGGTGAAACGTGCTTCTGTATTGTAAGACTTGTATTTTGTTCGAGTTGCAGTGTAAAATATATCAGGCCCGAAAGACACTCGATGATATTGAGAATTAGTCTGCTCTACAAAGGTGTTTTTTTTGTCTCCGTATACAAAAGAAGAAGAGAGTAGTGCAACTATTAAAAGGTAAGTGTAATACTTCATAATTACTCCATTAAAAAATAATGCTTTTTGTATATAACGTTTGTTTTTTATAAAAAGAGCGATTGTATGATTTTTTTATTATAAAATAAAATATTATTTTTTTTTAGAAGGTGCTTTGCATGCTGAAATCGGATTTTTTTACTAATCGAGTATTAGAGAATTCGAAAAATTAAGATATCAGCGCGCATGTCTTTAGATAATTTTTATAAAAAACATTTTTTGTAACTATTCAGATACCTCTCTTTCATTGGAGGCATCTGAATGCTCACCCTAAGCTTGAAATAAAAACACACTATTCACATTTCTAGATTTTTTATTACTCAAAAAGTTGTCCTTTTTTACCCTCTCCAACAGAACTCAGATGGATAATTTCAGGCTCACTTGCAAGTAAGGGAGAAATCGATGAAAAATGCTTTGAGAAGTGCGGCGAAGCATAGTGAGAATCTAAAGCTTCCTTAGACAAAAATCTTTCGATTACAACGAACTGAGAAAAATCGTTAGAATCGCGATGCAATGCATATAGTAGACAACCCGGCTCAGAATGAGTTGCTTCCACAAGAGCTTTTAGTTCTTTCTCCATGGCAGATTCTGAACCGGCCTTAGCTTTGAGTTTAGCTAACATAAAAAGTGCGCTCATAGATTTCCCCTTAGTTATTTCTAGTATTCATGGAGACGGAGTGTAGCATTAGATCTAAATTTTGTATTCAGATAGCCTTTTCTCATTATACTTTGCATTCCAAACGCGGTCTTAATCGTTACCTTTTTTCTTAAGAAAATCACAGATGATTTTATCTAAAAATTCGTAAAAATCTTGATCGTTTGCGATTTTGGTTTTTTCTTCGTTGCATTGGGGACAGCCATTTGATGGAAGCTGCTTAAAACATCTCTCATGAAGATTGTGAGAACAGGGGGAAACAGAAATGATTGGAACAGATAGCTGCGCTTTACAAGCGCCGCAAGGAATGAACACTTCGCAACTGGAAGAAACACCGGACAAAGCCATAAGCTGATCTCAAGCTTAAAAAGCAGAGATTTTAAGACAATAAACTATTTTTTATCAAATAAGAAGTCGAAATTGCTATTTTCTTTTTTTCTCGTAGAGTCCTACTAGTTGAGCCTGTTCGATGACATGGCCCTTCATGGCCTGTTCGACTTGGCTTTTAGAAGCGCCGGTTTCTAAATCAAGCTCTTTATCGAGAGCATAGAGCTTGAAAAAATACCGATGCTCCCGGTCTGGGGGACAGGGGCCAAAATATTCATTTTCCCCATTTGTGTTTTTCCCGAGGGTCGCATGGGGAGTTGCATTCTCTTCGATTTTATGGGTATTGGGAGAAAGATTAAACACCACCCAATGATCAAACATCTGGTCTTTTCGAACCGAGGCAGGCACATCCGGATCGTCCATGATCAAAACGAGCGATTTTGCATGGGAAGGCACTCCCGAAATTTCTAGAGGAGGATTGATATTTTCCCCCTCGCATGTGTATTTTGATGGGATTTTTTCCCCGTCTTTAAATGCGACGCTCGTCAATTTCATAGACACCCCCTTGAGGCAAATTCTTTAATAGAATAAACTCCCAAGGTTTAACAAAAAAAGAAAAAAATGGAAATATCTATTATTCCTCGCAGCTTTGGCACTCATGATGGCTCTTTTCATGCAGATGAAGTGACCGCTTGCTCTCTTCTTTTGCTATTGGATTGCATTGATCGGGAAAAAATCCGTCGCACCCGAGATCCGGCAGTTTTGGATCAATGTGATTTTGTCTGCGATGTAGGGGGCGTTTACGACCCCGAACGGCGCCGGTTTGATCATCATCAAATCGATTACAAGGGCTCTATGAGTAGCGCTGGTATGATCCTTCTCTATCTCAAAGAGCACTCTTTTATTGATCCGCACTTGTACGATCATTTCTATAAGAGCCTAATCATGGGAGTAGATCAGCACGATAACGGGATTGCCAAATTAGAAATCGGAACAACTTCTTTTTCTCATGTCGTTTCTAATTTTTTGCCGATTGCTTACGACGTTTCTTCTGAAGAAATGAACGAGTCGTTCTTTCAGGCGATAGATTTTGTCTTAGGTCATTTGCGCCGGATGCGGGAGCGGTTAAAATATATTGCAACTTGCCGCAATACAGTACAAGAGGCCATGCGTCAAACAGGTTACGAGCTTATTTTTGAAGCATCCATTCCTTGGATGGATAATTTTTTTGAGTTAGGAGGCGAGGTCCATCCTGCACAATTTGTCATCATGCCAGCGGGGCATCATTGGAAACTCAGAGGCATTCCACCCTCTAACCATGAACGGATGCAGGTAAGAAAACCGCTTCCAGAAAGCTGGGCCGGTTTGCATGAGGAAGATTTGAGAAAAGTGTCAGGGATTCCGGGTGCGGTTTTTTGTCATAAAGGCCGATTTATTTCTATTTGGGAAACTAAAGAAGATGCGCTGCGCGCCCTTCATATTGCATTGCAAAGGTAGTTTTTATGTCGACAGTATTTGGACTCATCATTGAAGGAAAACTTCCTTGTGTAAAAGTGTTTGAGAGTGAAAATGTGTTGGCGATCGAAGACATTAATCCGGTCGCTCCCGTGCATATTCTCATCATGCCAAAAAAACGGATCTTGAACTTTCAAAGCGTTGAGCCAGAAGATTGGCCTCTTATTCAGGAAGTGTTTCAGGTAGCCCAGCAGATCGCTGAACAAAAGGGGATTGCTGAAGGGTATCGGCTGTTAACGAATAACGGACCGGATGCGGGACAAATTATCTTTCATCTCCATTTTCACCTCATTGGGGGAAAAGTATTAGGGAAAATAGGTTGAATTTTTCTCAAATTTTCTTTAATAATTTCTTTTATTTCTTCAGGAACATGCTTGTTGGCTAATAATTGCTGATAGTTGGAGATAGATTCTTCTGTTTTTCCAATAAAATAAGCGCATTCGGCTAATTTTAATTGAAGCAAATATTCGTACACTAAACGCTGCATTCTTACGTAGCGTGTTGGTACGGGAAGAGTAAGGGCGTGTTTTATGAGTAGATAACTCATAATAAAGCTATCCATTAGCTGAAATTGCATCGCTAAGCGGTAGAGCGGCTCCGCTCTGGTTTCATCAAAGTGAAAGGCTTTTAATAAACTTTCGATCACGATTTCAGAAGAGAACTGTAAACTGTGCTGAAGGCATCCTATGTTATAAAAAGACCAAAAAACTTCTTCTTTCGACATATACGTATTTCCTTTCCCGAGCGAAATGCGTTTTTCATATTGTTTTATCGCGGGCAATAGCTGTCCTTGTTTTGCATAGCTTTGAGCCAAATAAAAAACGTTTCGGTTGTTAGAAGGATCTTTTTGGAGAGCCTTTTCCAAAATGTTGATATCTTTATTTAATGTGTCTGGATCGTTGCTACGGCATCCCTGTACGTAATTATATTCATTGATTGCTCCTTCCAAGACTTCGCCGACAATAGCGGTTGGGTTATTGATGAATTCATGGATTTCTCCTTCCCATCTCCAGTAGGGGTCGTTTTTGATCAGAAAAATTTTCAGAAAATCGATGTTTTTTCCAACATGATGTAATAGGTAATAATCTTGACTAAGATTTTTTTTACAAAAAGGAGTTGTAAATACTAAACGTTCATCCGCATCGATAAATAAAAAATAATCTGCTAGGTTTTTCGATAAGTCGAGAGCTTCATTTCTGTTATGAGAAAAATCAACCCAAGGACGCTCGTATAACGTACCGGGAATATCTTGTAAAAAAGTTTGAACAAGCCTTTGTGTTCCATCTGTAGATCCTGTATCCACGATGATCCAGTGATCGATGAGAGGTTTGACAGACGCAAGGCAGCGTTCGATCACGGAACATTCGTTTTTGACAATCATGCTAAGGCAAATAGTTTTCATAAACTGTCTGTTTTATGGTTTCAGGAGTTTTGGGATTGTTTAATAGCTGCTGATAGAGCTGTTGGGCTTGTTTTATTTTTCCTATTTTCTGAGAGCACTTTGCATATTGTAAAGTAATCCCATAGTCATAGATCCATTGCTGTACTCTAATTATCCGCTCTGGCGCTGGAAAATTAAAAGCAAACTGATTGACTAAATAACCGAGAAAGAAAAATTTTTTTTCTTGCAAAACCCTTGCAAGAAAATACAAAGGTTCCGCTCGCGCTGGATCGTAATGAAAAGCCTGAGAAAACGCTTTGACGACTTCTTCAAAAGGTTTGATTATATCATGAGATAAACATCCTATATGATACAAAGACCAAAACACTTCTTCTTTTTCAGCAGACGTCTGATCATTTTTATGGAGCTGCACTCTTTTTTCGAAATATTTTAATGAAAGAGAAATGTCATTTGCTTGCAGATAACTTTGGGCTAAATAGAACGTATAACGACCGTTTTCGGGCTCTTTTATCAGGGCCTGTTGTAAAATCTCAATATCTTGAAGCGCTTTGTTGGGATTTCGGCTTCGATACCCCGCGTTGAGATTATATTCAATGTGTGCAGTAATAAGAATTTCACTTGTGGTAGGGGCCTCAGGGAGAAGATATTCATGCAAGACTCCTTCCCATTTCCAATGAGTGTTATTTTTAATTAAAAAAAATTTATGAAATTCCATCCATTGCCCAACCATTCTAATGAAATAACAATCTTTTTCCAAAAAAGGCAAAGGGGTAGGCAAAATAAGCCTTTCATCTGCATCAAGGAATAGGAGATAGTCGCTTTTATTTTTGGAGTGCTCTAGAGCTTGATTGCGGTGGTATGCAAAATCAACCCAAGTTTGTTCAAGAAGCTTTCCTGGAATATTTTTAAGGCATTTTAAAATCGTTTGCTGCGTTCCATCGTTGGATCCTGTATCGATAATGACCCAATAATCGATGAGCTCCTTGACAGAGTCTAAACAAGGTTGAATCACCGAGTTTTCTTCTCGGACGATCATGTTTAAGCAAATTGTTTTCATTTTTTTTGTTTTATTATTAAAATTTAATAATATATTAAAATCATTTAATTTCAATATTATCAATTCTTGGCGTTTTAAATGTTTTTTGATGCAGTCGTTGACGTATTCCATGCTCTGAGATATATTTTGGGAGGAATTTATTATGGTTCATACGATTATCATCGCAGCTGGCGGCAGCGGCGGCCATCTTCTCCCAGCGCAGCAGCTGGCAATTTTGCTTAAAAAGGATGCGAAAATCTTATTTGCAGGGGCTTCATTGTCCAAAAATCCTTTTTTTAAAAGGGAAGGTTTTGCTTTTAAAGATATCGCTTCGGCGCCACTTTCTAACCCTTTTAGATTTTTGTATCGGACGGTGATTGGTTTTTGTCAAAGCGTGGCTCTTATTTTAAAATACCGTCCAACGGTAGTCATTGGATTTGGCAGTTATCACTCCTTTCCTATGTTGGCAGCGGCGGCCCTTTTACGAAAAAAAATTGTTCTCTATGAAGCAAATTCTATTTTAGGCAAAGTAAATCGTCTGTTTTTCCCCTTTTCTCATCTTCTCGCTTTGCAATTTCCTCTCGGGAAAAACCATGCTAAATTTCGCTATGTGTCCTACTTTCCTTGGATTCGCGAGGAAAAAAAACATATGCAGCAAGAAGCTAGAAGATTTTATGGCCTTAATTCCGCTCAGCCGGTCTGTTTGGTTTTTGGGGGATCTCAAGGCGCTGCTTTTTTTAATCAATCAGCTCCCGGATTTTTATTAGACTGCCAAGTGATCCATTTTACGGGTAAAGAAGACACGGTAGAGACTGTTCGGCATCTTTATCAAAAAAATGGCATTCAGGCGGTAGTTAAAAGTTTTGAGACAGAGATGGGCAAAGCCTATGCAGCAGCTGATTTTGTGTTAGGCCGCAGTGGCGCAGGAACGATCGCTGAATTAATTGCCTATCAGATCCCGGCAGTACTGGTTCCTTTTCCTCACGCAGCAGAGGATCATCAAAGCGTCAATGCCCGATTTTTTTGTGAAAAAGTAAAAGGAGGATTTTGGGTTCCTCAAAAAGACTTTGCTAATTTGCCCCAAGCAATAGCTTCATGCAAGCAGCAGTTAGGGGAGTTGAGAGAATCTCTTCAAGCATTTAATCAAAAAAAAGAAAAAAAAGTAGCATTGGATGAATTAATTCGAACGGGTTTTTTAAAATGAAAACATATCACTTTATTGGTCTTGGCGGCATTGGAATGAGCGCTTTAGCGCGCCTTTTGCTGCAGCAAGGAGAAAAGGTCCAAGGCAGCGATCTGGCGATGAGCTCTTTACTAAAAGAGCTTGAGCAGGAAGGAGCTTTGATTCAAATAGGCCATGGGGTGGAATCAATGGATGAGGCATCGGTTGTCGTCTATAGTTCGGCAATTTCAGAGACGCATGTCGAGATGATGCGAGCAAAAGAGCTCAAGTTGCCAATATTGCATCGATCAGAGCTTCTCGATCAATTGATGCAGGGCAAAAAAACATTGCTTGTAACGGGAACGCACGGTAAAACAACGACTTCGGGATTGCTTGCCCATGTACTCAGTCAAGCGGAATTTGATCCGACTTTTGTCGTAGGCGGGATTTTGGCAGCATTGCAAACAAATAGCCGGGCTGGGACAGGGGACTATTTTGTTGCAGAATCTGATGAAAGCGATGGGTCTTTTTTAAAAACAGCTGCGTTTGGCGCCATTGTAACGAATTTGGAAAATGATCATCTTGATTATTGGAAAGATCCCGAAAATCTCGATCAAGCCTTTGCTCAGTTTTTTTCTCAAGTAAAAAATCAAAAATCTCTTTTTTGGTGCGCGGATGATGTTCGTCTTTCTGCTTTGCACCCTCTAGGGCAATCTTATGGGTTTTCAGCTGCGGCCGATTGGCAAATCAAAGAATTTTCTCAGACAAATCAAGGCGCTCGATTCCATTTGATGCAGGGTGAGAAAATTTATTTCGCTATTGAAACGTCCCTTTTCGGAAAACATAATGCGCTCAATGCTGCAGCGGTCTTTGCATTAGCGATGAGCCTCGGAGCTAAGGAAAATTTAATCCGGCAAGGGCTAAATTCTTTTGCAGGAGTTTTGCGCAGGTTTGAATTTAAAGGGGAAAAGCATGGAGTGCAAGTGTTTGACGATTATGGTCATCATCCTACTGAAATTGCGGCGACCCTTTCTGCTTTAAGAGGGAAAATTGGGCAAAAAAGGTTGGTCGCTGTCTTTCAGCCCCATCGTTACACACGTGTTCGGGATCTAGCAGAGGAATTTTTGCATTGCTTTGACGAGGCTGACGAGGTCGTTCTCACAGATATTTATAGTGCAGGCGAAGAGCCAATTGAAGGGGTGACTTCCGCTGCATTGTATACGCGTATGAGGGAGCGCTTAGGAGGGAAATTGCATTTTGTTTCTCATGCAAATCTTGATATAGGGATAGCCCATATGCTAATGCCTCATGATGTGGTGATGACGATCGGCGCGGGAGATATCACGCAGATGGGAAAACCGATCCTTGATTGTTTTTCGCAAAAAGCTCCCAAGTGGGTAATTGGCTTGGTTTTCGATAAAAACTCGTTTGCCTCGGCGCAATTGCTTTTTAGCGGGTTGGATCGAACAATTTATTCCGTTCGGCTATTTGGTATAACAGAGGATGGTGATTGGATAGAAGGGGAGGATTGTTTTGAAAAAATAAAACATAATATTCGACTTTCTTTTGGAGTCCCAAAAATTTCACCTCAAGTATTTCAAGAGATTCTTCAATGTCAAATTATATTTCCACTGCCTCAAGGAATACAAGGACTTTTTGATGTCCTTAAAATTCCCTATGCTGATTGCAATTTTTTAGGTTGCGATTCGATGGCAGGAGACATAGATTCTCTCAATTCAGTTCAAGAAAATTGTTCTTTAAAATTAAAAGAACACTGCGATCGTTTAGCCATAACTGCATTACGAGTGGTATAATCTATGCGCTTGAAAATCACTGATCGCGTATGATCTAAAATATGCCTTCTTATTGGAGTACGAAGAAAGCTTTTTTTTATCTGATCGGCTCGACGTGTCTTACTTTGACGTTGAGTGTCGGCGGGTTTTTTGTTTATCGGAATTGGAAGATCAAGCGGATGACCGATGAAAAATGCCGGATCACTGCTATTATGCAGACAGGACCGGAAAAAGAAGCTCTAAAAACTTCTTATTTAGCGGAGCTCTTAGATCTTTCGGTCGATTCGCCTTCTCAGCTTTATGCCTTTAATTTGAATAAAGCTATCGAAAAACTGCTACAATCTCCTCTCATCGCTCAGGCAGAGGTAAAAAGAATCCCCCCCGGGACGCTTTACATTGACTATAGCGTCCGTAAACCCATTGCGCTTCTTGCCGATTATGCAAACACTGCCATTGACAAAGAAGGTTATATTTTCCCCATAGCCCCTTTTTTCTCTCCTAAACAGTTTGCTGAAATTTATCTCGGCTTACCCTCTTTTGGCTCAGAAGAAGATGGCATGGGGCGTCGAGGAGGACAGTGGAAAACTCCTTTACAAAATGTTTATCTTTCATTGGCTTTTGATCTTTTGAAATTTTTGGAGGCATTTTCAGGTCAAGACGGGGTCAGAATTAAACGCATCGATGTTTCGAATGCATTTGCCCCAAGTTTAGGCCAAAGAGAAATTGTGTTGATTGCTGAAGATGAGCTAGTTTGTCAGGGAGGACATAAAGAACTGATCTGTCTATTTCCAACGATTTTACGTTTAGCCCCTAAAGACTATCAAACTCAGTTAAATCATTTTTTTTCTCTGCGTCATAATATGCTGGAAGATTACAAACGACAACTTTTTTTTACAAAAGAAGGAGGTCGTTTTGCTTCTAGAATTATCGATCTTCGAATCCCTCAATTAGCTTTTATAGATAATACAACTTCTCAGAAATAGTTTTTATTTATGCATAAGTCTGTTTGTTTAAATATGATTGTTAAAAATGAAAGCAAAGTTATCCGAAGGTGTTTGGAATCGGTGATTCCTTTGCTCGATCATTGGGTTGTTGTGGACACAGGATCTACGGATGGCACGCAGCAAATCATTTTAGAATGTCTTAAAGAGCTTCCTGGAACTTTGTATGAACGGCCTTGGGTTGATTTTTCGCATAATCGCAATGAAGCGATGGCTTTGGCTTTTGGCAAAACCGACTATTTGTTGTTTATCGATGCGGATGACACTCTTGTTTTGTTTCAAAATTTCTCTCGGCCAGTTTTGGAGCGGCAAAATTACTGGATTGCCTATCATCGCAATCGATGCACGACACATCGGATTTTTTTGATTGATCAAACTTTTTTTTGGAAATGGGAAGGGATCATCCACGAATTTTTAGATAGTCCCGAGACGAAAACTACGGGAGTGTTTCCTCAAGCTTATATTGAAGCAGGTCTTGACGGGTTTCGATCGCAAATGCCGGATAAAGCAAAGCGCGATGTTCAGCTTTTAAAAAAGTCTCTTCAAAAAGATCCTGAAAATAGTCGTACTGTCTTTCATTTAGGGGTGTTTTGCGAAGAAGCTCAGGATTTTTTATCAGCTTTATCGTATTTTGAAAAAAGAAGTTTGCTGGGAGGGTGGGAACAAGAAATATTTTATGCTCTCTTTCGGATAGCTGCCATCCAAGAATTACTGAAAAGGAGTCCCGATCTTTTTATTTCAGGCTATCTGAGCGCTTACCTCTATCGTCCTTCTAGGGCGGAACCATTATTTTACCTGGCTCAATATTATAGGAGCGTTCAAAAACAACAAGAGGCTTATCTTCTTTTAAAAACTGCGATGGCAATTCCACTGTCGAAAGATAGTATTTATGTTGCAAGCAACATTTATGAATTTGATGCGCTTTTTTATTTTGCCGATGTGGCTTACCAGCTGGGAAAATACGATGATACATTTGAAGCTTATAATCAGTTATTAAGTAAAGAAAAGTTGCCTTCTTGTAAAAAGCTTTTGATTCAAAAAAATCGGCCGCATGTTATCCTAAAAGTGTCGCAAATGAGAGGTTCCCACTTTTGAGCGGTATGATTCAATCCGTTCCTTGATCTTTAGACACTCTTTGAGCTACTCTGAGACTTGATATTTTATAAAATTTGAAAAGGGCGATGTATGGAAGAATTTGTTGGTTATTTGGTAAAAAATATGGTCAATTTACCTGAACAGGTTGATATTCGATCTGTGGAAGGGCAGAGCGGACTGCTGATTGAAATCAGGGTAGCTTCTGAAGATATTGGCAAGGTAGTTGGCCGTAAAGGAAATATTATTCGTTCTTTGCGTACATTGGCGATGATTATTGGAGCCCGCTTAGGACGTCGTATTCATCTTGAAATTATTCAATAAGAGGGATTTATGAGCATGGGACTTCGTATCGAGACAGAGGAGATCGGGATAAAAGTCATTTTGAGGATCGATGGCCGCATTGATGCCGCTTCTTCTTCCATTTTAGAAAAGCGGATTCAACAATTGATTGAAGAGCGTCGCATTTATCTTTTGCTCGATTTTACCAATGTAGATTATTTAAGCAGTGCCGGGATGCGCGTCCTTCTTGCTTCTTTAAAAAAAATAAAAGCCTTAAAAGGGGTTTTTCTTCTTTTTTCTGTGAATGAGGATGTGGATGACATTATTCATTTGGCTGGTTTTGATAAAATTCTCCCGATTTTCTCAGATGAGAAGGATGCTTTACAGCACGGCTCTTAATTGTGAAACAAGCTCTCATTTCTCTTCATCCTTTGACTCAAAAACACAAATTACCTGATGGGGCGAAGAAAAAAAGGGTAATTGTGATCGCAGGTCCCACTGCATCAGGAAAAACGCAGCTTTCTCTTTCTCTGGCCCAAGCAATCGGGGGCGAGATTATTTCTGCCGACTCGATGCAGGTTTATCGGGGGATGGATATTGGTACGGCCAAAGCTTCTCCGGAAGAGCGTGCATTGATCGCCCACCACATGATTGATATTTGCGATCTAGATGAATTGTTTAACGTCTCGGAGTTTTATTACCGCGTGCAAGATGCTATGCATGACATCATCGCTCGAGATAATGTTCCTATTGTTGTAGGTGGTTCGGGCTTTTATATCCACGCGCTTTTATACGGGCCTCCAGCAGGACCTCCCTCGAGTCCCGAAGTGCGGGATCTTTTGGAAAAGCAAATGAGGGATTTGGGCCCTGATATTCTTTTTGAGCGATTGCAGATGCTGGATCCCGTCTATGCGGCTACGATTTCCGAAAGGGACCGCCATAAAATTGTGAGGGCTTTGGAAATCATCGCTCTTTCCGATCGAAAAGTCAGCGAATTTCCCAAGGCTGATAAGCTTCAGGAGCAAGAATTTGATTTTCGCCCCTGGTTCATTTATTACCCCAGGGAAAAGCTCTATTCCCGTATTGAAATGCGTTGTGAAGAAATGATCCGCCGAGGATTTATCGAAGAAGTGCGTATGCTTGAACAAAAGGGGTTAAAACTCAACTCCTCAGCCTCTCAAGCGATCGGGTATGCTCAAGGATTAAAATTTCTTGACACAGAGCAAGCAGACGCGGATTATCAGGAATTTGTTTTTCAATTTAAAAAAGCTTCGCGCCATTATTCGAAACGGCAGTTTACTTGGTTTCGTAAAGAGCCTATTTTTCGCTGGCTGAATATTGAAGAATATCATAACGAACGGCTGAAAGAATTGATTTTACAAGATTTCGAACAGGGGATGTAGGCGGTCTCTAAAAACTCTTTTTTCTGTCGTAAAAAATATTTTATTTTTCCTGATTTAAGATAAAAAAAACAAACCCCTTCTCATAAAAGCGGATATGAGGTAAATTACTCCATGCATTCTCTTTTTCTATTCAAAGGCTTGAAATATGAATTTTTCTTCTGATTCTTCTTCTTCTGATCTTGAACCAAACCCCATCATTGAACCTGTTGCTTCCACGGATGACGGCGATGCCGTAAAAGATCCGGGGGAAACAGCTGTTAAACGGGAAATGGGTCCTGCTTTTCAGCAATTTCTTGAAAAACTTTCATCTCTTCCTACTTCTGAGGAGAAAATTGCCCATGGCTTACTTTTCATGCGCAGTTCGATTTCTCAAGAAGGAAGTCCGAGATTTCGGGAGTTTTGGGAAGCTCGTAAGCTGATGCTTCCTTGCTTTAAAGAAAATATCAATCCAGCTATCAGATCTCAGCTTTGGGCTGAATATGTCGAGCTAACAGTCGAAGCGCGACGTCTAAAAGAAATTTTAGAGGAACAGAGCGCTTTTGCGATGGAGCAAATAGACCTGGCTATCCAGGCGCTTGAAAAAGATGTAGAAAATTTCGATCCTCTTTTGGGTCAGATGGGCGAAATCAATTTTTCTCAAAATTGCCAGACTATCCGGCAAAAATCTTCGACCTACAATAAAATTCAACGCGAGTTAAATCTTCTCAATACTCTGGCAAGCCGTTTAAATGGGTTGCGTAAAGAGATTTTAAAAACTGAAATGCGTATTCGCTTCAAGACCAAATTTTTCAAACGTCTTTCTGAGTTAGGCGATCATATTTTTCCTAAAAGGAAACAATTGATTGAATCGATCAGCGGCGAATTTGAAAAAGATGTAGATTGCTTTATCTCTAAGCATTTTAAAGAAGGTCAAGTGGTAGGCGCTCCTTATTATGCATTGCGTGAAGAAATTAAGGCTTTACAAGGAATGTCCAAAGTCTTGACGTTAAGCAGCGGCTGTTTTGGACGCACTCGTTTGAAACTTAGCGAATGCTGGGATCAGGTAAAAGCTTTAGAAAAAGAGCATAAGAAAGAAGTGAATCTAAAACGGCAGGCTTCTTCAGAATCCCGTCAGCAATTCATTGTGAAAATTGAAGAATTGGCTGCTCGTTCCGCAGAAATGGAGTTATCCGAACTGGATCTCGCAATCGAAGAGATTTCCAAGGAAATGCGCGAGATCGATTTACATCGGGATGATGTTCGCTTCCTTCGTGAGGAAATGACCAAACTAAGAATTCCTCATCTTTCTGCTCAGGAAGAAAAAGCTCGCGAGCTAGAAATGGCTGAAAAAGAGAAATTCCGATTAAAAAGAGAGCGGGTAGCGCATTGGAAAGAGCGGGTTGCCCACTTGATCAAGGAAGGATCTGGATTGGAAATGGAAACACTTTCTCAATCCTTTATTGAAGTGAAGGAAGAGCTGGAGCAGCTTGAAATTTCAAAAATTGAAAAGCAGCAACTTGAGAGATCCTTACGCCCTCTGAGAGATCTTGTGGCTGATAGTAAAGAAAGCTCTCTGCTTCATTTAACGGATGATCAACGTCAGAATTTAGAAAATTTGCGTACAGTTTTGCAGCAGAAAAAACAAAGACGTCAGGAAATAAAAGAGCAGCTCGAGTCGTATCGTAAAGCTCTCGGCAGTTCGGGTCTTGATTTTGAAAAAGCGATGATGTACCGTGAATTGTCTGACCAAGAGAAAGATTTGTTGGAAAAAGCCAATGCAGGAATTGAAGAGATTGAGAAAAAAATTGCTGAATTTGAAGGGTAAAAAATATAACTGATCTTCATATTTTAGATCTTGATGGCACCTTGCTACGGGGGACCAGTAGTTTTCGTTTTTTTTTCTATCTTGTGTGGAAAAAGCGCTTGCCAATTTCTTGTTTGGTTCGAGCGCTTTTTTTATTTTTTGCATTTCGATGGAACAAGCTAACGATTAGCCAGCTTCATCAGCGTGTGTTCAACCTTTTTTTAAAAGGACGCCCGCTTGCTCTTTTTACAGATGAAGTGCAGCCTTTCTTAGATCGTTTCTTGCTTCCAATGATCGATGTACAATTAATTTCTTACCTTGAAAAGCAGCTGAAAGAGGGAAATCCTTTTGCTGTACAAGAGAATAAACCCAAAGATTTTTCCCGTATATTGCTGCTTTCCAGTTCGCCTAATTTTCTGGTAGGGGCGATTGCAAAAAGATTGCACATTGAAAATTGGCATGGAACGGAATATGCCGTTGACAAAGAGAGTCTTTTCTGCAACATTTCAAAAATCATTGAAGGACAAGAAAAACTGCGGTTGGCGCGCCTTTTTGCTGAGAAGCGGTCGATTCCTCCTCAGGCAATTGCTGCTTACTCTGACAGCGATGATGATTTGCCTCTTTTGAACTGGGCAGGTACACCTTTTGCGGTGAGACCAAATAAAGCTCTTTTGAAAGCTGCTATAAAAAATGGCTGGAAAGTGATTTATGCCGGAAAAAAGCAAACATTTTGATATAAAATCAACTGAAAATCTTTTTTTACATTCTTCTAAAGAAGAAATCGATCTGAAAATTCCTTTGCCTTCCGCGGAAAAAAAGATCAATGAAGCCATTTCAAGGCTTTTGGAGTATTGTGAAGTAGAAGTTGGCGAGTCTTTTTCTATTCTTGGAATCGAACAGGAATATTTTTTGATCAATCGGCAGCTTGCTCTACGCCGTCCTGATTTGTTATTCACCGGAAGAACAGTATATGGAACGAATTTTTCTGAGAAAACAGGAAACCAAGGCGTTTCTTCGATCAAAAGTAGCGTATCGGCCTATATATCTGATTGCGAAGAGCAAGCCGCTTGTTTAGCCGTTCCTATGAAAACAGAGCGTCATGAAAGTTTTTTGTCGAAATATATAGCGGTATCTTCTTTTGAAAAAAGTTTGGTTGCGTTTCAGCATAATAAACTTTTAAAGGAGATCTTGCATCAAACAGCTGCCCGGTACGATTTAGCTGTTCTTTTTCATGAACAGCCATTCGCTGGAATTTCTGGGACTAGCCAGTTTATGTATTGGTCCATAAGCACAGATGCTGGCTGTAATTTATTGGATCCTAAGGAATCTAGATTGGTTTTTTTTACGCTTTTGACAGCGGTAGTGCGAGCGGTTCATAAACATGGGCCTCTTTTACTAGCTAGCCTTTCTTCTGCTGACAATGACCACCGTATTTCTGAAAAAAAGGGGGCCTTTTTTTCGGCTTATTTGGGAGAGCAACTGGAGAAAATCGTCGATGATTTTGTCCATGAACGGTTGGAGGAGAAAAATTGGCCTCAAAAGATCTTTTCTTCTGATAAAAACCAAAAGGCTTTTTTAAATTTTGATGAGGATAAATTTGCATTTTCTATACTGGGATCTGTGAGCGGCTTTGCTTTTACGTTGGCTATTTTAAATGCAACCATTGCGGAAAGTTTGCAGTTAATTTTGGATGAGATAGAAGGCGGCATGAAAAATCCTCAAAGCTTGGAGCAAAAATGCAAGAGTGTTTTTCCTGTTTTGCGGAAAATTCTTAAAGAAGCCCATCCTATGAACTTTCGTAGAGAGGGATACCTTGAAGAAGAAAAAAAGGAAATGCAAATTCCCAAAAGTTATCACGCTTACGAAGCTTTTCTTAACAAAAGCGCTGTGCAAGCATTCGATGGAATTTTGAGTGAGAAAAAACTGCAAAGCCTTTATGAGCAATTGACCGAACAGTACGCGAAAACAGTTCGGATGGAAGCGGCTGTTATGATCGATCTGTTTCGTACGCAAATTTTACCTGCCTCCTTATCTTTTCAAGAAATATGGGCCCGGTCACTGCATGCGGCTTCCGAAGTTGGAATCCCTTCTCAGCCTCGGCTGTTAGATGGACTTTCTACTTTTTCTGAATTGATGAATCAGGCGATTGCTGCAATGGAGGCAATCGAGCGCGTAGTTCGTCAAGCGGAAGAGTGGGATGGGACGCAAAAGCAAAAGTATTTTGTGAATTGGTGGTTTCGAAAATGGAAAAAGCCCGCACGTTAATCGATCGGTTGGAAACGATAGTCGACGATTCGCTTTGGCCGCTTCCTAAATATCGGGAGCTTTTGGTTTTGTTATGAAAAAAATTGGTTTTTACGGAGGAACCTTTGATCCAATCCATTTTGGGCACCTGTCTCTGGCAATCCAGCTCGCTGAGATCCATCAGCTCGATTCTGTGCTCGTTTGCCCCTCATTTTGTTCTCCCTTTAAGATCGAAGCCACCCCTAAGGCGAATGGAATCCAGCGCCTCGAGATGGTTCGATTGGCCTTGCAAGGAATAGAGCGCTTTGAGGCTCTGTCTATAGAAATTGAGCGTAAAGAAATGTCTTATACAATTGATACAATCCGCGTCCTGCCTCCAGCTAAGTATCATCTTTTGCTGTCTCAAGAATCTGCTTTACATCTGCAAAGCTGGAAAGATTTTAAAGAATTAATCCGTTTGGCGCCCCCTTTGATTGGATGTCGAAATGGCGAATTTTGCACTCAAGATGAAAGAGAAATCTCTCTTTTTCAGAGCGATTTTTTTCG
>Ga0210386_10001509_pt1 | contig 20753 bp, 12 predicted proteins | sample IncBWH32OmetaG_FD_160091 | JGI IMG/M metagenome (GOLD analysis project Ga0210386, IMG submission 160091) | Forest soil microbial communities from Barre Woods Harvard Forest LTER site, Petersham, Massachusetts, United States - Inc-BW-H-32-O ...
TGTTACGGTCCCGTACTATTACCGTGACCTCCGCACCTCTCTGCACCAAGGCTCTTGCCATTTCCAGTCCGACGCCCTCGCTCCCACCCGTGACTATTACTTTTGCAGTTTTCAAGTCAATCATATTCGTTCCTTTCTTTAGGCTTGGCGGGTGTAGGAGACGACTCCAGGGGTCGAATCGAACGCTGCGAGTGCTGCGATTTTGGGAAAGTAGGCTTGCATGCGAGCGTCATTCTGCATAGAGGTGATTGAAGCGGAGTCATGCCATTGCGAAATGATAATGACTCGGACTCCGTCTGGAGCAGCTACAAGAGTGGTCGAGCGCCAACCGTCGAGCGTCGAAATAACGGTGTCGATGTTTTCGCGAAGCAGATTCAATAGCTTTGTTTGGTCACTGGGGTCGCAGGTCAAAACATTGACTAGAGTCGCAGCGGAGGGATCGAAAGCAATTTTGTCCATTTGTATTGTCCTCAGGTGGGTGCCGAAAGGGGCCCCGTATTGTGAAGACGAATGGACGAGCCTGAACGAATCGCAGAATAGCAAAACTATTTTGGGAACTGCAGCACAAGTGTCTCTTGGACGCCACCTTCTTCGTTCGGCTTACCGCCCCGGGAAATACTGTTCGCGTGCTTTTCAAATGGCTTCGAAAAAACATCTTCGGACCGATTCGTTTCCGCTATCTATTTCGTTTTTAGATTAGGAGCCTATACGAGCGGCAGGATCCTTCGCGGCACTCAAGTATGGTTCCGCCCTCACTCACGAGCCCTCATCAATGAGTTCTCAAACCAACGGCCGAGTCAGAGAGAAACATTGGGAGAGCATAGATATCTGCCCCAAGTGTGATCACATCATCAATCGGAGAAAATTATGAACTTGCGCCCCAGCATCGCTCTATATCTTCTTTTTTTCACCGTTGGCTTTGGTTCTCACTCCCTTCCGGTCTCCGCCCAGGCTCCGGCAGCCGCGCAGCAGCTTCGCGACGGGCAGCACGACTTCGACTTCCACTTTGGCACATGGCACACGCATATCCGCCTCCTCGTTCATCCGCTCACTGGCTCCGACACTTGGGTTGAATCGGACGGTACCGTTACTGTCAGAAAAATATGGGATGGGCGCGCCAACCTGGAGGAGCTCGAAGCCGGCAACTCCACCACGCTCTTCAAAGGAATGACGCTTCTTCTCTACAACCCCGAAGCCCATCAGTGGAGCCAGGCGTTCGTCAATATCAATGATGGCACCTTGAACACACCGCTCATAGGCGAGTTCAAGAACGGTCGTGGCGAGTTCTACGGTCAGGAGAGATTCAATAACAGAACCATCCTCGTTCGCTTCGTCTGGTCCGACATCACTGCCGACTCCTATCACGTCGAGCAATCCTACTCCGCGGACGGCGGCAAGATATGGGAGTCAAACTTTGTCGCGAATTTGACGCGGGAGAAGGAATGACGGCAATGGGCGAAAAATGGATGCGGCGCGGCGGGACGAGAACTCCAATGCTCACGATTCGCGTTGCACGATCGCCATCTCTGGCTTGATCCGACGACTGACTGAGAAGCTTGACACCGAACCCGATAAATTTAGAAAGATTCTGTAAGTTTATTGATAATAGGATGGCGGAGAGAGTGGGAACCTCTGCCACGCATTCTAGACAAAGAGCTTTGGGCCGGCCTTTGCTATGAGACCAACGCAAATACATATTCTCCTGGCAGGCAAATTCGTTCAAAAAACTTAGGCTCGTGAGACAAAATCGTTCCCATCGGACGCAGGTAAACAGTAGAAGCGCACCTGACAAAGGTGAAATTGCGAATGAGGTGCCGGTCGAATCGTTCAGAGGTTGGACGAGATTCGATGTGGTTCGTTGCTTCAAGTTAACCACAAGCCCCGGAGCGGCTTAAGGTGGACAGACTGGGTCGGCCCGCGCTGCTCCGGGCGGGCCAATGGAAAGGGTGAACGACGTGACAGCTTCTTGGATTCTGGGATGCGTGCTGATCCTGACCAATGTACCAACCTCGTTCGCACAGCAGCTTAAGTGGGTGATCCGAACTACAAGCTCGCACCCGGGATCGCTAGCGACATTAGCCTGTACCAGGTCACAGCCAGGAAAACTGTTGGAGGCGACCTGAAAGGCAATTGCCATACGCAAACGCCCGTTTTTCTGAAGGGATCCTTCTGTTGAGGAGGAAATGCCAATGATGCGGTATCGCCTGAACGAAGCTGAAATCGTGGTGCCTGATGGGTGGCAAGATCACAGTATAAATACCTTCTTATTGCCAGCGAGCTCAGAAGGCGCCGCGTTGAGTCTCACTGTTACACGAGAATATGGCTTTCCGACGCTTGACTTAACCAGCTATACAGATCAACAACTGATTTTAGCGGCTAAGAAACTGGCGTTCTATAAATACAACTCACGTGTAGGGATTTGGCTAGCTGGACAGCCCGCCATTCAGGTTGACTATACTTGGCGGACGCCCGAGGGGGCGAATGTCTATCAGCGACAAGCGGTGGTCAAAGTTGGCTCGACCTTTCTGATCATCACCTTCACTTCAATGTACCAGGATTTCCAACGTGTAGACCCGTATTGGCAGCAGATTCTTCAGTCGATACAGCTGAATTGAGGAGTTCCTGCACATGGGAGATGCAGCGGAGAGAGCTGCTCGGCTCACCGATCCCGTAGGCCACGGGTTGGGAATGCTCGGCCTCATTGGCGGCGCTTTGATCGGCGCTGTGGTCGGCGCTGTAATGATCGTGGCGTTGCCGGTCTGCGCGCCGCTACTTGTCGGTGCATTGGTAGGAGTGGCCGCCGTTGGAGCGGTCGCCGGGGGTGCGCTGGCAGGCGATCAGCTGATGCATGGCTTGCAAACAGCTTTTGCCCTGCCAGATCCAACTACCGGAATGATTGGTATTGTCGGATCATTCAATGTATTTATTGGCGAACTGCCTGCTGCCCGCGCCATGGCCGATGCTGCCGCAGTCTGTAATGGCCTGTTTTCTCTGAACCATTTGCCGATCCCGGCTTTCGGACCGCCCGCCACCATAGCCGAGGGTTCTTCAACGGTATTGATCAACAATCTGCCGGCGGCCAGAGTGACCAGTAAGCTGATCTGCGGTGGAGAGATTAAAGACGGCTGTCCAACTGTGATTATTGGCGGCGAGACGATACGTGTGCTTCCTGTGCATGATCTCGAAGCAGAAGCGCTGCAGTTCTTTGGCACTATGCTCAAAACCTCTCTTATCGCTGCGGGAGTCCTTACATTCTTCATGGGTGGAGAAGCCATCCTCACATTTGCCGTTGTGTTTGGTGGGTTTTATGTTGCCAATGAGGCTTTAGGAGCGATAGGCGACAAGATAGGTCCTGGCTGGGGAAACATTCTGCAAGGAGGCTTTGGACTGGCAGCGATTGTCGGCGGAGGTACTGAAGCAATCGACGAACGCTTTGGTTGTGGAGAGCCGGTGGATGCGGTCACCGGTGAAGTATTCACTTCGAAGATTGATTTTGAGTTGCCTGGAGCTTTACCGATTCGCTTTCAGCGCGGCTATGCCTCCTCTTTGCATCAGCAGAGCTGGCTGGGCCCGAACTGGTGCTGCTCCTGGGGACAGAGTGTACAGTCCTTGGGTAACGCATTTCTTTATTTCCCTGGTGATGGCCGGACAATTCGTTTCGAACTTGGTGATGCCGATTCTGAAGGTTGGATACGTAACCCCAAAGTAGACAAGATACGTTTGCGTCAGACTTCGCGTGGGTTTGAAGTTCGTAATCAACAAAATCACACAATAACCTTCGCTCAACAGCGCGAAAACGCTTTGCTTTTGAGTTCTATTGCAGACTTGAATGGAAATGCCATTCACTTCAACTATTACAGCGGCATTTTGCGCACAGTGGTTCATACGGGCGGTTATCGTCTGCATGTAAACGCAACTGCGAGCCATATTTCGGGCATTGCACTAGAGCAATCTGACGGAACGCTGGCTTCTCTGGTTCGCTATGAATACGACACTAAAGGCCGTCTGCAGGGGGTAGATAACGGAAGCGGTCGAATGTTGCTCTACGAATATGACGATGCGGCCCGTTTGACCGGATGGCAAGACCGGCAAAATACGTGGTATCGATATCAATATGATGAGTACGGCAGATGCGTAGAGTCTGTTGGGCCGAATGGCATGTATCACTACCGCTACGCTTATGACCCAGCCAGCCGATCAACGATTGCCGTCGATTCCTATGGAGCTACCAACACTTTTCGATACAACGAGCACAAAAAGGTGGTTGCAGCGCAGGATCCCATGGGTGGTACTACCTACACCGAGTGGGATGAACGTGGGAATAAGCTTTCGGTTACGGACCCTGAGGGGAGACGCGTTGGATATGAGTATGATTCCGACGGAAACCTGGTGGCATTTAAGGACACGCTTGGTCGAACATTCAAGATCGGACACAATCAACTCGGATTGGCGATCCTTTTTATCGATGCATCCGGAAGGCGGTGGGCGCGAGAATACGACGCACGCGGCAACTTAATTGAGGCTGGCCTGGAAGGCGAATCCAGTTGGCGCTATGAGAGGGATGCGCGTGGCAATTTGATTCGAGTGGTCGATCCGGCCGGAAGATCGCGAGAGTTTGGCTACAATGCTGCCGGGCTTCCCATATGGGTTTCCGACTGGCAAGGCAACAAGACGCGCTATATACGCGATAGCTTTGGCCGTATCATCCATGAAAAAGACCCTCTTGATAGCGAAACCACGTTTGCATATAACCGGATCAACAAATTAGCCGGTGCAATCCTGCCTGACGGTGCCCAGATCCAATGGGAATATGACTGCGAAGGTAATCTGATATCCAGAATAGGACCGGATGGTTCCACTTACTCCTATTCTTATGGTCCATTCGACACACTCCAATCTATTATCCGACCTTCTGGAGCAATCTTGCGCTTTCACAACGATTTGGAAGGGCGCCTCATAGCCGTTGAAAACGAAAAAGGCCAACAGTGGAAATATCTCTACGACGCCGCGGGACGCGTGATAGGAGAGCAGGATTTCGCGGGGAGAAAGCAGGCCTTTGCATATGACGGTTCCGGGCTTCGTGTGAAACGGATCAACGGCAAGGGAGAAATCACGGAGATCACACGAAACAAAGCTGGCCAGATTATTCGCACGAAAGCATCTGATGGCGCTGTAATCACCTTTGAACACGATACAAATGGCTTTGTTTCGGCAGCTACTAACCAATGGACCGCTGTCAGGTTTGAGCGCGACGAATACGGCCGCATAGTCCGCGAGATTCAAGGCGATCGAGTCATCGAGTCATTCTATGACGAGCGTGGACTGCGGACAAAGAGGCGTACCAGTGAAGGACAGGTAACCCGATGGAGCTATGACGAGAATGGGCGTGTTCAGCAAATAAGTCTTTTGGGAGACGAATGGCTGGATTTTGCCCGCGATGCAATCGGGCGCGACCTGGAACGTCATTTTCGACAAGGGCAGCAGGATACGAACCATATTAAGCCTGGCGGTTTTGTGCTGCGACAGAACTACGATCCTCTCCATCGCCTGGTTTCCCAATGGGCAGGCCTTGAAGCAGGAGCATCCAGAGCAGTAACTGCTATTGCCGAACGCCAATACCGATACGACGTAAACAGCAACCCAACAGAAATTTATGACAACTACTCGGGCACAAGCCGCTATCGGTATGACTGCGATGACCGCATAACGTCCGCGCAAAGGGAAGAGGGCCCAAGTGAAGATTTCCAATATGACGTTTCAGGAAATATTTCCGCGGTCTTGAGCGATTCAGTTTGGATGGGACCACAGAAGGTTGCGACAGGATTGCCAACGCTTACAGGATGCCGACTGGGCCTTGGCGGGCGGGTGGAACAGATTGGAAATACGAGCTATTTCTATGACGAAGACGGCCGTGTCATCCAGAAATCAATGCGGCAACCCGGACAAGACGAGCGAGTCTGGAAATACGAATGGACCGCAGAAGACCAGTTTCGTAGTGTCATTAATGACAAGGGAGAGGTATGGAAATACGAGTATGATGCCTTTGGCCGCCGCACCCGGAAAATTGGACCGGACACATCTACGACATATGTCTGGGATGGCGATATCATCGCCGAAGAGATCCGTACAACTCGCGCCTCTTCGAGCTCTAACTCCTGGATTTTCGAGCCGGATTCGTTTCGCCCTGTCGCCAAGCTGGAAAATGGCAAGGCTTACGCCTGTGTTCTGGACCAGATAGGAACGCCTAGAGAGCTTGTTGCCACGGATGGCACGCTCGTATGGTCAGCGCAGCTCAGCACTTGGGGCGAAGTAGAATCGGAACGAGCAAATGAAGTAGCATTTCCTATCCGTTTCCAGGGGCAGTGGTATGACGCAGAGAGCGGCCTGCATTATAACTTCCACCGTTACTATGATCCGCAAATAGGACAGTACCTCAGTCCAGATCCGATCGGTCTTGAAGGCGGAACACGAACCTATGGGTATGTACACAATCCACTGGGTTCGGTGGATCCCCTGGGATTGACTGACGGCGGTTTTTACCGAGGTGCTAAGCCAGGCGAGGACCCGTCTTTTGAGCCGAGGCCCAATGAGTACAGAGTTCGAGGCGGCAACGTGCAGCCAACTCATGGCGTCTCAGTGTTTGACAATCCGCAGAGCGTTACATCCAAGGGCTTTGAAGCACACCAAGTAGATACCGGGACGGTATCGGACAGCCTAAAAATTCAGCAACGAGGCAACGACCCGAAACACTATGAGATCATGCCAAAAGAGCCGATGCCAGAGGACGAATTCAAAAATGCACTCAGGCAAATCAAGACTACAAAGTGTCCATGAAAACTACTGACAATCTTGAATTTCCCGTCTGGTACGATGACCTGGCGGAGTTTGAGCATACGCACAAAGGCTATCTTAGCGGTGTAGTATTGCGCCGCTCGGGTAAGATCTACCTGTTGACATTTTACGATTTGGCTCGCCTGAAACAGGATGCGGAATTCGAATTTGATCAACAGGGCTTTTGGAGCACTCCCAACCTGGTTCTTCTTCCAAGTGTCACAAGGAAAGAGATCGCAGCAGTGGTGGACAAGCTCTGCGAGGAAGACCTAGATGTCATATTCGTCTCCTCAGCCAGAGCATCCTAAGCCTCCGGAAGCGAACAAATAGTCGAACCGAGATAAATCTACTCCGCCCTTTTTATGGGGCGAAGTAGCTGGAAAGGTCGAGGATCAGGTTGGTGGAGTTGGTGGCATATCCATTGACGCTACCCTTGGTCGTCGGCACGATAGCCATGTTCGAGGTGATCGCTCCGTCGGGCGCGTTCAGCGTCGACACCACCGGTTGCGTTTCTCCGTTGGGCCACAGTGTCAGGTAGTTCAGGACACCCGAAGGCACGACCGTCGCGTTAAAGACGTATCCCTGCGCGTTCGACGGTGGAGCACAGGTGCTGCCCTCAACATTGACCGTCTTGACTCCGCTGAAGGCTCCGCCGGCTGTGCGCGTATCAATCACCCGACATGGAGTGACCGTGTAGAGCGACAGTCCCCCTGTTCCCGGTGGCGCGAAATAGCCATCGATGTCCAGCACCACATCCGAGTTGTTGGTCACGTACACGGAAATCTCTCCGCTGCTGCCGGCGGGCGCGATGGCCGCGTTGGCCACCACCTCGCCCTTGGGCGAGTTCAGCGTCGAGACAAGTGGCTGAGTCTCTCCAGTAGGCCAGGTGGTCAGGTAACCAAGGTCGCTGTGGGGCACCGCGGTCACGTTCAGCGAGTAGGCCTGCGCCGTCGCGGGAATCCCGCAGCTGCTTGATTGCACCGGGAAGGCTCGGCTGGTCCCGCCGCTCATCGTTGGACCACCCAGGGGCCCAGTGGGGTTGCGGGTGTCGGCGACACGGCAGGGGGTCACCGGATAGAACGCCAGTGCCGGGGTGGTCCCGGCAGGAGCGAAGTAGCCGTCGATGTCGAGGATCACTTGGCTCGTGTTGTTGACGTACACGCTGACTCCGCCGCTGGTGCCGGCGGGGACGATCGCGGCATTGGCTTTGATACGTCCATCGGAGTTCAGCGTGGAGACCAGAGGTTGGGTCTCTCCAGTGGGCCACAAAGTCAGGTAACCGAGGGCCCCGCTCGGGACCACGGTGACGTTCAGCGAATAGGCCACAGCGGTCGAGGGAATGCTGCAGGCGCTTTGTGGAATATCGAATGTCCGCGTACTTCCCGCGCTCATCTCCGGCCCGCCAAACGGCCCGGTCGCAGTGCGCGTATCTGCCACCCGGCACAGCTTCACCGGGATGAACTGCAGGGCTGTCGATCCTGATCCGGCTGAGGTAATTGTCACCGAAGTCGTTTGAGTTGCGGTTGTGTACGTAATAGCTCCGGACACATCGGGAGAATAAGTTGAAGTAAGCGTATCGATACCTACCGGAAGCGCTCCTGCTGCCATGTTGAAGGTCGCTGAACCGGCTGCAAGTGTCTGTTGCGCGCTGTAACTGCCGCTCTCAAGCGTTACGGTCCCGGTCGGGATTGCTTTGCCGCTCCCCCCGCTAACGGCGACAGTTACCGTGAGCCCCTGCGCTGTAGTGATGCTCGAAGAAGACAGCGTGATTGTAATGCTGGGCGTGATCGGAATAAGGATTGTGATTGCTACCGCATTCGAACTACTGGCGTCATTATTGCTATCCCCGGAATAGTTTGCTGTAACTGAATAACTGCCTGCATTAGCAAACGAAGTCTGCAGTGTCGCCCTCCCATTCGTAAGAGTTGCCATCCCGAGGGTGCTCCCGTTAGCGACGAATGATACTGACCCGGTTGGATCAGCACCTGAAACTGTAGCCGTTAAGGTTATATCTGTGTTTAAGCTTCCACTGGTCGCGGATGCCTGAAGATTGACACTGCTTGCGATCAAAGCCGGCTCACTTGGAGCAGGATTGGTCTGGTTGAGGAGAGACGTCAAACCACCACTCGTATCGGCCAGAATGTCGAGAGCGTTGTCCTTCTGCATCGCGGAAGCTTCATCGTTCAACCGCGTAAGCAGAATAGGGCCGAAGTTATTTCCCGCAAAATGAGCATTCACGTCTGTGGTGAAATTGCCCTTTCCGTCACCGACTGAGACTGAAACCTGAGCGCCAGAGAGCACATTGCTCCAATAGAGCAATACCAGGTCCGAATAGCCATCCGCGTTTACGTCTCCAATCGCAGCGGAAAATACTTCAGTTGAATTTGGCAACGGCACAGCATAGAGAGGCGTACCTTGAAAGGTACCGTCCCCTTTTCCTGCGTAAATTTGGGCGGTATTCCCCGCCGCCGAGTTGTCAAGAATACTTACCAGAAGATCGAGGTTGCCATCACCATTCACGTCGCCGAATGCAAGAGGCGCTCCCGACATGTCGGAAAGAGTGAGTGGCATCTGGTTAAAGGTACCGTCTCCATTGCCCAGATAGATGGACCAGGAAACTCCATCGAACCAGACAAGATCCAGCTTCTTATCGTTATTCAGATCTCCGGCAAGCACGCTCAGGCCAATGCCGCCGGTATATGAATGAGCGAAAGCGACTGGCGTTCCAAAGGTGCCGTCTCCCTTCCCGGGCACAAATACGAGACCGGAACCAGGCGCGTCGGCAGTACATGCGTTGTAATAAGGAATAACCAGGTCAAGTTTCCCATCGCCGTTGAAGTCTCCGCTGACACCGATTCCTGCTCCTACAACTCCTAAATCCACGGGAGAACCAGCGGTCTGGAAGGTGCCGTCTCCGTTGCCTGAATAGGAGATCAATTCGGCATTTTGCGTCGTTGACGACGGACTTGTACAATTCCCGTCATAGCCGGATACCACAACGACGGCATCAACTTTCCCCGTTCCGTGGAAGTTTCCAGGAACGAGAGTAAAGAAATTGGCGCTGCTAGCTGGAAGAGCGATGCTTTGCTTCAAGGTGATAAACGTGCCATCTCCTCGTCCCAGCGCAGTACCGAGGTAGTCTTGCGTCGGAGAATTGCCCTGTTGCGCCACAAAAACAGCGTCAGCAACACCGTCGCCATTGAGGTCAGCAGAAGCAAATCCTAGCGCACCGGGGAGGGCCGTAGTCGGAATTCCCTGAAGAGTCCCGTCTCCGTTACCGGGCAGGAAGAAACTGTTGGTGCTACCGCCCAAGAGTAAGTCCAGCTTTCCGTCTCCGTTGACGTCACCAAGGAGTGGATATCCGGTTGCGGCATAACTGCCACTTTGACTAAATCCACCTTTGCCGTCGCCACGGAACGTCTGTGTCACCACACCGCTGGTGACGAGATCTAAATTGCCATCGCTCGTTAGCGCCCCTGCGGCAATTCCTGAAAAGACGGGATCGGGTGCGAGCGGAAGTGTTGCTCCCTGACTGAAAGATCCGCTCGAGCTTCCCAGTAATATCTGCACCGCTGAGTACAGCGGGGATGAGGATGAGCCGCTGGGAGCATAGGCCACATCGGTGATTCCATCGCGGTTAAAATCGCCAGTTGTGTATTTAATTCCAAAACCGGTCGGAGCATTTTTTGCTTGTGCTGCCTGAAGCGTCCCATCTCCGTTGCCAAAGAACAGAAGAAACCCGGTACTCGTCGACGCAATCAGATCCTGCTTGCCGTCGCCATTGAAGTCGCCGCTTGTTAAAGCTCCCGCGTTGGCAACATTGCTACTGGTTACATACGTCTTCGCAGCAGCGTAAGAACCGGGCGCACTGCTGCCGTTATTGAGAAGAATATTTACCTGTAAAGGGCTGGCATCTGGCGTTCCCGAATAATTACTGGTCGCGATGTCGAGATAGCCGTCTCCATTCAGATCGACGAGCACCAGATTTGTGGGAATGTTTGCTGCGTAGGAATTAGACTTCCGGAAAGTTCCATCACCATTCCCGAAAAAGACAGTGACATCGTCGTTGCAGTTGATGACTATATCGAGGTTCTTGTCGTTGTTTACATCCCCGGTTACGACGCTAACGGATCCGTATGTAAGGCAAACTGGCGTTGTTACGGCTGCAGAAGCAGCGTTACCCGCGTCAAGAAGAATGTTGATGGAATATTGCAGCCCCTGACCATTCACAGGAGTTCCGCTTAGGTAAGCAAAATCAGCTTTGCCATCTCCATTAAAATCTCCCAGAACGCCGCTTCCCCCTGTGGCGGGAGTACTGATCTCTGAGATAACGGGAAAAATCTGTTTCTGGCTTTGTGCAGCGGCCAAGCCGGTTGTTAGCAACGACATCATTGCGAATAAAGACGAAAAAAAGAAGACAAGAACAAAAATTCTTCTCGGAAAGCGACCAGTTGTAAAAGGTTTTGTAGATGCGCCCAACAATCTCGGTGCCTCCGCGCCCGGAGTGTCTGGGCAAGACGATAACTGATGACGATTCACTGGCTTTCCCCTTGCCGTCCATCCCTGCCCGATCCGGCGCGGCGTCCTCCCTCCGAAGATAGACGAATCCGCCTCCGAAGCGCACGTTTATTTTGCGAGTTGCCTCAGCATGAAATCCGCCATGATATGGCTGGCCTCGATGGATTCAGGCAGGGAGGCATCATACCAGAACGCATGAGGAAGCGCGTCGAAGACCACGAGGCGTGCATCAACGCTGGCGCGCAGATAGGCGCGATGTAGATTTGCCGTTCCGCTGAGCAATGCATCTCGGCCGCTAGTAACGAAGAGCGTGGGCGGCAGACCGTGCAGGTCCGCGTAGATGGGCGAGAGCACCGGATCTTTCGGATCGGTGGACCCGACGTAATAGGGATCGTGAATGCCGCCATCGGGTGGCTCGAGATGGCCTGCGAATCCTTGCAATGTGTATATCGCCTGCGAGTCGTCCACTGCGTCGAAGCGGTCGAGAGTGCTGAAGATACCAAGCGCCGCCGGCATCGGCAGGCCTAGCTCTTTGAGCTTGACAGCGACTTCCGCGGTGAGCACGGCTCCCGCCGAAGTTCCATAAATAACGATGCGGTTGGGTTTATAAGTTTTGAGAAGCTCCCGGTAGACGGCAACGGCGTCGTCGACTGCAGCAGGAAACGGATGCTCCGGAGCCAGGCGATACAGAACTGCGACGACTTTGATTCCCGTGTATCCGGCAATGGGAATGCTCTCGCCAAACGATCCCGAGTCGGCGTTAAAGCTGCCGCCATGCAGGTTCATAAGAACCTTGTGGCGATTACTCTCCGACAAGCTCGACGGAGTGACGATCCGCACCGGAACGCCTGCGATGGTTGACTCGGCAATCGTGTTGGGGCAGAGCTTGCTCCACGCGGCGTTCTGGCGCGCGCCCGACAGCTCCATCTGTGCCCGGCGGTGTTCGAGCGACTCCGGAGGTCCTTGATCGGGAGTGGTTCGGACGAGAGATTTGCGCGCTTCGGGGCTAAGGTCGGGTGGAGCTGGTACGACGCGCGTGACGTAGGCGGTACCCTGGGCGTCAATATAACTCGTGTCCCGCGTGGCCGCTGTGGAGGCTGAGGTGGCCTGCGGAATGGATTGGGCAACGAGCACGGCGGAGATCGGCAGAAAAAAAAAGAGAGCGATGGAGCGAAGTTTGACGGGCACCGAGCGGGCTCCTGAGTGAGATTGGACAATTGTAGCGTCAACAAGGACCACTGGAGACGACCGAGGCTCGGAGCACAGAAATGCGAATCCCTCTGGGCCGGATTGGGAAGCCGCAACGATGTGGTAGCAGGCTCAACTCAACCGTAGGGGCTGTCGATCAGCGATTTGTCGCGGCCCGGCCGGGTGCGACCATGCAAAGCACGAGGACGATGACGCCGGTGGAAGAACGATTCTCAATCCCCCGAACGTTTAGCTGTCGCCCTGCCCAATACCGAAGACAAGTAATACTGATTGCGGTGGGGTGAAAGGTCGCTCTGCCTTAATTCCTGATCCGCTCGGAGAGACATCGCCAACACGCTTGTCGTCACCTTGCCGATAAGTCGGCTACTCGGACAGATACTCTTTTGCAGGCCAATGTCCGAGAAGCCGGTTATACGGCTAGGTGGATCACATGCCGCCTACGCACGTTGAAGACGCTATCGTTCACCTGTAACGATTCGATGCAGAGTTTAACTGCAGTTTTGTACCTGCTCGCAAGATTCCTTTTCCCACAGAGGCTGTTATGCAACATCGCAACCGCTTCAGGTTCGCGAATCCAGCCACAGTTACGCCGTTTCCTGCGCCTTTACTTCGTCTCTTGTCTGGTCATGGCAAGGCCAAACTCGGCGGCCTGCGCCAGCCGATTCCGCCTCGATGGCCCCGGGCGTTTCCGCCAAGCCTCGAGCACAAAATCCCCCGCATGTGCTCGATGGCACGGTTATCAGGATCGCCATTACCCACGCTCAGGCTCCCTTTTTTTCCGGAGCATGCCACGTCAGGGCGGCTCAAAAATATTTCATCCCGGATGTGATACTCTGCGCGGCGAATTAACACTATCCGCACGAATGGCTACACAGGCCATCTGAAAAAAGGCGCGCCGCCTCGCAGGGCGTTGGAGTGGCGAGGGTCTGCCGTACCCCGGACGGCAAAGCAACTCAATCACATCCTCGGAGAAAACATATGAGCTCTCACGCACACTACACCGGCCGATGCTCAACGAAAGTATTGAGTATTTATGGCTGTATCGCGGCACTCACTCTGGTCTGTACATCTGTTGCGGCCTGGAGCCAGCAACCGCAGGTCTCTGGCTTAAAGAATCCGCCTGCCTTTACCAACACGCCACACCAGGTGAGAGAAGGCTCTGCAACTCTCGTCGAAGCTTACCCCATTGCATCCAAGCTGCGCCTCGCCATCTCGATCAAAGCTCCCAAGATGGCTGAGGAAGAAGCATTCCTCAAACAGCTACAGGACAAGACTTCGCCAAACTTTCACAAATATCTCTCGCCCGAGCAGTGGAACGCGCGCTTCGCTCCTGCGGCTGAGGATGAGCAGGCCGTCGTCGACTGGGCCACCAGTCAAGGACTGACCATCACCGCTCGCTATCCTAACCGCCTTATGGTGAACGTCGAGGGCACGGTCGACCAGATCCAGAAGGCATTCAACATCAAGATCAATCGTTACTCGGTGAATGGCCAGATCGAGTTCTCCAACGACCGCGATCCCGAGATTCCTGCAAATCTCCAGGGCATCGTCCAGTTCGTGGACGGCCTGAACAGCATTGTGCGCTTGCGTCCCGCCAACTCGCAAATGAAAGGCGTGCGTGGACCAGACTACGCTCCCGGCCCAATGCACCAGATAGGTGAAATCGTCTATAGGAACGCGGACAGTGCGGCTGCCCAGCTGGTCAATGCCCCCGACAGCCAGATTGGATCGCAGATCACCAACGGCTTCTACGATCCCACCGATTTCTGGAGCAAGCAGGGCTACGACTACAATGCCCTTCAAGCCCAGGGTCACTGCTGCAACCCGCTCAACAACGCCGGTCAGACTCCTCCGGAGACCACCATCGGCTTGGCCACTGATGGCGACTTCGCCGACTCCGACATGGTAGGCTTCCAGGCCCAGTATCCCTACCTCGCCTATCACTACGGCCGGGTCTTCGTGAACGGTACACCCACCGGCGGCGACGACGAGACGACTCTCGATCTGGACTGGACAACAGCAACCTCCAATAGCCGCGGCTCCTACATCGATACCTCATTAATCTGGGTTTACGAGGCGGCGCAGGGCTTTGGCGACTTCGGGACCCTCTTTCAGCAGATGGTCAACGACAATAAGATCCGCGTCGTCAACATCAGCTATGGTTTATCCGAAGCGGTCTTCCTTGCTGACGCACCCTCCCTGCTAACCTCCTGGCACTCCATCTTTAACCAGATGATCGGCCAGGGCTGGACCATCATGGCAGCTTCCGGTGACGGCGGATCTGACGCTGGTTGCACCGGCTCGCTCGCTGTCCTCTATCCGGAATCCGACCCCGATGTCACCTCCGTCGGCGGCACTGAGCTGTTTCTCAACCTCGACGGCAGCTTCAACACCGAGGTGGCGTGGACTGGTGGCACATCTCCCGGCTCCTGCTCTGTGAATAACGGCGGAGGCGGAGGCGGCTGCAGCGCGGTGTGGGCAGCTCCGGGCTACCAGGTGAACCCCTATTGCGGTACCAGCAGCCGCAGCGTTCCAGACGTCTCACTGAATGCCGGTGTGGGTACGAACTTCTTCTTCAACGGCTCTCTCAGCGGCGTAGGTGGAACCAGCCTCGCCTCACCGTTGATGTCCGGCTTTATCGCCCAGGAGAACGCCTACTCTTTGAGCATGGGCAACGCCTGCGACGGCACGCACAACTGCGCCCCGATCGGCCAGGTTGACTATGACATCTACGCCGAGGGGGGATATAACATGAGCGCTCCTCACTATCCCTTCTACGACATCACCTCGGGTTGCACCACCAATGACACGATCGCAGTGGGCTGGTGCGCAGCTGCCGGTTATGACCTCGCTACTGGTTGGGGGTCTTTCAACGCGCTGCAAATGGCGTGGGCCATCAACTGGGAAGACAATCTTGCCTACTCGGCGCCCTCGGTCGTTTATAGCGGCCCGGCCAAGAATACCTGGTACAACTCGAACCAGACCGTCAGCTGGACCATTAACGCCAACAGCAATCCGACGGGTATTGCCGGTTTCACTCAAGGGTGGGATTCCATTTCCAGCGACCCCTCCAGCGACACCGATCGCAACGACAGCAATTCATTCTTCAGCGGCCCGCAGTTTCCAAACTCAACCGCTGGCTGCCTCGCGTTCGTCGGAGGCTCCTGTGCTGGCGGCGTAAGCCAGGGCTGCCATACAGCTCACGTTCGCGCCTGGAGCAATCAGGGCAGCTCGTCGGGAGACACAACCTATGGCCCGATCTGCTATGACACCATCGCGCCTACTGTCACCGCTTCCGATTCCCCGGCACCCAACAGCAGCGGCTATAACAACACCACAGTAAAAGTCACACTCGCCGCGAGTGATTCTGGTTCGGGCATTCTGCATACCTATTACGCAGTCGACACCACAGCCTGCACCAGCTCAACCCTCGGCTCCTGTGCAATCTACTCGGGACCCATCACGATCTCCGCGACTGGAACCCACTATGTCGAATTCTTAACCGAAGACGTCGCGGGTAACTTCAGCGGCGAAGGCATTGACTACGTCTATATCGACGAGGTTGCCCCAGTCACGACGGACACTCTGAGCGGAACCCTCTCCGGCAGTGTCTATGACACGCCCGTGAAGGTCACCCTGAGTGCAACCGACAACTACAGCGGCGTCGCCTCCACCCATTACTCCATCGACGGCGGAGCCACAACCACCTACTCGGCGCCTTTCACGATTTCGGCCCTCGGGTCGCATACCGTGAAGTTCTACAGCGTGGACAATGCAGGCAACACCGAAGCCACGAAATCTGTGACCTTCACCATCGCCTCGCCGACGACAACCAGCCTGCAGTTCATTCCCGTGACGCCGTGCCGTGTGGCGGATACGCGCAACGCGACCGGGCCGTTTGGTGGGCCGGAACTGGCTGCGAATAGCAGCCGTGCATTCAATATTCCGCAAAGCGCCTGCAGCATACCAACAACCGCCGTCGCCTATTCCCTCAACGTCACGGTGGTGCCAAGTGGCTCTCTCGGCTACCTGACCCTCTGGCCCACCGGGCAGACACAACCCGCCGTCTCATTGCTGAACTCCGATGGCCGCGTCAAGGCCAATGCTGCGATCGTGGGAGCTGGCACCAACGGGGGCGTCAGCGTCTACGTCACCAATGCAACGCAGGTGATCCTGGACATCGACGGCTACTTTGTGCCCGCCGGTACGGCTTCGGCCCTGGCCTTCTATCCGCTGACGCCATGCCGCATCGCAGACACGCGCAACGCCACCGGTCCGCTGGGAGGCCCCTCTATCTCTGCAAACACTAGCCGAGCTTTTCCTGTGCAATCCAGCAGCTGCCATATTCCCTCCACAGCGCAGGCCTATTCGCTCAATGTCACGGCTGTGCCGCACGGCACGCTGGGCTACCTGACGACGTGGCCTACCGGGAAGTCACAACCCGTCGTCTCGACCTTGAATGCTCCGACCGGAGCGGTCACGGCCAATGCAGCCATCGTGCCCGCGGGCACAGGCGGAAACATCTCCGTCTTTGTGTCGAACACTGCTGACGTGGTGCTGGATGTGAACGGCTACTTCGCGCCCCCGGCCACTGGCGGATTGTCGCTCTATACGGTAGCTCCTTGCCGGGTAATCGATACGCGCACCGGCGCCGGGGCCTTCAATGGAACGCTTGCCGTTGCTGTCGAGGGCAGTTCATGCGCGCCCCCAGCCGCCGCGCAGGCGTATCTGTTGAATGCGACGGTTGTGCCTTCCAGCAAACTGGGCTATCTGACCCTGTGGCCGGCGGGAGAAACGCAGCCCGTCGTCTCGACGTTGAATGCAGGCGACGGAGCTATCACGGCCAATATGGCCATCGTGCCAACCATCAATGGTTCTATCGATGCCTTCTCCTCCAGCGCAACTAACGTCATCCTCGACCTCTCCAGCTACTTCGCCCCTTAGGGGCGAAGTAGCAATGGGTAGAAGATGCTTAGTGTCAAGGTGTTTCGCTCTTGGACTTCGCTGGTTACTTCGTGCAGGGCTTGCATGGTTACCATAGAGAACAGCGTGTAGAAAATCACGCTGTTCTCTGTGGATTAGAAATCGCGAACTCACTCACCGAGGATGGGCGGCTCCTGGTTCAAAGCGGGTTTCTCTGGAGGAATATCTCTACGGGGGAATGCTGCAGGCGACGGCGCAAACCTGACTCTTCGACTTCGGAGTCGATAAATCCAAATGAACGGTTGAGCGCTTGCAGGTCTTGAACCGTTCAAGCTTTCAAGGCTGCAGTGAAGGAATATCCTCCCTTTTCTATCTGAGCACGAGTGTATTCGAACGGCTGAAGATCGGCTCCGAGAGTGCGTTGTTTGCAAGCGCGAGCACGATCGCAAGCAGTGTTGCAGCGTCTTTGAATGCGAACTTCCAGAAGCTGTCTCTCCCCGATCTCAAGCAAGCGAGCCTCGGAGCAAGCGGGTAGCGCGTGCGCGAGATCTGGAACCACGCCCGGCAGAATCAGCCAGACGTGATTTTCCTCGAGGAGTGCAAGGGGATGTTCGGACAACGTGGAGCGGCCACAACCGACGTTGTAGCCAATGAAATTGTGCAGGCCTTTCTGGCCGAATGGGACGGCAGAGGTGTGACTCCCGCATCTGGATCATCGGGGCTACCAACCGCCGCGACTGATCGATGATGCCATCATCTCCCGCTTCGGCTGGGAGATGGTCATCGGTTTGCCAGGGGTCGAGGAGCGGCAGCATATCCTCGAGCGCGAAATGCAGGCAGTCGCTCAGGGATGTGTTGTTCCTGAAGAGATGGCGTCGCCTTGTGTGAAGCTGCTGCAATTCCTGCAGGTCCATCGTCGTTGCTCGGTTAGGTCGGGTTTTCTCAATGTTATCTGGTCGCCACGGAAGCCCCGTTTGGCATAATTTCGGAATGCTTCTTCAGAACGTCGTTTCTTCGAACAGCAAGTTCTTCCTGAAATCTGAATGGGGACTGGTATCCGACGATTGGCCGGCGGTTTCGTTCTCCAAGCAATCGGTCGGTCGGCGCATGCGGGGAATTTACGATCCCTCTCGCGATTTTGTGATCTATGTCGGCACAACGATTCCTACAAACACGCCTGATCCGGGACATCGGAGCAGGCTGCTGTCGCTCGTCCCAATGAATCTGAGTACGGAATACAAGACACGCGATCTCATTCCACCGGAGAGTTGGGCGTGGTCTCAGCAGGAGCATGGCGATCGCTGGATGTATGCGTTCGCAATCACAAAGGCGTGGGACGTGTGATGGTTTCCCGGCCGCTTACGACTATGCACCGCGCGCGTATCGGGTACTCGGCAACCCAGCGAATTTTGGCGGCTTTGTTCAGATTAATGCTGATGAGGTTCAGGCTATCCAGGACCTTGAGCTGACCGAAGTATCTCTCAAGAAGCAAGCGCCTGCTCTCAAGGTCGAGGCGAGACCGCGGTTATCTGCCTTTATCAAGCAAACAATCCCTTCAAACTCCAGCCGAGTGAATCATTGCGATCGCAATCACACAGTTGTAGGTTGCTTGCATGAGTGCGGAAGTCGGCGGAGAAGAGCATAGGCGACTCCCATCCCAAAGATGACCATCTACGGAACGCCAATCGCACGCGTGTGACACCAGACAAAGAGCAGGGAAGAGACAACGATCGAGAGTCCGATCCGCCAGTGCGCCAGCAGTCTGCTCGAGCAGGCGGTGACATATATTGCTGAGAATGCCGCTCCGCGAAAAATTGCTTCCTCGATAATCGGCCCCACGGAAGCACCGTACAGCAGTTGCGTTGGCGACGCCGAGCCCACAGGAATACGTGCTCTGTGCAAAAGGAAGAGAGCAGCGCATGCTCCAAGTGCACCTGCCATGCCGCATAAATCCAGTAGACCTTTCTGCGTGGCTTCACCCAACCCAGGTAAGTCAAAATCTGACCTTTATCTAAACAGGCATAGATGAAGATCACTGCAAATAACGCCATTGAGAGACGCACATCTTTGGACTCAATGAGCAGAACCGTGGCTTGAATGGAAAGCATGAAACTGCCGCCAGAACCATCACAGCCGTTACCTCCAGATAGTTCAGGGTGGATGCGAGCATGTGGGCCGAAGTGCGTTTGAGCACGGAAGATATGCGGCATTGTGGCACGAGTTTGACGAGTGTCGAAACGGCACTCTTGTCCAGCCCATGAACGTCTCGCGCGCTGCGACGGTCTCGTCTCTGGTAATCGCATTTGGTCTCATCGGATGTCTTCTCGATCGCCTGCTCGCTAAGCGGACGGATGTTGTCATGACGGCCCAAGTCGTTCAGTGGACTCAGGCACAATAACCCTGTGTATGTTGCCGACTCGGCGCAGCACGCGCCAAACGTGCCTTGCTTGTCGTGACTGTGCGCGGTGCTGCCAGTTTTGATCGTTTCCTGCTGCGGTCGTGTCACCGCCACCCGGAATTTATGAATTAATGAACACCCGCGACGTGCTTTAACTAGGCCGAAGCACGTACCCGTGCACACCTCTGCAGAACCGCCGCGCGCGATTCTCTTCAAAACTCCTGACAGTAGGTGAATCATGGAAACAAATACGCAAGAGATTGCGGACGTATTGTTGCGACTCGAAGAACCATTCGACAAAGATGAGGTCAAATGGCTTGTGGCAGCAACATCCCGCGACGGCCGCAAAGGTCGGTTCACACCTCCCGGTCGGAATAGCCTCCGCCCGATTTGTGGCCGCAGACGCCATTCCGAAGCCGTTAGAAATACAATTCCCTCCGGCAGTACTGGCCTGATGTGGAGGTATGTTGCTAATGCATCGCTTCTCCTGCAGGCGCTCCCTGACCGGGCCTGTTCTTGCTCAGAATGAAGGCACATAGCACCATGCCCATCGCCATCCAGCAGAGCAAGCGGTAGATGTCTTCATAAGCCATGGCAGCCGCCTGCTGATTGAGCTGTTGGTAAATGGCGGCCCGTGCCATGTGGTCGGGGCCCGGACCTCCGCCGGTACCACCGAAGTAAGAAGTAAGCGCGTTGACCTGGTTAGTGAAGGCGGGGTTGCCGGGCTGCATGGCCTCCTGCAGGCGCGCCTGATGGACGAGAGAACGATTGGTGACAATCGCTCCGGTGGTCGCGATGAAGATGCTGCCGCCTACGTTGCGAACAAAGTTGATGATCCCGGAGACCTGATTGCTCGCCTCTTTCGGTAGCCCGA